>JAESGH010000095.1_pt1 | contig 304063 bp, 257 predicted proteins | sample 9269641 | NCBI WGS metagenome assembly JAESGH01 (sample SAMN14515345, study PRJNA621665) | algae metagenome | isolation source: Phormidium tanganyikae FI6-MK23 and co-occurring heterotrophs from granitic... | place: USA: Fort Irwin, California | collected 1998-05-24
TTCAAAATCTGTAAAGATTATTCACCCTTAACAAACCCATAACCAATTGACAACCAAAAACTTAAAGAACAACACCCCAACCATTTTGGGAGGGCAAAGATAAAACAATTATAACCACAAAAACAAATGTTCCTTCAATAAAATTCTGAAGTATGCTGTAGTCAATATCATCTAAAACAAAGAACTTAAACCGCTATTTCTACTTTCAACCGCGGTCTGCAAAGATATAAAACGAGACCATACGCACCAAAGAAAAAAGATTCATTTTTTAATTTCAGGTCTTATTTTCTTTTCTTTAATTAAGAAGATATAATGGTCTTTTATTTCCTGCTCCACACTTCGTATATATCCTCTCCTCTTGAGCTTTTACCACTGTGGTGCCAATCCTTGCCTTCCACTTTTCCATTAAATGATAATGATGCACCTACCCTGCTGCTGTCTCTTGAAAAGAACTCTATATGTTCGGTGTACTTCCCATCTGCAAATGTAAAACTACCACCGCCCGTTCCATAAAACCCCTTTGCACCCGGATCGATAGCTACCCATTGAAACTTTGAGCCGGTGAGCAGCTTAACCGTTTTACGTGTTCCGGTTTGGTGAATGGCCTGCAGCTTTCCCTCCTGCATGCGTTGCGTAATTTGCCAAGAACCAGCTAATGGGCTGCTCCCTGCATCTAATTGGCTCCAATTTCTTATGGCTCCGCCCTTTGCTGTGGTTACTAAATTGTTGCCTTGGCCAGATAAAGTAACCACTGACTGGGTGCCTACATTATCGGGAGTCTGTGTATCGTACTCCCATTTAATATGAAGCCCATCTTGCTTTTGTTCAAAAGGTCCACCCTTTGTAAACAAAAACTTTTTTCCCCCGCTTAAGTAAGCAGTGTGCGAAGCATACCCGTCGGCGCACAATAACAGATCAGTTGTATCCCCGCGCTGCATCTGCCATGCGCCTTGCAGGGTTTGCTGGGGCAAGCCAGGTTTTTGTAAAAACGCCAGCAATCCAAGCGATGCGCCGGATAATAAAAGAAGCTTGGCTATCTGTTTTACTTGCATGGTCGGGAGTTTTAAAGAGATGAATTTAAAAAATCATTTCCATGGGCATTGCTTAAAATTACTTTGTTAACCCTGCCCCAAAGACAAAATCTTTGTTTAACAAAGCTTTGCCGATAATAAACCGCAGTTTACCGATTGACCTGTTCCTATATTTAAATTTGAAACCTATTTTTGGCGGCCTAAACCTTCCGAAATTTATTTATCCGATGAAAAAGTATTTTACCGAAAAGAACGCCCTCACTGTAATGGTAAGCCTTTTCTGCTTTGTGATGATGATCGTTTCCTTTGTTAAAGACCAGTCTCTGTGGCAGTCGGTTGCATTTGCTCTGGCGTTCAGTTTTTCGGTAGAATTGATTTGCCATCGCGCTAAAGAAAACGGCTAACATTTACCGCAGCGCTTCGAAAAAGTACCGGGCTTCGCTCCAAAAAGCATCCAGTGCTATGATGCGGGGTTTGAAAAAAGAAACCAGTGCCGGCCAGTCTTCCTTTCTGAATACTGAAACGTTTGGCAGTTGCTGGTACACACGGCTGAATGCCTTGCCTTGTTCATCTTCGGCTTCGGGCTGCCAAATCCAGGTTTCGCCTAAGTGCGCTTCCAATTCTTTTTTTAACTGGTGTAGTTGCTCCAGATACAACTTTCGGACGCCAGTATCGGGGTGGCGCATTTCAATGCTGATGGTAGCAGTGGTACTGCCTGCATCCATGCGAAAATGCAGGTGTTTTTCTCCTGTTTTGTAATTGATCCAACCCACCCTTTCGCCATCGGCAGAGGGAATGGGCGTCATATACAGTCCAAAGGCCGTCCAAAATTCCTGGCGGACACGAGAGGCTTCCTGACGGGAAAACATGCCTTAAAATTAGGCACCGGCCATAGAAAAATAATCATATCACCATTAATATCATTTGGCGACCGGCCACCAAAAAACATCCGGTAATTGAAAAAATGGCATGTTATTTCCTAATAGGATAAAAAAACCAAGGTTATGAAAGCGCAGAATAAACCCGTACAGATGAACCAGCCGACTTTAAAGCAGATACAATCGAAAATTGCAGTATTCCTGATCCTGTTTTTTGTAATCTTTGGTGCAGCCAGCCTGTACCTGCTGCTCAATAGCCCTGCCTAATAAATTTTTACAACAATTGTAAAAGTTTAAAAATCCTGGGTAGCTTTTCATTGAATCCGCATAAGGTTTCACCAGTAAATAAGGAACATACCAACATCATTTATACAAGAGCTGCCATAAGGCAGCTTTGTTGTTTAGCCCCATCACCTTTTCAATATTCCTTTAATTAAAGACCATATTTAAGCCGCCAATGGGGTAAAGCATCCCCAGCAAAACTGAATGCAGCAAGTAATAAAGGCCTTTTTAAACGTAAAATAGAAGTGGCACGCTTTTGAACCTTAAGGGTTAAGAAAAAAACCCTTTTTATGGACCTGAAACGTGAAAATGAAAAGTTGGCTGCGGTACAAGTAAGCGAAGATTTTAACTGGGGATCAACCATCACAGTATTGGTGCTCCTGCTGGCATTTGTAGGCGCTTCCTTTTATGTATTGGTCAGCAGTTACATGGATATTTAAGAACAGCATGACCCTTTGATCAAATTATAACCGTACTGCAGAAAACTATCTGGGCCCATTGCGGCCCTTTTTTTATGTCCAAATTTTATCTTCGCTGCATGGGCCAAAACATAATAATTACCCAAGCTACACACAGCGATGCCGATTCTATTGTACATCTGGTGAACAGCGCTTATCGGGGCGACTCATCGCGCAAGGGCTGGACCACCGAAGCGGACCTGCTGGACGGCATCCGGGTAGACCAGGAACGAATGCTGCAAATGTTGGCCGATGACCGTACCGTTTTACTAATAGCAACAACAGCCGATGGCCAGTTGGCTGGGGTGGTACAATTGGAGCAGCAGCAAAGCGCCATGTACCTGGGCATGCTTACCGTTGCACCAACCATGCAGAATTGGGGCATTGGCAAACAGCTAATGGCTGCCGGCGAACAACTGGCCCGGGAAAAAGGCTGCGCCAAAATGGTAATGACCGTAATATCCGCCAGGGATGAACTGATCCAGTGGTACCAAACCAAAGGTTACACCCAAACGGGCGACCGCAAGCCTTTTCCCCAGGATCCGAGGTTTGGCATTCCCAAGCAGCCTCTCGAATTTATTGTAATGGAAAAACCGGTTTCTTTCTAAACTACCCATAAAGAAAGGGTAAGGAAGCATTACCGGGGGCAGCAGTGACCGCTACATTTTTGTGGAGCCAAAGTACAGGGCTTTGGGTGCTGGTCACTTCACCTGCCCCGTTTGTTTCAAACCCGGATTTTTCAAAAAAAAGCCGGACCCCGTCCTGTTCTTTCAAAGACAAAATAATTGCGGTAGCTCCCGCAGCGACCATTTCCTTTTCGGCCTGCCGCAACAAAAACCGTCCAGTGCCCCTTGCCCTGTGGTGCACCAGCACAAACAGGTGCAACAAATGAAATTGACCCAAATCACCCGCATTAAAGGCAATAAAACCAACCGGCAGGCCGGCATTAAACACCAGCATAAACCTGTGGCCGCCAAACCAGGCCTTGCGCATTAAACCGGTTGTAGCCCATTGGCGCAACAGCGCCTGGTCGCCAGGGTTTCCGCCTTGTGCTTCCTCCATCAAGGCATGGGTTACCAGCAAGTGCACCTGGGGCAATTGTCCTAACGTTACCTGTTGTACTTCCCAAACCGGTGCCATGCTAAACAGCCGTTCGGAGGTGCGGTAATACTGGCGCAACATTTTCCGGCTCAAGTGTACAGCCAGAAAAAGCGACACCAACGCACCACTTACCAACAACACTTCGGAAATGTATTGGGTAAGCCAGTGGTTTTCGCTAAGCAATAAAAAAGCATCGTAAGTGCCATGTAAAAAAGCGGCGCCCAGCAATCCGCACAGCAGCAACAGGGAACGCCTTGCCGGATCAAATTTGGCCTTGCCCGCAAAATAACCCATCACCACCGCAAAGGACGCATGGGCCGGCACCGAGGTAAACATCCGCAAAATGGCCACTTCGTAGCCATGGCGCCAGATATAGCCCACATTTTCCAGGGTGGCAAAACCCATACTTACCATTACTGCGTATACGATACCGTCCAGCGGTTCATCAAAACTTGGGCGGGTAAAGCCATATGCACGGAGCATGGCAAATTTGCAACCCTCTTCTACCAGGCCCACCACGAAATAGGCGGTAAAAAGGGTTTCCGGAACAGAATGAGGGGTTGACCGGAACAGGCGTAGCTCAATGAGGGCAGCAGGCAGTACCGCCACCATGCCCAGCAAAAAAGAAACGAGCAGATAGCGGGCAGGCTCGGGGTTGTGCGCATCTTTATAAAAAAAGAAAAAGCAGATGGCCAGTCCGGGTGCAATTGCCAGGGCGGTAAGCAACATGCTTTTTTGTTTACGTTAAGATAATACCCATCTGCCAAAATGCGTTTGCTTCGGGGCCCAAAGCGGCGCATTTATCCTGTTTCTTCCCGGTTATAACGCAACTTACATATCATAACTTGTGCCTTATGCAACGGATTTTTGTTTTGTTTCTTTTTATAATAGCCCAAACAGGCATCCGGGCACAACAGTTTGGCGGATTTGCTCCCCGTACCCGTTGGCAACAGATTGATACCGATACGGCTAGGATCATTTTTCAGCCCGCCTCCGAAGGGCAGGCACAGCGCATTGCAGCCTTGGTGCACCGCATGGCGGCAACTAGGCCGCAGCCCCTGGGGGCCCGCATCGATAAAATAAATATGGTGTTGCACCCCAATACCACGCTGGCCAATGGCTACGTGGGTTTGGGCCCCTGGCGCAGCGAATTTTACCTTATTCCCGGCTCCGACATTTTTGCCCAGGGAAACGTACCCTGGTTCGAGCACTTGGCCATTCACGAATACCGGCATGTGCAGCAATACAGCAATATGAACCGCGGTCTTTCCAAAGCGTTCCGGGCCATATTAGGCGAGGAAGGCCAGGCATTTGCCAACTCACTGGCGGTTCCCAATTGGTTTTTTGAAGGCGACGCAGTGCATGCCGAAACTGCACTGACACCGCAAGGGAGGGGCCGGCTGCCTCAATTTATGAGTGGCCCCGCTTCTATATGGCTTGCAGGCCGCAACTACAGCCTGATGAAGTGGATGAACGGTTCGCTGAAAGACTACGTGCCCAACCATTACCAGTTTGGTTACCTGCTGGCCAATTATGGATATAAAAAATACGGCGATGGATTTTGGGGCGCTGTAGTGCAGGATGCCAGTGCCTACAAAGGCTTGCCCACGCCCATGCGTTCGGCAATAAAAAAACATGCTGGCCTGCGGTTCCGCAGTTTTGTGGATGAGGCTTTTACCGAATACCGCGAAGCGTTGCCCCGGGATAAAGAACAACAGCCTACCGCCCTGGTGCGCCAGCAGGCCTTTCCGCAGATGATTGGAGCAGATTCGCTGTTGTACCTCGAAAGTTCCTACCGCCACCTGCCCCGGTTTGTTTTGCAGCATGGCGGCAAACAAAAAAAACTAAAGCTGCGCAACATTTCCTTTGAAGACTGGTTTGCATATCGCAATGGTACCATCGCCTATACAGCGTACGACACAGATGCACGCTGGAGCCTTACCGACTACAGCAACATCGTTTTGCTGGATATTGCCTCCGGTAAGGAACATACCCTGACTAAAAAGAGCCGGTATTTTACTCCCGACATTTCGCCTTCGGGCAAAAAGCTAGCAGCTATCCTCATCGATTCCAGCACCCGCAGCAGATTGCACCTGTTGGATGCCGCAGAGGGCCATGTGCTGCAGGAATTCACCATTGGGGAAGGCACAATGCTGTTGCATCCCCGCTTTATAGATGAAGAAACCCTGGTGGTGGTGCACCGGCGCCGCAACGGGTCAATGGCGCTGCACCGCTGGAACCTGGCCACTGGTGCACAGGAAATGCTCCTGTACGCAGGTTATAATACACTGGGTTACCCCTTTGTGTCGGAAGGGAAGATCTATTTTACTTCCTCCGCATCGGGTACGGATGAGGTTTTTTCATTTGATCCAGAAAAAAGCGAACTGCAAAGGCTTACCGAGTCGGAAACAGGCAATTATTTTGTTTCGGCTCAGAACGGTCGAATTCATTTTGCGCAATTCACTGCAAACGGCTTGGCAATTAAAAGCGAACATGCAAAAGGAGCAGTGCTTCCAAAAGAATACCTGGCCAATGAACGGGAACGCTTTGCAGTGTCGAACGACAGCTTTAATATTTTACAAACCGCCCCCCAACGCTTCGCCACAAAACGCTATCCAAAGAGTTCAGGCCTTATCAACCTGCATAGCTGGCGGCCAAATTATGAAGACCCCGAATTTCTTTTTTCGGCGTACAGCCAAAATATCCTGAACACGCTGGATGCCACCGCCTTTTACCGGTACAACCAAAATGAACGGTCGCATGGGGTTGGCGCTAATGTGGCCTATGGTGGTTTGTACCCGGTGCTTACCGGCGGGGCCGAATACACCTTTAACCGCAGGCTGCGAACACCGCGGCAAACCCAGGTGTTTGACCAGGCCGAGGCGAACGGCGGCTTTTACATACCCCTCAATTTCTCTGGCGGCAAAACGTACAAGTTCCTTCGCTTCGGCTCCAGCATTGTGGTAAACCGCCTGATGCCGAAAGGAAAAGAAAATCCCTACAAAACCAATACAAGCACTTACCTGCAGCACTCCCTTTCCTTTAGCCACCAGTTGCCCCGGGCAAGGCAGCATATTTTTCCACGATGGAGCATTGCGGTTGCGCCTTCATTGCGACACCAACTATCTGGTGCAGGCCGGCAGTGGCTGGTAAACGGGCAGATGTCGCTGCCTTCGGTACGAAACCATAGCCTTGTATTGGCAGGGTCGGTGCAAATAGCAGATACAGGACTGGTGCTGTTCAGCAACCGATTTGCCAATGCCCGCGGCTATGCCGATTATTACCTGCCCCGCATGTGGCGCCTTTCGGCCAATTACCATTTTCCGCTGGTCTACCCCGATTGGGGGTTTGCAGGGTTGCTTTATTTTATGCGCATCCGTGCCAATGTTTTTTACGATCACCAACAGGCCTGGTGGCCGGGCCGCATAAGCAGCCGGGCCTTGCGCAGTACGGGCACCGAACTTTTTTTTGACACCAAATGGATGAACCAGCTCGATGCCACCATCGGCCTGCGGTATAGCTATTTGCTGGATGAAGGTTTTGGCGGCATGGGCAGCCGGCATCACTTTTCCGTTATTCTGCCTGTTGACCTATTGCGCCAGTGAGGACACAACCATAAACACGGTTTGCCTGTTATCTAAAAATAAGGGGAGCAAATTTTGTTCTGTCCAAAAGATAGCCGGTACAGCGGCTGTTTTTATAATAAATATCTATTGGCAAAAATTGGATTGCTGTTGCAGCCATCCTTAACGGGATGCTCACTTTTACAGCGGCTGCAGTGTAGGTAAAGAGGTTAACTTTGCACCCAAATTTCAAAGCACCACATATTATATGAGCTTTTTGGAAAGACAAGCAACGGAATTTCAGCGCCGCCATATCGGTCCCGATGAAGCCCAGATGCAGGCAATGCTCCGGGTGATCGGGGTTTCCAGCCTCGACGAACTGATTGACAGCACTGTGCCCGCCGACATTCGCATGAAAGGGGATCTGGACCTGCCGGCAGCCATGAGCGAAAACGAATACCTGCAACACATCAAGGAAATCTCGATGCAAAACAAGGTGTTCAAAAACTACATTGGCCAGGGATATTACGACACCATTACGCCCAGCGTCATCTTGCGCAACGTGTTTGAAAATCCGGGTTGGTACACCCAATACACGCCTTACCAGGCCGAGATTTCGCAGGGCCGCCTTGAAAGCCTGCTGAACTACCAGACCATGGTGAGCGACCTTACAGGTTTGCCCATTGCCAACGCATCCTTGCTCGATGAAGGTACTGCCGCGGCCGAAGCCATGGCGCTGTTCTTTTCTTTCCTGAACAAGTCTGAAAACATTACCCGTCCGAAGATTTTTGTAGACACCGAAGTGTTTCCGCAAACGGCTGATGTATTGATTACCCGCGGCACTCCGCTGGGCATTGAATTTGTTTTTGGCGACTACCGCGAGGCGCAACCCGACGCAACTTATTTTGGCGCACTGGTGCAGTATCCCAACGACAAAGGTTCGATTGAAGATTACCGCAACTTTATACAACAAATGCACGACGCAGGTGGCTTTGTGGCCATGGCTACTGACCTGCTTGCATTAACGCTGCTCACCTCACCGGGCGAATTGGGCGCCGATGTAGCTTTTGGCTCCGCACAACGCTTTGGCGTGCCGCTGGGTTATGGCGGCCCGCATGCTGCATTTTTTGCCGCCAAAGACGAGTTCAAGCGCAACATGCCCGGTCGCATCATTGGCGTAAGCATCGATGCGCAAGGCAACCGGTCGCTGCGCATGGCGTTGCAAACAAGGGAGCAACACATCAAACGCGAAAAAGCCACTTCCAATATTTGTACGGCGCAGGCCCTACTTGCCAATATGGCTGCCATGTACGCCGTGTATCATGGCCCCGACGGGTTGATCAATATTGCCAAGCGCATTGCGCTGCTATCACAAACCCTTGCCGAAGCAGTACAGCACTTAGGCTTCACCGTGGTGCACAACCATTTCTTCGATACCGTGGTGGTAAAAGTGGATGATGTAACCCCTTACCGCCAAAAAGCCGAACGGCAGCACCTGAACTTCCGCTATTACGACGGGCAGCACATTGGCATATCGCTGGATGAAACCACTACCCCCTCCGACCTGTTTGATGTAATCAATTCGTTTGTGAATGATGTGGACCCGGTTACTTACCAGATCGATCACAACGCAACGCTGGCACATATACCATCTGCACTTACCCGTACATCGGAGTTTTTGACACACCCTGTGTTCAACACCCACCACAGTGAAACCAAGATGATGCGCTACCTGCGGATGCTGGAGGGCAAAGACCTTTCCCTCAACCACAGCATGATTGCATTAGGTAGCTGCACCATGAAGCTGAATGCAGCTTCGGAAATGATTCCACTGAGCTGGACGCACTGGAGCAAGATCCATCCGTTTGCGCCGTTGGAACAGGCTGGCGGATACCAGTTTATGGTAAAAGAATTAAGCCGCTACCTTTCCGAGATCACTGCATTTGATGCCTGCAGCCTGCAACCCAACAGCGGCGCACAGGGCGAATACGCCGGTCTGCTTACCATTAAAGCCTACCACGAGAGCCGCGGCGATCATCACCGAAACGTGATGCTTATTCCTATTTCTGCCCACGGCACCAACCCTGCATCGGCAGTTATGGCCGGTATGAAAGTAGTGGTAGTAAAGGCTTTGGAAAACGGCTACATTGATGTGGCCGACCTGAAAGCAAAGGCAGAACAGCATGCGCAAAATCTTTCAGGGGTAATGATCACCTACCCAAGCACCTATGGCGTGTATGAAGAAACGGTAAAAGAAATCACCGCCGTTATTCACCAGCACGGCGGACAGGTGTATATGGATGGCGCCAATATGAACGCACAGGTAGGGCTTACCGCCCCGGGCCTTATTGGTGCCGACGTTTGCCACCTGAACCTGCATAAAACCTTCGCCATACCACACGGTGGTGGCGGTCCGGGCATGGGGCCCATTTGCGTAAAAGCGCACCTGGCACCGTTCCTGCCCGGTCATGTTGTTTCTAAAAAACAGACTGCAGACAATGGACTACAGGCAGCAGCGGGTGCCGTTAGTGCAGCGCCGTATGGCAGTGCATCTATTTTGCTCATTTCTTACGCATACATCCGCATGCTGGGTGCCGATGGTGTTCGCAAGGCAACCGAATTTGCGATCCTGAATGCCAACTACATGCGTGCACGACTGAAAGAGCAGTTTGATATTTTGTACACCAATGATAATGGAGAGTGTGCACACGAATTTATTGTTGACCTGCGGCCCTTTAAGAAAACCGCTGAAATAGAAGCCGAGGATGTGGCCAAGCGCCTGATGGATTATGGCTTTCATGCACCTACCATGAGCTTCCCTGTTCCGGGCACCATCATGATTGAGCCAACGGAAAGCGAAGACCAGGAAGAACTAAATCGTTTTTGCGATGCAATGCTTTCCATTCGCCGCGAAATTGCCCTGATTGAAGAAGGTGGATTGGATAAAAAAGACAATCCCCTGAAGGCCGCACCGCATACACAGGCTATGGTGTGCAGCGACGAATGGCACAAACCGTACAGCCGCGAGCTTGCAGCCTTTCCGCTGGATTATGTAAAGGCAAACAAGTTCTGGCCATCTGTGGCACGGGTAAACAATACCTATGGTGACCGCAATCTGCAATGCACCTGCGAACCTGTTAGCGCCTATGCCGAGGAATCATAAACGAGGTTTTTTAGTTTTTTTTATTTTTAAAAAGTCCCGGTATTCCGGGACTTTTTTGCTGCTATTAGAGTTCAAGCATTAAGGAAATACTGTATTTAAGGCCATCAATTGGGTACTTTGTATCAAAATTGCCTATGTTATTAAAATAATAACGCATTTATCACCCATTTTCACGTAAAAATACGGTACCGACACCCGTATTAACCGTGTATAATTGATGAAAAGGGAATCCTAATTTAGTGGCATAAACCCTGGTCATGACCACAACCATTACCGCGCAAAATATTGATCTCTGGGAGGCCTGGGTCGATGTACAAAGTACAGACGACCAACCCACAGCAACCCTTTTTGTTATTGGCGATGTAGTAGTGAACAACCTGATACTGGAACCTAAATTTGAAAAGCGGCCTTCGCTGCCTGGCCGGCCCCATTGCCTGGTGCTGGAAATTGTGCCCAATGTACTTTGCGACGAAGGCACCGAAGTGGAAATTGTTTATGCCGAAAAACTGAAACACACCGATCAATACACAGGCGTAATGATCATGGCAGGCGGAGAACTGATTGTGGAGATGAACGATCTCGACATTATTTATTAAACCGGCCCTTTTATATAATTATCCGGGGAGCCACCAACTCCCGGAAACTTGCAGGCATCCACCAGAGATGCACAGATAATGCACCAAAACCAACTGCAAAAGGTTCTTCAGCAATGAAGAACCTTTATTTTTTTATTCCAGTAAGGTTTCGGTTTGTTGTTATTGCGACTTCTCACCGTTGTCTGTTCTCTTTAGTCTATTGCCCCTCTTACACCTTATACAAGTGGTGCTTGATGGCGTACACCACAATGCCTGCCATATTGCGCACATTCATTTTTTCCTGGATTCTTTCCCGGTGCCCTTCCACGGTTCGTACGCTTAGGGATAGCTGGGCCGCAATTTCTTTATTGGAAAGCTCTTCGCAGATCATGCGGATTATTTCCAGCTCCCGGGCCGAAAATTCGGGTTCATTGTTTTTCTTGCGGGGGTCAAACTTGCTTTGCGCAATCAGCTTGGCCAGTTTGCGCGATGTGGTGCCGCAATAATACACTTCGCCATCCACCACGGTTTCAATGGCGGCCACTATTTCCTGCTTGGATGCATTTTTAAGCAGGTATCCTCGGGCACCGGCCTCCAGCATGTCCACAATCAGGTTTTCTTCGTCGAACATGGAAAGGGCAATCACCGGAAGCTCGGGATATTCTTTAACCAGTTGCCGGGTAGCTTCAATGCCATCCATCTGCGGCATTTTTATATCGGTAATCACCACATCGGGGTGCAGGGTACGCACCAGGTACAGCAGTTCCACGCCGTTGGCCGCTTCGCCAATGGTTTCAATGGTGGGTTGTTTCCGGAGCATAACCTGTAAACCATCGCGAAACAGTTCGTGGTCGTCGGCAAGTACCAGGCGCAGGGGGGTGAGTTTGTTCATTGTTTAAAGGGGAACTTCAAAAGTATAACGAGTGCCCTTCTTTTTTTCAGATTCCACAAACATTTTTCCGCCGATCATTTCGGCGCGGTTCAGCAGGTTGCGCAAACCCAGGCCGCTGCTGCTTTTTGTTTTTTCGTAATGGTCAAAACCCTGCCCGTTATCGGCGGTTTCGAGCACCACCATGCCTTCCTTTTGGTATAAGTTGATGGTAATTTCGGTGCCGCCCGAATGACGCAGGGCATTGTGCAACACCTCCTGCACAATGCGGTAGAGGTGTATGGCCTTGGCCTCGTCCACCACCACGCCTTCGGCGGCATGAAAATGCACCTTCATGGCGGCACCCGATGCCACCTGCTCCACGTAGCCCTGCAATGCAGCCGCCAGTCCTTTACGGGTTAGGGTACTGGGCAGCAGGTCGTAGCTGATTTCGCGGATGCGCTGAATGAGGCCATCAATATGTTCGCAGGTTTTTTCCAGTTGTTCCTGGTCGGCTTCGTCGGGCAGGTCAAAAGAAGAAATGCGCAGTTTTACACCGGAGAGGTTGGGGCCCAGTTCATCGTGCAGGTCGGCAGCTATGCGGGCCCGCTCCTGTTCCATGGCCGTAATTTCGGCCATCAGGCTTTGGCGGTACAGGCGCAAGTTGCGGCGCTGCTGCCGCACCATGGAAATGATAAAGAACAATATGATAGCTCCCAAAGTAACGCTAACGATCAATATGGTAGTGTAAAGGCTTGTCTGCGCGGCATCCATAGAATGGCAAAGAGATAAACGATGTTACAGGTTCCGTTGCTCCAATCAAATATAAACTGCATTCCTAATCGAAAATTTTTACTCAGGAATTTTCCATAAACCCAAAATACTTCAGTGATAATGGATACAGTAAAGAAAAGAACAAAAGCTGCGCAAAATAAAAACACGGGATGTTTTAATAAGTTTTCTCTTTCAGTAATCAGCAGCTTATTGATCATGTGGATGGACATAAATGCTATGACCACTGATCTGAAAATGAAAAAATAAGAATTGAAGTAATGGAAGCCAAAGAAAAACAAATTATCTGCCAGGTACACGACTAATAAAGACAAACCAATGATTCGATAGGCATTTTTACTTTCAAATAGTTTCAGATTTTTGAATTGCCACAGTATCAAAAAGGTTTCGAGTAAAACGTGCAGGTTATAATTGTAGATATTATAATAACCCATGCTGATGATGATCAAACTGAAAATCTCGTTGATCAAGCCAACCCATATTACCAAAAGAAATGGCAAATAAACAGGACTGATCTGCCTGATGCGAATCAGTCCTGCTATTGCCGGCAATAAAACAGTTAGGGTTAAAATCTCTTCCAAAGAAATACTCATCCTTTATCTTATGCGTTCAATTCGGATGATTCGGGACATTCTTCCGGGCAGCGGGCACCGCCATCCAGGATAACTCCTTCTATGCTCAAGGCACTTTTACTTTCTGTTCCTTCTTCATCATTCGACAGGATGTCTTTACCATTGGCATCTACGCCAACAATGACAAGGTGTACCTGGTCCTGTTCATTTAACCCATAATAAATACGTACAGAGGCGCAATCCTTTTGCGCCAGCAAGGCATCAAAAGCAGCACGGTCATAGGTTTCGCAAATGGGCAGGCAATTGTTTTTAGTTAATGCTTGGGGCAGCAGCTTTTCTTTATTCCCTCGGTAACGGGAAGTCATAGCAATAGCTTCGGCCTTAGAAATACGGTGGTCTTTTTTTACGCGTTCCATGGTGGTGGTTTTGGTGGAGCAAAATGTTACTTTTTTTTTAGACTGCGTTGGGTATTTATACGGGGAGGTCAAAATTTTTGGTAGACCAATTCTTTATTGCAAATTGCTTATGGCTCCATGATCCGCATCCGGTAAGCGTTCATGGCGGTTTCACCCAGTTGTTTGATGAGGCGGTAATTGACCACCAGCCCCACCGCGGCGCCAATACCAGGGATCAGTTGCGCCAGTTTGGCCAGGTCAATATAGTCGCGGTACTCCTGCTGAAAAGCCCGCCAATCAAACTCGCTGCTGTCGTCGGGCAGTTCCCTTTTTTTGCTTTCCCAGTGTTGCATTTTCTCAAAAACCTGCCTGCGGTGCTGGCGGCTGCTAAACGCCAGCTCAAATATGTGCAGCAAGAAAACCCGTTCCTTATAATCCGTCAGATCAAACCCATACATCCCGCCGATGTCGAACAGCATTTTTATTTTAATGCCCAGCAAAATGGGAAAATCGGCCATGGCCATCAAAAACCCACCGGCGCCGGTAATACCGCCTTCGGCCGCTGCGGTGTTTTGATACACCCTGATCCGCTGCATGATATCGGTTTCGCGGGACATCAGATCGGTTACCGGCGGCAGTGGTTTGGAAATATACTTGGCACCATACAGCACGCCCTGCACCATTTTTTTGATAGTGGCCGTAATGGCGAGGTGCACTTTTTCCGGAATGATGCGGTTGATGCGGTTTTGAGCGGCCTTGCTCAGGTAGCCGGCAAGGTTGGGCTTGCGGGCCATGCGGTGTTTCCATTCCTGGAGTTCGGCGTAGGCCTGTTGGTTGTAGTTCATTGGTGAGGGGTGTGGGTTTGAAGGTAAGAAAGGGTTGATGGATCGCTATTGTGGTTTTGTTTTCAATGGATGGACGTTTATCTAAATACATCTCGAACAAACACTGTCCTTTACTTTATGCTTTTACTTTTTTGCTCCTGCAAAAAAGTAACAAAAAAGCAGGCCCGAGATCAAATGACAGCCTGATCTCGGGATGGTTCCCTGATTAGGCTTTGGTGGTACTGTGGTGAAGGGCTTTGGATCATTATTCAGCAATGAGGAATTTTCTGTATTTTTTCATTTGTGCAATGCACTTGGTTTTATATTTCCAATGCAGCGGCTTGCTTTTGTCATGCTGAGCGCAGCGAAGCATCTGAGCTTTGCAAAGCGTACAATTGTGGCAAGTTCAGATCCTTCCTTCGTCAGGATGACAAAGGCAAAATTTCCTCCCTTTATAGAAAGGCATTTTTCATACAGCGTTCAAAATATTTTTCCTTAATTCAATAGCCGTCCAACAGCCACAAAAAAGTTAATCCTGGAAAATGTAGGCAAATTATTTGCCGCCACCTTATCTTTGCGCCAGTTCTTTAAATGCATCGCTTATCCAGAAAGGCTGAGGGAAATGGCCCTTTGAAGCCTTAGCAACCTGCCGGTTGTACACTTGTGTGTACCCCCGATAAGGTGCCAACTCCAACCACGCACCATGCGTGGGCAGATAAGTCAGACCCAAGCCTTTATTTTTCCCTATAATATTGCGCCCTTCTGATTTATCGGAAGGGCTTTTTTTGTGTCCCTCCCCTCCTTGCTTGGTAGTGATGCACTTTTTTATCAACCGCCTCTGCAGGCATTTAAAACACCCGCTACATGAGCAGTGCAAACAACTTGACTATCGGACTTTTTGGATTTGGCGTAGTAGGCGAAGGCATTTACCAGATTTTGCAACAGACCCCTTCGCTGCAAGCCACCATTAAAAAAATATGTGTAAAACACCCCGGCAAGCCGCGTAATGCGCCTTCCGAAATGTTTACAACAGACGCCTCCCTCCTGCTCAACGATCCCGAGATCAACGTGATTGTGGAACTGATCGATAATGCCGACGATGCCTATACCATTGTAACTACTGCGCTGAAAAGCGGCAAGGCCGTAGTAAGCGCCAACAAAAAACTGATTGCCCACCACCTGCCCGAACTGTTGCACCTGCAGGAACAATACAATGTGCCTTTCCTGTACGAGGCATCTGTTTGCGGCTCCATCCCGGTGATCCGCAACCTCGAAGAATATTACGACAACGACCTGCTGCGCGGCATTTGCGGCATCGTTAACGGGTCTACCAATTTTATCCTTACCAAGATTTTGGCCGAAGGCCTGCCCTACTCCAAAGCACTCCAACAGGCGCAGGACCAGGGTTTTGCCGAAAGCGACCCCACGTTGGATGTGGAAGGTTTTGATGCCGTAAACAAACTCACCATTCTGCTGGCGCATGGCTATGGCATTGTGGCCAACCCCGATGACCTGCTGGCCCGCGGCATTACCCAGATCCACGCTTTTGATGCGGGCTATGCCGCTGAAAAAGGTTTCCAGGTCAAACTGACGGCGCAGGCTAAAAAATTAAGCAACGGCGATGTGGCAGCTTTTGTACTGCCGCAGTTGGTAACCGACGAAAGCCAGTTGTTTGCCGTAAAAAATGAATACAATGGCGTGGTGATCGAAAGCTCGTTTTCCGACAAGCAGTTTTTATATGGCAAAGGTGCAGGCCGCTTTCCCACCGCCTCAGCCGTGCTGAGCGATATTTCGGCGCTGCGCTACCAGTACCGCTATGAATACCGCAAATTGAAATCGGAGCAGCGGCCCCAGCTCACCGACGAATTTTACCTGCGGGTGTTTGTAAGCTACGCTGCCGACGGCGATGTGGAGCGTACCGATTTTGAATTTATTGAGGAAGCTTACCTCAACGATAAACGCCAGTTCTTTATTGGTGTGATCCGTTTTGATAAACTGAAAGAAGCCCAGTGGCTGCGCAAGCCGCAGGTTTCCCTGCTGGTGTGCCCCAACGGCATAGTGGAAAGCATTGAGGTGCGCCAATTGAAAAAACGCAGCCTGGAACTGGCCGGCGTTAATAGCCTGGCGGGTGCTTACCTATTTAATTAAACTATCGTCCCCCAATATATAATTAGGGTTAGTCACGCCGAACTTTTTTCGGCATGACTAACCCTAATTTTTAAAAGGCCTTGCAATAGACATTGGTGATAATTATTTTAAGTTTTATAAATCGCAACACACTATTTTCTTCATTTCCCCAAAACCCGGTATAAAAATTTAATCAGTGGTTGTAAAGCATTTTTTTATGGCAACTCCTGAAAAAAACCGTGGGCAAAACGACGACCGAAATCCTAATCCCGATCATGGCGAACGCCGCTCCTCCGTTCCGTTCGACCTGCCCGAAAGTGAAGAAGACCGCCAACACCTGCAACCGGAAGATACCGTGATCAACCTGCCCGATGTTTCCGACATTCCGGGCCAGGAAAACGTTACCGTTCCCCGGATGGAATCGTTCATGGATGTTACCGCATCATCGGCCGATGAGGAGGGGGAAAGCGTATTTGGCGAAGAAGATTTAAACGACACAACGGCGCATACCTCTATGGGCCAGGATGAAGGACAACAGGATAATGCCGTTGAGAACACACCCTGAAAAGCATAAAAAAAGTCAGGGATCTTGTCAATATTTCACCCGATTCCTGAAATTTTTTCAGAAAATGGGCACTGGCATCCCGCTTGAAAAAGGGTTGATGGTTTCAGTTCTTTTTAAAATGTTATTAAACCACAATTTTATAAACATTTAAAAAAGGAGGTTATTATGTCACTGGTAAAAAGAAATGACCGGCTCATGGATATGCCGCTCCTGTTCAACGACCTGTTTACTAAAGACCTTTGGAACTGGGGAATGAACAACAATTCTACCACCAACACCACTATCCCGGCGGTCAACATCCGCGAAACTGCCGAACACTTTGCAGTGGAAGTGGCGGCCCCCGGCATGAAAAAAGAAGACTTCACCCTGGAGTTGGATGGCAACACCCTGACCATCCGCAGCGAACGGCAGGAAGAAGGAGAACAAAAAGAAGGCGACCGCTATACCCGCAGGGAATTCAGCTACCAATCGTTCCAGCGCATGTTTACCCTGCCCAAAGAAGTAGTGGACGTAGACAACATTGAGGCCCGCTATGAAAACGGCCTGCTGAAACTGTTGATTCCGAAAAAAGACGAAGCCAAACAACGGCCTCCCCGCATGATCCACATCTCTTAATTGGCACTTGTTGCCCCCCATGCACCCGCTGCTGCACCCTTATTTAACCGGTGTGCGGTAGCGGGTGTTTTTTATTTTTAGTAGCTTGATGGTGCGGAAACAAAGGTTGATCCGGTTACAGGCACCTTTTTTGCGACCCTCTAACTTCAACATTACGAATATGAAACCCACCCTTTCCCATATATTGAATTTTGGCGCCGGCGCTTTACTGACGCTGTTTCTGGTTGTGCAATTTGGCTTCCGGGAAGACCGCAGGGAAGCAGCTAAAGAAAAAGTAAAAACAGAAGCCAAATGGGCGCCTCCAGCCCTGCCGCAGCAAATGGCTTTTGCCGGCGAAGCCGTACCGCTGGACCGTTGGGATGTGCAGGAACGCTTTGACCGCGAACTGTTGTTTAACTACTACAGCCCTGCCAATGTGTTGTTCCTTAAAAAATTATCCAACCGCTATTTCCCGCTTATTTCCGAAAGGCTTAAGGCCAACGGAGTTCCGGATGATTTTAAATACCTGTGCGTAGCCGAAAGTAATTTGCTGAGCGGCGCTACTTCCCGCTCCGGTGCAAAAGGTTTCTGGCAGTTTATGGACGGCACGGCCCCGGGTTATGGCCTTACCAGCAATGCACAGGTAGATGAACGTTCGGATATCATCAAATCGACCGATGCTGCCAGTAAATACCTTAAAAATGCTTACGCAAAATTTGGCTCCTGGACGGCTGCTGCGGCTTCATACAATTGCGGCATGGGCGGATACAATGGGCAGGCCACTTTTCAGCAAACCACCAATTATTACGACCTGCTGCTGCCCGAAGAAACCAACAGGTATATTTTCCGCATCCTTACCTTTAAGCACCTGATGGAAAATTCGGAGGAACTGGGTTTTAACCTGGAAGAAGGCGACCTGTACAAAGAAATTCCATACCGGGAAGTAACAGTAAACAGTTCTATTGCCAACCTGGCCCAATTTGCCATCGACAACGGCACTACCTTTAAAATTTTGCGCAGCATGAATCCCTGGCTTAAAGGTAGGGCGCTGACTGTAACCGGAGGCAAGACCTATACCCTTCGGCTGCCGCAGAAATAACCATTGCTATGTTGGCAGTTTTCAAGATTGGGAATAAGGGCCAACTTTTTTCCACAGCAAATTGTTTTACCTGCATGTTGTTTGTTTAATAACAGCCAACTATCAACCCTTAACTGTCAACCCTCATTGTCGCACATTCATGGATCAACTTCCCGATTTTTCGCAGCCGCTGTGGTTTATTGTAGCAACTGTAGTTGTATTTGCGGTAGTGGTGGGCCGTTATTTTTTGATTGCAGGGTTGTTTCACCTGGCCTTTTATCAATACAAGCCGGCACGTTGGCAACACCGCAAGATCAACCACAGGGACTATAAAAAAGGGCAGTTTAAAAAAGAAGTACAATGGAGCATGATCACCGCTGCTTTGTTTGCCGTTGCCGGTGCCGGCACGGCCGTATTGTGGCAAAAAGGGTATACGCAATTGTACGATAATGTCAATGCCTACCCTATATGGTGGTTGCCGGTTAGCCTGATATTCGCCATGTTGCTGCACGAAACTTATTACTACTGGCTGCACCGCTGGATGCACCATCCAAAAATATTTCGCATAGTACATAAGGTGCACCACGACAGCAATATCACTTCGCCATGGACAGCTTTTTCCTTTCACCCGCTGGAAGGTTTGCTGCAAGCTCTCTTTTTACCTGCATTGCTGCTGGTACTGCCCATGCACCTGTATGTGCTCATTATTCAGCTAACGCTTATGACCTTTAGTTCGGTGGTAAACCACCTGGACATAGAAGTGTACCCGAAAAATTTTCACCGACATTTTTTGGGGCGCTGGTTAATTGGCGCCACACACCACTCCCTGCACCACAAACAATTCAAATACAACTACGGCCTGTATTTTACATTTTGGGATAAATGGAAAGGCACCGAAAGTCCGCTGTATCCAAAGCTATTCGAAGAAAAAACCAACATAGCACCATCGCCCACCCAGGTAGTCAAATAACTTTCCGGCGCTTGTAACCTTATACAGATTGGCCCGTTTCATTAGGTACCCGCACATATGCTTGCGGGTATTTTATGGTAACCATATGAAGTTATTTTCAGCATTTTTTTTGTGCTTTATATTTTGGTCCTGTGCGCATATGCCTCAAGCCTACAGGCCTTTTGATGCAGGCAAAGATTTTGAAGCGTTCTGGAAATCCTTTCAACAGCACTATGCACTGTTTGATGTAAAAGGCGTGCAATGGGACAGCACCTATAAACAATACCTGCCGTTGGTGCATGCTCAAACAACACAAAAAGAACTGGTACACATTTTCGGGCAAATGGTAGCTCCGCTGCATGATGGCCATATCACCATTTCAAAAGGGGATGAAGTATTGTACCGTGGAACCCGCACCTCCGCTTTTCGCGAACTGGTGCGGGGAAAAGAGCAACAGTTCTGGGGTATGGTGGACAGCACACTTACCGGATTGGGTTTTGACAGCATACAGGGCATTGGCCCTAAATACAAAGCCGAGTCCTTGTTTTATGCAGGTGCATCTGCCCATACGGCATACATCCGCATTACCCGGTGTTTTGGTTCGGTTGCCAGTTTGTATTCCAACAAAGCGGAAGCCAAAGACCTTACTGAAATGCTGCGGCTTTGGGATAGTTTACTCCTTGCGTTTGCACCTAAAAACAAATTGATCATTGACCTGCGTGGCAATGGTGGCGGACATGGCGGCCGCGAAATGGCCAGCCGGTTACTAGCATCAAAAACCTCTACCCACAGCATTGCACTACGCGATTCGGCAAACGGCTTTATGGATGCCGTGCCTGTATACCTGGAGCCACATGACGGTGTTCGGTTTCTGAAAAATGTTGTGGTACTTACCAGCGACCGTACGGCCAGTTCGGCCGAAGACTTTGCCTTATCGCTGGTGCACCAGCCGCAGGTACAATTGGTGGGCATGCCTACAGCTGGCATGTTTTCAGACATGTACAACCTGACGTTGCCCAGCGGCTTGGAGGTAACCTTTTCGTACCAACGTTACCTGGACAGCAATGGCCAGGTGCTGGAAGGCAAAGGCGTTCCCGCAAACGAAACCATTGCCAACACGGGTGCAGACCTCGAAAAAGGGTCGGACCCGGTGCTGCTTAAAGCCTTACAACTATAATGCACTCGGAAATAAAGTACCGGAGATGGTACAGGTCAACAGTTTTACTTGGGTGCCGCATTCGCAGGTTTTCTTATCTTGTCGCTCCAACTATTTCCATATGAAAATAATATTCACCTTACTGTTTGCACTATTTATGACCCAGACCCACGCCCAGCAAAACGAAAAATTATTGCGCCATGCCGTGTTGTTTAAATTTAAAGAAACCAGCAGCGCCGCCGATGTAAAAAAAGTGGAGGACGCCTTTAGGGCATTGCCTTCAAAGATCAAAGAAATCAAAGCATTTGAGTGGGGCACCAACAACAGCCCCGAAGGTTTGGCCCAAGGCTTCACGCATTTGTTTTTTGTAAGCTTTGCATCCGAACAGGACCGTGCCGTGTACCTGCCCCACCCTGCACATGCCGCATTTGTACAGGTACTGTCGCCACACCTCGATAAAGTGCTGGTGCTCGATTATTGGGCTGGCCAGTAATTGGTTGCAACCATTTTGTATAAAACAGTAAAAGGCCGCTGTGTTGCGCAGATTTTTCGCAACACAGTGGCCTTTTACTTTTACAAAAGATAACCCCAACTAGGAGTTTATTTTCCGAAATTTAATCAGCACGCCTCACACCACTTCATCGATGCACCAGGCCATTCACCAGCGACTTCCATTGCAGTTTGGAAAATGCCGTGACCGCACCGGTGGCTACCGCGGTATTGCGTACTTTGTCTACCACCTTTTCGGCTGCTGTATTGGGCTTTTCATTGCGGCCATGCACTTCGGCACTTACCGTTGTACCATCGCGCTGCACCACAAAGTTGGAAGTGGCTTCCTCGGAAAAAAAGTGGGCAACATCCTCGTGGTTGTTTAGCGGGCTGGTGGCCGGCCGCACCCTGATGATGGTGCAATCGGACGCTTCTGATATTTCAACCGCCTCTACCCGTACCCAGTCAAAACCATCGCCGGTGCGGGGTCCAGGGCCGGGAATATCAATTTTAAAATGATCGCCGGGCATGGGGTTTCGGTTCACAACATTGCCTGCTGCATCGGTAAGAGCAAATGACGCACTTCCGGCACCGGCCCATTCCTGCCAGCGGTGCACTTGCAACAGCCGCTGTTGCGCCAGTTTATAAAACTGCTTAGCCTCGTCCTCGCTGGCAAAATGCTGCGTGGAGGTGGTGTCTGTTTTGACGCCGGTATGCTGTTGCGGAATCTGTTCGTAGGGATGCGCCATTTACCAAGTTATTCGTAAACAAAAAATAAAGCGGGTGTGAGCGGCGCCCCGCCAGCAGGCACAACCTCCAGCCGGGGCAAAACCGTTCACTCCCGCTCCGTTGCTTAAATATCCAGTTTGCCTTCTGCGCCTTTGGCAATGCCGGGGTTGCCGGTAACTGCGGCAGTGGCCATTTTAAAATACTGCATCATTTTGCCGGTTTCCGATTCCCAGTAATACACATCGTCGGGTACCACTTTTAAAAGGGCCAGGTTGGGATCGTCCACGCCATTGGGAAAATAAGCCTTAACAACCGGGCTCCATTTTTCCTTCATTAACTGGCGGTCGGTGCTGATGCTGCCTTTGCCCCAAACGTCCATATAGCTATTCTTGCCAGGGTGTGCAAATGTGAGGTGCACATCGCGGTCGGAGGCTACTTCCTCTACTTTTATGGAACGCACATCGGTAAAAAACCAAAGGGAGCCGTCATCATCCACCGCTACGTTGGCCATGGGACGGGTATGTTCGTGTTCGTCGTTGCGGTTGTTGGTAATAAACATACAGATCCGTACTTCTTCCACCAGTTTCTTAAACTTCTTTATTGCTTCTTCGTTTTGCAGGTTTTTCTCCATGTTATATGTTTTTGCTGCTGCTGATGCTATAAAACTTATGCCACTAATCCTATTAAAGACTAAACCAGCTTTTAATTCTTATAAGTAAAGGAACATCCCTTTCTGCTGCAGAGCGGCCTAATTATGGCTGGGCTTTTTAAGGGCCGGATGTTTTGAGTATCAGCCCGAAACGAGTTCTTTATCGCCGATCAACCCTATTTTACGCGAATGCAAAATGGCCTCTTCGCTGTGTTTAAAAAAGCAACAGGGCACGCCTGCCTGTTCAATTTTTATAAGCACTTCCTGCACTTTTTCCCTGTTTTTCTCAAATACGTCGCGGATATATACAGCCTGGATACGGCCGGGAAAATGCCGCACCAATGATTCGTAGATATAAGGGTCCTGTTGCGAAGAATCGCCCAGCAAAACAAACCTTTGCGAAGCATAAGCCTCCAGAATACGAACAATACGGGTAAACTTGGTGTGGTGGTTGTTTTGGCCGGTCTTAAAAATTTGTCCGAACTCTTTAAGCACGTTCAATAAAAACACCCCGCGGGGCAGGCCGTTTACACCCGTAAACTCTAAAATATAATCATACAGGTTCCACTCCGAGCTGCTGACATAAAAAAAAGGGTTTGGCGCATCCTGCGTAGTATTGCCGAGGGCCAGCATTTGGTAGTGGCGCACCACGCCCTCAAAAGGCTTGCGGCTGCGGGCATTTTGGGTAAACAGCACTTTCAGCCTTCTGCCCATATGCGCAGAATGGGAAACCAAAAAGGTATCGTCGATGTCGGAAATAAAACCATACTGCGTTTGGTGGGGTACATAAACTGCCCCAACCGCCCTGTTGCGTGCCACACCTTCAGCACTGTGTACCGTTACTACCACATCGTGCCAGCCGGTACGCAACGGCGGATCATCTTGCCATTTAAATGCAAAAAAACCGTCGGTGTCCGTATGGCCGCGATATTTTTTTCCTTCCCATTCCATTTCCACCAGGGCACCTGCCACGGGTTTTACAATAAAAAGGCGCAACAACGCAATGGCGTTGTGCACCACGCTTTTGCGGTATTTACGGGGCGGTTTTGGCCCCAGTTTCAACACGTGGCCATATATCACCATTTGCTCCGTATGTCCGTAACCGTGGTACACCTTTACCTGCAAACCAAAGTGTAGCCCGAGCCAGCGCAACAGCTTTGCACGCAGCCTGCTCCTCCCCGGTTTAATGTGGTCGTTATTTTGCATAATGGGGTAAACGCAATAAACATGCAAAAAGAGACTCCTCAAAAACTCCTCTTTGTGATCAACCCTGTTTCGGGCGGTAAGGCCAAACAGGATTGGGAGGAGTTTATCCGGGACTATTTCCGGGAGCAGCCGCACAGCACGGAGTTTTTTTTGCTTACTGGTAAAAACGACTCCACGTCTGTAGCACATTACATACAAACAATCAGACCCGATAAAATTGTGGCGGTTGGCGGCGACGGCACCGTAAAACTCGTAGCAGAAATCATCAAAGGTACCGACCTTACCATGGGCATCTTGCCGGCAGGCTCGGCCAACGGCATGGCCCGCGAACTGGGATTACCCATTGACAAAGAAGCAGCCATGAAGGTGATCCTGAGCGGCGAACGCCGGCCTATTGATGCCATTGAGGTAAACGGTTCGGAAATATGTATTCACCTTGCCGATATGGGACTTAACGCCATGCTGGTAAAGTATTTCGACGACTCGCCCAGCCGCGGTATGTGGGGTTATGGCCGCTCGGTTTTTAAAATGTTGTGGAACAAAAGAGTAATCAAGGCTACCATCCAAACCGACGACGGGGTGGTGCGCCGCAATGCCTATATGATTGTGCTGGCCAATGCCCGCATGTATGGCACCGGGGTGACGATCAACCCCAAAGGGCATCTGGACGACGGCCGGTTTGAGATTGTGGTAGTCCGGCGCCTGAATTTCTGGGCGGTTTTAAAAGTGCTGATGAACCACCGGAACTTCCCCGAAGAGCATGTGGAAATACTGACCACCAAACACCTGCACCTGAAAGCAAAACACCGCGGCTATTTTCAGGTGGACGGCGAATACCGGGGCCGGATGCGGGAAGTGCATGCACGGATTTTGCCCCGCTGCCTGCACCTGATGTTACCCGAAACCAGTAATGGGCAGGATTAGGAAGGATTCGAATGATTGAACTATTGCGGTGCATTTTTTACTACTGAAACAATGGCATCACCGCTCAACTATTTTGAGCCCATCCTCATAATCCTTCCAAATTATACAAATCACTGGTTCCTTTCTGGCACGAATATTTAAACCAATTAAAAAAAACTACAACTATGGACAGATGGGAATTTGAAGGAAAATGGCATGAGCTGAAAGGCAAAGCCAAACAAGCTCATGGCGACCTTACCGATGACGACCTGCGCTACGAAGATGGCAAGCAGGAAGAATTGTATGGCCGCATTCAAAACAAACTCGGCAAAACCCGTGATGATGTTGTTCATTGGCTGCGTGGCCTGGGAAGCGATCGGTCGTAAAATGCCGAACAAAGGAACAAAGAACAGATGAATAAAGGAATGGAATGATGAATTATTAATTATGGATTATTGGGCTTTCACTCAAATTCATAACTCATAATTCATCATTCATTATTTTTCCTTCTGCGGTTCATCATTCCTTGTTCCTTGTTCGAAATTCTTCCCCACTTCATCTATTCGACATTCCTTGTTCCTCTGTTCGATATTCTTCTTCATTCCTGCCCGGCACGGGTTACTTTTGCGCCATGCATTATGTGTCGGCCGAAGGCTTAACCAAATCATACGGTATCAAGCCCCTTTTCGAGGATATTTCTTTTCATATTTCTGAAGGTGATAAAATAGCGCTGGTGGCCCGCAATGGCGCCGGCAAAAGCACCTTGCTCAAAATCATTGCCGGTAAAGACGTAGCCGATGGCGGCAAAGTGTGGGTACACAAAGATGCTGAAGTGGCCCACTTTGAGCAAAACCCCGACATGCTGGAAGGGCGCACCGTGCTCGATAATATATTTCACCACGCCCACCCCGTGCTTAATGCCATCAAGCGCTACGAAGCTGCTCTGGAAACCCAGGATGATACGGAACTTGGCCTTTGCCTGATCCAAATGGACGAACTGGGTGCCTGGGATTTTGAATCCAAAGTAAAACAGATATTGGGCAAGCTCAACATTCACCTGTTGCAGCAAAACGTGTCTACCCTCAGCGGCGGGCAACGCAAACGGGTGGCCCTGGCCCGCACCCTTATTGATATTGGTTTTGAGCACCGCCATGTGCTGCTCATTATGGACGAACCCACCAACCACCTGGATGTGCAGATGGTGGAGTGGCTGGAGCACTACCTGAACAAAGAAAACGTAACCCTGCTGCTGGTTACCCACGACCGCTATTTTCTGGATGCCGTTTGTACCGAAGTGTGGGAGCTCGACCGTGGCACCCTGTTTACGTACAAAGGCGATTACGCCAACTACCTCGAGAAAAAAGCGGCCCGGGAAGAAAGCGAAGCCGCTTCGGTTGATAAAGCCCGCAACCTGTACCGCAAGGAACTGGAGTGGATGCGCAAACAACCCAAGGCCCGCACCACCAAAAGCAAAAGCCGCCAGGATGCCTTTTACGAAGTAGAAAAAAAGGCAAAGCAACAACTGGAAACAGCCCAGATGGAGCTGCAGGCAAAAATGAACCGGCTCGGTGGCAAGATTGCCGAACTGAAAAAAGTGTACAAAAGCTATGGTGATAAGGTGATCGTCAAGGGCTTTGACTATACGTTTAAAAAAGGCGAACGGGTTGGCATTGTTGGTAAGAACGGCGCAGGCAAATCAACTTTTATCAAAATGCTCCAACAGCAGGAGCAGCCCGACAGCGGCAAGATCAATATTGGCGACACGGTGGTGTTTGGCAACTATGCGCAGGAAGGCCTGGAAATAAAGGACGACCTGCGGGTCATTGAGTTTGTAAAAAACCTGGCCGAAAGCTTTCCGCTGGCCGGCGGCGGTTCGCTTAGTGCGGCCCAATTCCTGAACCTGTTCCTGTTTCCACCGGAGCAGCAGTACACTTATGTTAGCAAACTAAGCGGCGGTGAAAAACGGCGCCTGCACCTGCTTTCCATTCTTTTTCTCAACCCCAATTTTTTAATCCTCGACGAACCTACCAACGACCTGGACCTGCCCACGCTGGCAGTGCTGGAAAATTTCCTTTCCGAGTTTGGCGGCTGCCTCATTATTGTCAGCCACGACCGCTACTTTATGGACCGGCTGGTAGACCACCTGCTGGTATTTGAGGGAGATGGTGAAATCCGCGATTTTCCGGGCAACTACAGCCAGTATCGAGAATGGCTGAAAGCCCAGGAAATGGAAGAAAAAGAAGAGAAAAAAGAACCGGCAGCCCCCCTTGCAGCCAAAGTTCAGGCACCCGCAAAGGCAGGCCGCAGGCTTTCCTACAACGAGCAGCGGGAGTTTGAAGGGCTGGAAAAAGCCATTGCAGCACTGGAGGCAGAACGGTCGGCAATTATGGAAAAGCTCAATAACCCGGGGCTGCCCTTCGACGAATTGCAGCGGCTGACAGAGCGGATTGGCAGTATTGCACAAGATATTGACAATAAGGAACTGCGATGGCTGGAGCTTTCAGAAATTTCTTCCCCAAGTTAGCCAACGGATTAAGTTCATTTGTATATTTACAGGGAGCATCTTTCGAAACAAACCAAAGATTGTTATAGATCCAGTAAACTGTGAAAATGGGATTTTTTAACTATTAAATCTTTGCGTATGAAAAAGTTCAACGCTTTTTTTCACGACGAAACTGTTAAGGATAGTGTTTTAGTAGCGCTGATATTGGCCGCTATTGCTGCAGTTTCTCTTTTCGTTATTTAATGATGCAATTGCCGGGTACAATATAAAGACCTGTGCAAGTTTGCTTTCTGTTCCCCACAAAATATTAGAAACCAAGATTCGACGAAGGCATCAACTATTACAGTTGTACTGCCTTCGTTTGAAGCTATTGAAGGCCTGACCCGCTGCTGCGGATTGGGCCTTTTTTTATGAAGACACAGTAGTGTCCTATCCAATAAACTCTTGCCGATGGCCCTAGTCCGCCATATGGCGTTTCCTTTGGATGCAAACTATAAAACCCTGGAACCACAATTAATGTTTCCCTACCCTATTTCTTAAAAAGAAATCCGTTTACCAATTGCACCATTGCTTCCCCTAATGCAGTTCTTTCGGAATGGGCTTCCGCCGTGGAACTGGTAGCCAGTGCAGCTTTGGAGGGTTGTACACTGGCAAACGGCACCCCTTTTTCCTGTATATGATGGGCTGCATAAAGCGGGGGTATTTGTGCCCCTGTACCTTTACCTGGTATCCAGGCCACCACAGGTTTACCCCATGCCGCAGCTACCTGCATCCATCCGGCATCCGCCGAAACAACCATCCTGCTGCGGTTTATCAAATCGGCAGTTTCGCCATCCGAAAATTTGCCGCAGGCAGCATACACTTTTACATTGTCCGTTTTTGCCAATGCCTGAGCGGAAGCATACATTTCCCGTGGCCCGGTAATCATGATGGGGAATTGCAGGTTTTTGCAAAAATGTTGAAGCACCTCGCCGTGCAGGGCAGCCCCATTGCCCAATGCCAGCACTACAAACCCAGCGCTGTGCGCAACCGGAATGTCCTGCTGGGGCACTTTGAATTCAGGGGCAATAAAATAATTAAGCCCTTCCCCATCGTAGCGTACGCCCAGCGGTTTTGCTATACCCACCATTTCCAGTGCCGAATGCTGAACCACCTTTTGCCCAAACATTCCAAAGAAGTTGCTGAAAAAAGAAGATTTCGGTGAGAGGTAGCGGATTCCGGCAGCCGCAGCCCATTGCTCATTTTCATATAAATTGGCCACATCAACTACTACCGCATATTTAACCGGCGATAAGTTGATATGCAATTCGGGAGTGGGCACCAACCGGGCTATATGCGGATTTGCAACAAGTACATGGGCAAACTCCTCCGGCACCACCACATGTAATTGTGCCCCGCTTACCTGCCGGTGCACACAACGCAACAGCGCAGTGCTGCATACAACATCCGACAAGGCTGGTGGTAAAATAACCAGGATATTCATGCACAAAAGGTAATTACAGTTTTGATACCACACCCGACGGGCGGGCAATTGTTTCGGGTATGGCTAAATAGGGATACCTATAAAAACACTACCGATAAAAAAAATGTGCTTACAATCCGGCCACCCGCATTACTTGTTCGTATACCGCAAAAGGCGCAATGCCCTGCATACAGGCAAGGTCGGTGCGGGGTCCGGGCTTGTTGCCAAATACCGAACAGGGGCGGCAATCAAGGGCTATTTGCACTGCGTTATCGGCAGGTTGCCCCCAGCCGTAAAACCCGGCGTAAGGATGCGTGGCGCCCCAGATGGAAACCACCGGAACACCAAACAAGGAAGCCAGGTGCATATTGGCAGAATCCATACTTACCACTACATCCAGGTGTGCGATAAAGGGTAATTCATCTGCAAACCGCATGGTGCCCGCCACCACCCGAATGGCATCCCCCTCTTCCGCCCATTGTTGCAATTGCGGCGCATCCTGTTTTCCACCTAACAGGTAAATATGTATCTGCGGGTGCTGCGCCAGTAGCCGCAACACTTCCTTCATTTTTTCAGCTGGATAAGTCTTTCGGCTGTATTGTGCAAAAGGCGCAATGCCAATCAGTTTTTTTCCTTCTTTTTTGGCAGCCAACAGCAAGGGGGGAACAGGGCCTTTTTCTTTAATGCCTTCGTCAGTATTTAATGTAACGGGCAAACCCAATGCAGTAAAAACATCGGCATATCGCTGGAAGGTGGAGGTAAGCGGTTGCAAAACTTTATGCTCGCTCCGGGTCAATGCTTTTTTTTCTGCACGGCCTTTGTCCTGCGCCGCCCACCGGGTTCCATTAAGCGCAAAAAAGAACCGCAATATCCGGGTACGCAATACATGATGCAGGTCGGCAACTGCATCAATTTTGCGCAGGTCTTTTAGCTCCCGGTACAGCCGAAACAATCCGCCCACATCTTTATGCCTGCCTTTTAAATCGGCTGCAAAAAAATAGAGTCGGTCGATGCCCGCAAAAAGCGGTGCATGAAATGCAGCAGATACAACCGTGACGGTAACATGCGGATGCTGGTGCAGTACATTTTTAATTACCGGCACCGTCATGGCCACATCGCCCAGGGAGGAAAATCGAAAAACAACGATATGCTGTGTGTGGCTCAGGAAGCGTTTTTTTGTGCGTATAAAATGGGGTTCAGGGCTTCGTCGTTGTACATCTTCATTTGCTTATACACTTTCATGTATTTGCGGCCGGCAGCAATATCCTGAAGCAGGCCATCGATGGCCGTGGAAAGATCGGTACGTTGCTCCAGTAAAATGTGCAGCTTTTGTGCACAGGCAGCGCGGTGGGCATCGGTTGCATTGTCGCGATTGGCCTCCAGTTGCATGTGGTAAATTTTCAACTCCAGAATGGAAAGGCGGTCGATGGCCCAGGCAGGGCTTTCGGTGTTGATAGTGGCGCCTGCAGCGGGAACCACATGCTTATACTGCTGCAAAAAATAGCTATCGATGTATTCCACCATATCGGTACGTTGCTGGTTGGAGGCATCAATACGGCGCTTGATGGCCAGTGCGCTTACGGGGTCGATCTTTGGATCGCGGATAATATCTTCCAGGTGCCATTGCACCGTATCGATCCAGGCTTTGGCATACAACAAATGCTCGATGCTGCCCGAAGAAAATGGATTATTCAATGGCGCATCTACATTATCGTGCACATGATAATCGGCAATGGCCTGTTGAAAAACAGGGATACAAACCGCACTGTTCATAATAAAAAGTTCGCCGGTTGCAGCGAAGGCGCAAAGATAAGGAAGTGCCGGAAAGAGCAGTAGTTGGAAGATGGCATAGCTACCTGAGTAAGCAGACTACAAAAGGCAACAACGAAAACCTAATAGGTAGTCCTTCTATTTTTGACCAATGCGCCTGCAAGCATACAATGGTTCTCTGTCAAAGCGAACTCTCCTTTCATGGTTGACGCTTAACAAAATAATTTGTTGCCCCTCCCGATGGTCTCAATGCTCCAGGAAATTAAGATCCTTTCCAAATGTTTCCTTCGACAACATTGCTGCAATTACTGCAATGATCATAACGATGCCACCCGTAACCAGTGCAGCGTTGGCATAGTCCATAGAGCCGCGCAGGCTTTTAAATAAAAGAATAATAAGCGGCAGCGAACCCCGCACCACGTTGGGCACGGTGGTGGCTGCCGTAGCCCGCAGGTTGGTACCAAACTGCTCGGCGGCCATGGTAACAAAAATGGCCCAGAAGCCGGTGGCAAAGCCCATAGCGGCGCAGATCCAGTACATGTTTGCAGCCGATCCGCCATCCTGATTAAAGAAAAGAAGAATAGAAATGGCTGTAAGGGCATAAAAAATATACAGCGCCTTTTTGCGGCTGCGCAACCCCTGGCTTACAAACCCAATGGCTATATCGCCCAGCGAAATACCGGCATAAGCATACATGATGGCCTTGCCTGGTGAAATAGGATCGGCTATGCCAAAGTACTGTGCAAACTGGTCGGAAAATGTTACGAGCACGCCAATAACATACCAGGTGGGCAGGCCAATTAAAATACTGAGCAGGTACTTTTTAAAACGTTCCTTGTTGTTGAAAAACATCAGCAGGTTGCCTTTTTGTACCCGGGCTTCCCTTTTAGCCGCTTCAAACATGCCCGACTCAAATACGGAAACGCGAAGAAAAAGCAAGGTCAAACCCAATGCGCCACCAATATAATAGCACAGCCGCCAGTTGAAAGACTGCGATACAAAATAGGCAACCACTGCGCCGGTGAGGCCCAGCCCTGCCACCATAGATGTGGCGATGCCGCGTTTTTCCTTGGGCAGTAATTCGGCAACCAGGGTAATGCCAGCACCAAGCTCGCCAGCCAGGCCAATGCCTGCTATAAAACGTACCACTGCATATTGCGTGGTGGTAGTAATCATGCCGTTGGCAATATTGGCCAGCGAATACATCAGGATGGAGCCAAACAGTACGGAGCGGCGGCCCTTGCGGTCGCCCATGATGCCCCAGATAATGCCGCCCAGCAGCAGTCCCGCCATTTGCCAGGAGATAATATTTTCGCCTACCGTTACCAGTTCATCGCCCCGCAAGCCCAGGTCCATCAGGCTTTGCCGGCGCACAATGCCGAACAGCAACAGGTCGTATATATCAACAAAATAACCAAGAGCACCTACAATAACGGGAATAGAAAGAATGCCGTAGCTACGGTTTTGGTTCATAATCGTTAGTTGGCGGATTGGGCACTATTTTCTTTTTGGCAAAAAACAATTTATACAGCACCGGCAGCGTGGTAACGCCAATCATGGCAAACACAATAGGCTCGATGTAGTCTATCAGTTCAATACCGTATTGCTTTTTGAAAAAAGTATTGAGGTAATAACCCGACAGCATCATGCTGCACACCCATGCCAGCGACCCTACGATATTATAAAACATGAAGGTTGCCCGTTTCATGCGGACCACACCGGCAACAATGGGTGCAAATGTGCGGATGATGGGTAAAAACTTGGCTAAAAAAATGGTTCCTTTTCCGTACTTCTCGTAAAATCCTCTTGCTTTAGCAAGGTGCCTTTGTTTGAAAAAAAAGGAATCTTTCCGCTCAAACAAGAGTGGGCCGGTTTTATATCCAAACCAATAGCCCACTATGTTGCCCAATACGGAAGCCAGGATCACCAGGATCAGAACAAAGGAAAAATGGGCACCAAAAAATTCTTCGGCCAGCTTGTCGAGCACCAGGCCTGCAGCAAAAAGAAGGGCATCGCCGGGCAGAAAGAAGCCTACAAAAAGCCCTGTTTCAGCGAATACCACCAACAGCAGGAAATAAAGCCCGCCATTTTGGAGTATCCAATTTATAAACGTTTGTATAAAGCCTTGGTCCATGGTTTAGGGATAGAGATGAGATTTTCGATTGACGATTTTTGATTTACGATTGGTTTGGTCTTGATTGATCTTTTTTCCAGGAACATACCGGCTAACACCACATCAATCCAAAATCGTAAATCGTACTTCGTAAATCGTTCTAGCTTTCCAGTTCGCCTTCCCACTTGCTCACCACACTGGTTGCCAGCGCATTGCCCACTACATTGGTAGCGGTGCGAAACATATCGCAAAAATGATCGATCGGTAAAATTAGGGCTACGCCTTCGGGCGGAATGTTAAACATGGCGCAGGTAGCCAGCACCACCACCAGCGAAGCCCGCGGCACGCCGGCAATACCTTTGCTGGTCAGCATCAGCACCAGCAGCATGGTCAGTTGCGTGCCCAGTGGCAGGTCGATGCCGTAAGCCTGTGCAATGGCCAGCGATGCAAATGTCATATACATCATGCTGCCATCGAGGTTGAACGAATAACCCAGCGGCAGGATGAACGCCACAATGCGGTCGCGGCAGCCAAAGCGCTCCAGTTCTTCGGTGAGTTTTGGAAACACTGCTTCCGACGAAGTAGTACTGAATGCAATGAGCAGGGGCCCGCTGATGCGCTGCAGCAGGGTCTTCATTCTTTTTCCCAAAATAAGATACCCTACGGAAAGCAACAGCACCCAAAGCAACGCAATGCCCAACAGGAAGTAAAGAAAATAAATAATGTAAAAGCTAAAAATGCGGGTGCCGTTTACGGCCACTACTGCAGCCAGTGCACCAAATACACCCAGCGGGGCAAAGTTCATTACATAGCCCACCACTTTTAAAATAATGTGCGATGCCACATCCAGCGCCTTGATCACCGGTTTTGCAAAATCGCCCATGGAGGCAGCGGCTACGCCAAAGAAAATAGAGAACACCACCAACTGCAGGATCTCGTTTTCTGCCAGTGCTTCAAATAAGGATCTTGGAATTACGTGTTCAATAAAATTTTGCACCGAAAATCCCTGTTGCTTCGACATCAGGTCGGAAAGGCCTGCGGTGTCGGACTGCGACAGGTCGATATATTGCCCCGGCTTAAAATAATTGACCAGCAACATGCCCAGCAACAGCGAGGCCAGCGATGCGGTAACAAACCATAAAATGGCCTTGCCGCCTACCCTGCCCACTGCTTTCAGGTCGCCCAGTTTGGCAATGCCTACCACCAGGGTTGAAAATACGAGTGGTGCAATGATCATTTGTACCAGCCTGATAAATATGGTGCTGAGCAGCTTTATGTTTTTGGAGAATTGTCCCCGGAACTCAGGCGTGGTGGTATTGAAAATCATCAGCCCAAGCAAAAAGCCCAGGACCATGGAAAGCAAAATATAAATCGTGAGCCTGTTTCCTTTTCCCATAAGGTGGTTGTGATAAAGGGCCGAAAATCGGTAAAAAAAAGGGTGGGTCGAAATTTTTTTGTACGCAACCTGCCTGCAGTACCGCTTAAATGAAATGAATGGGAAATGGAATTAATCATTACTTTACGCACCTAAAATTTTACACGCTTATATGAGTCTATTTGCCAAAAAGTCTTTGCCGGATATGTTGGCGCAAGCTGCCGACAACGAAAAAGGCTTGAAACGTACCCTCGGTGCCGGCAACCTGGTAGCACTGGGCATTGGCGCCATCATTGGCGCCGGTTTGTTTGTGCGCACCGCTGCTGCAGCCGGACAGGCAGCTGGTCCGGGAGTTACCCTTTCTTTTGTGATTGCAGCCATTGGCTGTGCATTCGCCGGACTTTGTTACGCCGAATTCGCCGCCATGATTCCTATTGCGGGTAGCGCTTATGCGTACTCGTATGTTACCATGGGCGAACTGATTGCATGGATCATTGGCTGGGCCCTCATCATGGAATATGCGCTGGGTGCCGCCACGGTTTCTATTGCCTGGAGTGAATATTTAAATACGCTGCTGGGAGGGGCGATACCATATGAATGGAGCCACTCGCCTTTTGAAAGCTTCACCGATGTTAACGGTGTGCTGCACCAGGGTATCCTAAATGCTCCCGCTCTTATCATCCTTTTGTTACTGACCTTACTGCTGATCAAAGGCACACAGGAATCGGCTATGGTAAACGCGGTGATCGTGTTTATTAAAGTGGCCATTGTATTGATCTTTATTGCAGTGGGCTGGCAATTCATCAACCCCGCCAACCACACGCCGTACATTATTCCGGAAGGCACTGCACCCTTTACCGACAGTGCCGGCAAGGTGATTGCCGATTACTCCGGTGTATTTAAGCATGGTTGGGGTGGTGTACTTGGTGGCGCAGCTATTGTGTTCTTTGCCTTTATTGGTTTTGACGCGGTGAGCACTGCGGCACAGGAAGCGAAGAACCCGGCCCGCGACATGCCCATCGGTATCCTGGGTTCGCTGGCGGTTTGTACCATTTTATACATTTTGTTTGGCCATGTATTGACCGGGGTTGCCCCCTGGCAGGACTTTGTAGATCCTGTAAAAGGCCGAGAAGCTTCGGTTGCATATGCCATCCGCGAATTTATGCCCGGTTACGGCTGGCTGGCTACTGCCGTTACGGTGGCCATCCTGGCAGGTTTCTCTTCGGTAATTCTGGTAATGCTGATGGGCCAAAGCCGCATTTTCTATACCATGAGTAACGACGGACTGATTCCCAAAGCTTTTGGCGACCTGCATCCCAAATACAAAACCCCTTACAAAGCCAACTGGATCCTGTTTCTTTTTGTAGGTGCATTTGCGGCATTTGTGCCGGGCCACGTGGCAGGCGACCTTACTTCGTTTGGAACCTTGTTTGCATTTGTGCTGGTAAGTGCAGGTGTTTGGTTGCTGCGCAAAAAAGAGCCCGAGATCAAAAGGCCTTTCCGCACCCCGGCGGTAGGATTTGTATCTACTATGGGCGTGCTGGTATGTACGGGTATGATCATCGCCCTGGATATTCAAACCCTCACGGTTGCATTTGTGTGGATGCTGGTAGGCCTGATCATTTATTTTGCCTACAGCCGCAAACGGTCGAAGCTCCGGGCTTTTGCCGACGTGCTGCCCACAGCCGACGATTTTGAAAAACGGAAATTATAAAATAAGCCAAACCGCCTTCGGGCGGTTTTTTCTTGCCCCGTTCTGCCTAATTTTGCGGGCCGGAAGACAGTTTAAAAGTTCCCAGGTTTACCAGTTTACCATTTGTTGTACAACAAAAAAACCATCGAATCTGCGAACCTAAAAACCACAAACTAAAAACTACAAACTCATTCTATGGGTCGCATATTTGAAGTAAGAAAAAGCACCATGTTTGCCCGGTGGGACCGGATGGCCAAACAGTTTACCCGCGTGGGCAAAGAAATTGTGATTGCCGTAAAAGCCGGCGGCCCCGACCCAGCCACCAACCCTGCCCTGCGCCGTGCCATGCAAAACGGCAAGGCCGTAAACATGCCCAAAGACCGCGTGGAAGCCGCCATCAAAAGAGCCCAGGGCAAGGACATGGCCAACTATGAAGAAATTTTGTACGAAGGTTATGCGCCCCATGGTGTGGCCGTGCTGGTAGAAACAGCCACCGACAATCATGTGCGTACGGTAGCCAACGTAAAGTCCATTTTCAACAAAGGCGGTGGCACCCTGGGCAACAGCGGCTCGGTGGCATTTCAGTTTACTAAAATGGGGGTGTTTAAACTAAACCCCACCGACCTGAATGCAGAAGACCTGGAACTGGAACTGATTGACTTTGGCCTGGAAGAACTGGGTGAAGGCACGGGAGAAAATGGTGAGGATGTGCTGGTGGTGCGTTGCTCGTTTACCGAATTTGGCAACATGCAAAAAGCCCTGGAAGAAAAAGGCCTTACCCCGCTGAGCGCCGAACTGGCATGGGTACCCACCACTACGGTTCAACTGGATGAAGAACAGGCACAGGATGTGCTGAAACTGATAGACAAGCTGGAACAGGATGAAGACGTGCAGCAAGTGTTTCACAACCTTGCTTAAACCTTTTCCTACCAACTGTTGCAAAATGCCGGAACTTTATTCCGGCATTTTGTTTAATAAGGCACTAACTCCTGCCTATATGTTTTCCCCTTCACATCCCACCATTCTGTTCGACGGCGTTTGCAATTTTTGCAATGGTGCCGTAAACTTCCTCATCCGGCAGGATGCACGGGCACACCTGCGTTTTGCCCCGTTGCAAAGTGAAGCGGGCCAGCAGTTGCTGCGGCAACATCATTTGCCCACCAATGCATTCGAGTCGTTTATACTGGTAAAAGAGGGAAAGGTTTTTCAGCGATCGGATGCTGTTTTGCAAATCCTGCCCTACCTGCCCTGGTACTGGCAATGGGCCCGAATGGGCAAACTGCTGCCTGCTGCCTGGCGCGATGGCTTATACCAGGCTATAGCCCGCAACCGGTACCGGTGGTTTGGCAAAAAAGCCGAATGTATGGTGCCCACAAAAAAGCTCAGGGAAAGATTTTTACAATAAACACAAAGGATTACGATTCCTCGACGCTGCGCTTTCAGCATTAAATTCCGTAATTGTACATTTTACTGTTAAGTGTTTTTACCATCTGCCGCGGCGGGATTATCCTTACTGCCTGAAAAAAAGTTCCTGTGCATTAATGCCTCATTATTCTTGCTAAAACGCAGTGCTGTTGCGGCTTCCCGCTGTTGATAAATTTTGTGCAGGTAAAATTTTGCAGTTTTAAACGGGGAGCAAATACCGGTTGCAGGCAAGGAATCTGCGCTCTGTTATTTTATTTTGATGATCATTTTCTGTATAACAACAGCAATCCGTATCCCCAATTTAACCCGTTGTGTTACGACAAATGATCCAATGAAATGAGAGGCCTGCTTACATTTATATTCTTTTGCTGCTACACCATGGCAAGCTATGCCCAGCTTGATTCGGCGGGTGCATCACATGTTGATTTTAGTGTTGACGCGGATACCCGTACCGGTTTTCAAAAAATCAGCCCGCAACATCCCGATTCTACTTTTCACCACGATGACTGGTTCAAACTTCCCGGTTATACCGGAAGAGGCCGGGGCGTGATTGATACTACCGGAGCTGCGGATCTGGCTACACTGCTGAAAGCAAAGCCCAATACCTCTTTTATCAAAAGAATGGCCCTGCCGCCCTATGCCACCGTGCCGGTAACTTATGCCAATGGCACTCCAATCGGTTATCGCTTTTGGGTAGATGGGGTATACTTCAGGGACAATGCCATTGGTGATGACTCCACTTCTTTTACCGGCAGTAAAAATGGCGATAACCCCAATAACTGGATTGGTACCATTTCACCGGTCAGCGACAAAACCGACATCATTGATGTATATACACATGTACGCACCTCGGGTATAAGGCCACAGTCCGATTCGGCTTGGTTTTTTGCTGGCGTTGCAACGGTTGGCACCAATGGTTCCCGCTATTTTGATATTGAAGTATACCGCGAAAAAATTTCGTACGACCCTGTTGCCAAGCGGTTTATTACAGAAGGCACTTCCGAAGGCCACTCGGAATGGCGGTTTGATGCCAGTGGCACCGTGATCCAAACCGGCGATATCATCATCTCGGTTACCTATGCGGCAGGCAAAGCCCCAGAGATTGATTTTCGCATCTGGGTAAGCAATGCTACCTATAGTTCTGTAATACCGCAGGCTTTTAAGTTTGGCAATAAATTCAACAGCGTAGGCACTGCAGGGTATGCACAAATATTGGCCAATTCGGGCAACTCCAACTGGGGCACCGGCGTATCCAATTATACTACCAATAGTGCCACCACAGACAGCACCTACGCTACTCCCTGGGGCACCATCAATGCAACTACCAAAGCCTGGAGCCAGCATTACGACAAGCTGCAATTTGTAGAAGTGGCCCTCAACTTTTCGAGGTTTGGCATGAACCCGTTTTCTTATGTTACTTCTTTTTGCAAATCGCCCTACGCCACCATCCTCATCAAGTCACGCAACTCGGCCGAGTTCAATTCCAGCTTATCAGATTTTGTAGGGCCGCAAAGTTTTACAGTAAAAAGCCTGTCGCCTTTTACTGCTGTTGCAGAAACGCTTACCTGTACCAAAACATCGGGGTCCATACAACTGCAATCGGCAGCCCGCAACTATTACCGGTGGTTTAATACTGCCGGAGACACCTTGCAGCGCGATACAGACGTAACAACATTTGCCATAAACAAGCCGGGTACCTACATTGTGGAGGCCACCAACTTCCAGGCATGCGCGCCACTAAAGCGTGATACAATTGTAGTGAGCGGCGACTATTACAAACCGGTAGCCAGCATTGACGCATTTCCGCCAAATCCTTACCACCAACTGGTAGGCGGCAATTTTGCAGCTTCAAATTATGCCACACCATTTGGTGGTTCGCAGGGACTGTTGTGGAACTGGAGCGGTCCCAATGGGTTTACTTCCACCATTCAAAATCCAAAGGTGGATACGCTGGCCGGAAAAACATTTCAATTGGTGGTAACCGAAATACGCAATGGTTGTAAAGACACCGCATACTTCGACCTTTCTGTATTATACAATGCAGCGGTGCAGCTACAGGGAAGGAAGGTTGCGGGAACGGTGAACCTTTGGTGGAACCGCCCCACCGCAGGAGGAACCTGGACGTATGAAATCCAGAAAAGCACGGATGGAATTCATTTTGCTACCGCTGGAACAATAGCCAACAACGGAGCTGCCAAACTTTATTTTGAAGACGCGGCTGCGGCGGCAACTGTATTTTACCGCATTGTTGCAACAGCACCCGGTACCGCTCCCCTATTGAGTTCGGTTGTAAAGCTGCACACCACTTCGGAAACACAACGTGTTTGGCGCACAGCAAACCGTACAGCCCTGGTGGTACAAACAGCCGAGGCAAACGCTACAACAGAAGTGCGGGTATTTGACCTGTCGGGCAGAATGTTACAGAAAGCAATGGTTTCCGGTACTACACCCTACACCATTAATTTACCATACCCATATCATTTTCAACCTGTAGTAGTAGGCTTGTTTCAAAACGGCACACTCATACATGCAAAACAATTATAAAAAAGGCCGGCAACATTTTGCCGGCCTTTTTTATAATTACATGTTACTACAGGGATTTCCTTTTCTTAGACAGTCGCAGCTTCAACCACATGCAGGTAAAGCTCCCCTTTCAAATACAGCACGCACCGGCCACTCATATACACCCGGTCACCTTTCAGCTCGCATTGCAGGTCGCCGCTCCGAGCGGAAAGCTGCCGGCAAAAAAGGTTAGTTTTGCCCAATTGCTGTGCCCAATAAGGCACAATGTTGCAATGCGCAGAACCCGTAACTGGATCTTCGGGCACACCGGCACCGGGATAAAAACAACGGCTCACAGCATCGGACTGCGTACCACGGGCAGTAACAATAACGCCTACCGTATCCAGGGCTTTCATTTTATTATAATCCGGTGTTACAGCCAACACCGCTGCTTCATCTGGCAGCACCACAAAATAATCCCGTGACCGCAACACTTCTAGTGTTTCGCTTACGCCAATGCTTTCCAGCAAACCATCGGGCACAGCAGCTGGTAGTGGCATGCGTGCCGGAAAATTGAGCGTAAAAATATCGTTGTTGATCAAAGTTTGCAGGGGACCTGCTTTTTGTGTCGTAAAATGAATTTCGCTAACTGCAGGTTCTAAAACTTTTTTAATGATATAAGCAGCAGCCAGGGTAGCATGGCCGCACAAATCAATTTCATAATCGGGGGTAAACCAGCGAATATGGTACTGGCTATTTCCAGCGGCCGCATCGCGTACAAAAAATACGGTTTCGCTTAAATTGTTTTCCATGGCAATTTGCTGCATCAGGTCATCGGGTATCCATTGTGTTAGGGGTACCACCGCTGCCGGATTGCCTTTGAATATTTCTGTGGCAAATGCATCTACCTGGTAAATGGGTATGGTCATGGTTATTTTTTTAGATAAAATTTTGGCAATGCAATATCAAACCGCACTGCAATGATCCGAATAGCGATCACAACGGCAATGCACACAATTTTTGAAAGGTCAGCAGGAATGGTTGTACGGTGCAACAACAAGTATAGCGAGCCACCGGCAATGCAGGCCAGCGCATAAATTTCCTTGTGAAAAATAAGGGGCAGTTTGTTGAGCAGCACATCGCGGAGCACACCGCCAAAACAGGCGGTCATGGTACCCAGGGCAATACAAACCGTACTGCCAAAATTCCTGCCTAATCCTACTTCCACACCTACAATGGTAAACAGGCCAATGCCTAATGCATCGAACAGAAAAAGTGCAGGATCCAGGCGGCGCAACTGGGGTCCCAACAACATGGTAGCAACGGCTGCAGAAAAAATTACAATGATGGTTTCTTCGTTGGCAAGCCAGGTAACCGGCGTGTTGCCTACCAGCAGGTCACGCATGGTGCCGCCGCCAATGGCCGTAACAAAAGCAATGATCACCACGCCAAATGGATCGAAACGGCGCTCCATTGCCGAAAAGGCCCCCGACACTGCAAAAGCAAACGTGCCCAGAATATCGATAACATGCAACAGGCTGGGATACATGGTGAAGGGATGGTGGATGACAAATGATGGATGATAGTTGATAGATGATGGTTCATAATTGCCTTGAAGAAACAGTACGGTGGTTTGCTGCCACTATCATCTACCATCCACCATCCATCATCTTCTTACTCGGCCATCATTTGGCGAACCACCATTTCAATTTCCTCGGCATTGGGCTTGCTGAAATAATCGCCATCTGAACCATAGGCGGGGCGATGAGCCTTTGCCGTAAGGGTTCGGGGCGCCACATCCAGCCAGCGATAACCGCCCTGTTCCTCCATTACTTTCTGAAACATATAAGCGGTAGCACCACCGGGTACGTCCTCATCCACAAAAAGAATGCGGCTGGTTTTTTTCAGTGATTGTATGATGAGGTGGTTCACGTCAAATGGCAACAGGGTTTGTACATCCACCACTTCGCAGCTAATGCCTTTTTGCTCCAGCCTGGGCAATGCCTCCTGCACTACCCGCAGGGTAGAGCCATAAGAAACAATGGTGATGTCGGTGCCTTCCTGAACCACTTCGGGTACTCCCAACGGCACAGTGTAATCGAGCAGGTTATTTGGCAGGCGCTCTTTCAAGCGGTAGCCGTTGAGGCATTCCACCACCACAGCGGGATCGTTGCCACGGAGCAGCGTGTTGTACATGCCCACAGCCTGCACCATATTGCGCGGTACGCACAGGTGCATGCCCCGCAGCGCACCCAGCAGCATAGCCATCGGCGATCCGCTGTGCCAAATGCCTTCGAGGCGGTGGCCCCGGGTTCGTACAATTAGCGGAACGCTTTGCTGCCCGTTGCAGCGGTAATGCAGGGTGGCTACATCATCGCTTAGTTCCTGCAAACCGTATAACAGATAATCCAGGTATTGTATTTCAGCAATGGGGCGCAGACCACGCATGGCCAGCCCGGCTCCCTGACCCATAATGGTGAGTTCGCGGATGCCGGTATCGAAAATGCGGCCTGCACCATATTTGGCCTGCAGGCCGGCAAAGCCCTGGTTTACATCACCAATATGGCCCACGTCTTCACCAAAGGCAACCACTTTGGGGTTGGCAGCAAACAACTGGTCGAAGTACCGGTTTAAGATTTCGTAACCATTGAGTATGGGTGCATCGGCATCGAAACGCTGATGATTGCCCTGCACCAGCATCGGGCTTTTAGGACCTTCGTGGTACAGGTGCGTATGGTACAACTGCCCGTTGGCGTGGCCCAGTTCCTTATAAAATTTAACCAGCGGAGCCGCTTCGGGCCTGCCATCGGTAGCCGATACGGCCGCATGCAGGGTCACCATTATATCGCGGCGCATAGGGTCTTTTGACTGCGCCAGTTTCCTGGCCAGGTCCTTAAGTTGGGGCGCTCCATCGGGCAATGCCGCTGCGGTTCGCTCCATTTGTGCTACCGCCTGTGTCATCTGGTTTTTTACCGGCGTCAAAAAACCTTCCCATGCACGGCTCTTGCTTTCCCTGACGGCTTCTTTTGCTTCATTCTCCAGCCACAGCAACTCCTCTTCTTCCGCAAGACTGTTGGCCAAAATCCATTCCCGCATTTTTACCATGCCATCCCACTCCCGCTCCCAGGCAAGGCGGTCTTTGTCTTTATAACGTTCATGGCTGCCCGAAGTGGAATGGCCTTGCGGCTGCGTTATTTCCTCTACATGAAACAGCACCGGTGTGTGGGTTTCACGGGCCAGGCGGATGCCTTCTTCAAATGTTTCGCAAAGGGCGGCATAATCCCAGCCTTTTACCCGGTAAATATGAAATCCGTTGGTGCCTTCTTCTTTTTGAAAGCCGGCCAAAGCTTCGGAAATGGAGCCTTTCGTGGTTTGGTATTTTTTGGGCACCGAAATGCCATAACCGTCATCCCAAACAAAAACAGCCAGCGGCACCTGCATAACTCCGGCGGCATTGATGGTTTCCCAAAAATGCCCTTCGGACGTAGAAGCATCGCCAATGGTACAAAAGCACACTTCATTGCCGTTGTGCGACAGCGTATCAAACTGCTTTAATTCGCCCACTTCCCTAAAGCATTTGGAGGCAAGCGCCAGGCCCAGTCCCCTGGCCATCTGGCCGGCCGTAGTGGAAATATCGGCGGATACATTTTTACGATTAGCAAGGTCCAGCCACTCGCCTGCCGGGGAAACAAATGGTGTGGCGAAATGCGCATTCATCTGGCGGCCTGCGCTGAATGGATCATGAGTGCCATCGGGGTCGGCATATAACTGCGCAAAAAACTGGTCTACGGTTGCCAGGCCTGTGGCAAACATAAAGGTCTGATCGCGGTAATAACCGGAGCGGAAATCGCCGGGCTGAAAAAACTTGGCCATGGCCACCTGGGCCACTTCCTTGCCATCGCCGAAAATGCCAAATTTGGCTTTTCCGGTCAATACTTCCTTGCGGCTGATCAGGCTGGTTTCGCGGCTGATGCATACCCAACGGTAGTCGTGCAGCACTTCCTGGCGAAAGTTTTCAAATGACAGTTGCTCCAGCGAAACCGCTGTGGCCTCAATCGAATGTTCCATGCGGCAAAAATAGGCGGAATGGCGGCTCGCTTCTTTCGTCGTTAAAAAAAGCTAAATCATCGCTGAGGCTGGCATTTGAGGGAACTTTGCCTTAATTTTGGAATTATGAGCAAACGCCTGCTTCAAAAAATAGGTCTGCTGGGGCTCCTTTCCCTGCTGCTGTGCAGCATAAGTGTAAGCGCCCAGGATGCCGCACCTGCTGCACTCCGTTTTGCAGAAACCGAATTCAACTTTGGCAAGATACCCCAGGGCAAGCCCGTGTACCACAATTTTGCGGTGGTTAACAATAGTAGCCAGCCTCTGAAAATTGACAATATACAGGCCTCTTGCGGATGCACTACCCCCGAATGGAGCCGCGATGCCATTGCACCCGGAGCCACCGCACAAATTAAGGTTGGTTACAACGCTGCTGCAGAAGGGGCCTTTGACAAAACCATTACGGTGGTGGCAGGCAACAGCACCCAGGTGCTCCATATAAAAGGCGAGGTTTGGCGCACCCCCGTTACATCGGCGCCACCCAATGCTTCGGTGCAGTTCCTGAAAAAAAAATTAGGCCAATAAATTTTCACCACGATTTTTTATAACGCAATCCTTTCATCCCAACAAAAAATACACTACATGAAAAAGCTCCTGATGCTGCTTACTGCCTTTATTGTAACCACCACAGCCATGGCTCAAAAAGCTGATGACGTAATGAAGGTAAATACCGAAAAGCACGACTTTGGCAAAATCAAGCAAGGTGTGCCGGTGACTACTTTTATTGAGGTAAAAAACACCAGCGATAAGCCGCTTGTAATTGAAAATGCCTGGGGCGCCTGCGGTTGCACCACGCCAGAAGTACCCAAAGAGCCCATCATGCCCAACACTGTTACCAAGGTAAAAGTGCAATACAATGCTGCTGCACTGGGTCAGTTTACCAAAGATGTATTCATCAAATTTGCCGGCGTTGAAGAGCCTAAGGTGATTAAAATTACCGGCGAAGTAATGGAGCCCGGCGCTTTTGAAGCTGCTGCTAAACAAAAAACAGCCCCGGTAAAAAAGAGCTAAACCGATTGGCTATTTCATTAGCACTTTATAATTTTTTGAAAAGATCCCTGCATCCTTGCAGGGATCTTTTTTTGGAAACATGCCGGGTAAATGGCAACAATATTGGTCTTTATAAGGAGAAAAATTTATATCCTTCTTGGCGCCCAAATTCCTGCCCACGCTGCGTTTTACCTTAGCTTTGGCGCATGTTATCGATATCCCTGCGTGGCCAAGAGTTGCCCGCATCACCTATTCGCAAACTGGTGCCCTTTGCCGAGGCAGCAAAAAAAAAGGGCACCAAAGTATACCACCTCAATATTGGCCAGCCCGATATTGAAACTCCGCCCGCCATTGTGGCGGCGGTAAAGGCTGCCGACATAAGGGTGCTGGAGTATAGCCACAGCGCCGGCAATGAAAGCTACCGCCGCAAACTGGTACAGTATTACAAGGGCGTGGGCATTAATGTTGCCCACGACCAGATCATGGTAACCACAGGCGGATCGGAAGCTATTCTGTTTGCTTTTTTTGTTTGCCTCAATCCCGGCGACGAAGTGATCATTCCTGAGCCTTTTTATGCCAACTACAACTCCTTTGCGGTAGCCGCCGGTGTAAAAGTGGTGCCCGTTACAGCGCAAATAGAAAATGGTTTTGCCCTGCCCCCCATCGAACAGTTTGAACCGCTGATCACCCCGCGTACCCGGGCTATTATGGTGTGCAGTCCCAACAACCCCACGGGCTACCTTTATAGCCTGCAGGAAATGGAAGCACTAAAAACGCTTTGCCTGGAGCATAACCTGTTTCTTTTTTCGGATGAAGCCTACCGCGAATTTTGCTACGATGGCCAATACGTTAGCGCCATGCACCTTTCGGGCATGGACGAACATGTAGTGCTGATTGATACCATTTCAAAACGGTATAGTGCCTGCGGTGCCCGCATTGGTGCCCTGGTTACCAAAAACAAAGGGGTTTACGATGCCGCCATGAAATTTGCGCAGGCCAGGTTGAGCCCTCCGGGACTGGCCCAGATAATGGGCGAAGCAGCCGTGGACCTGCCGCCTTCTTATTTTGACGGTACCCGTGCCGAATACCAGGCGCGCCGCGACCTGCTGGTGCAACGCCTTAACAACATTCCTGGCGTATACTGCCCGCTGCCTGGCGGTGCATTTTATGCCATCGCCCGCCTGCCGATTGATGATGCCGACCTGTTTTGCCAGTGGCTGCTGGAGTCTTTTCAACACAACGGGCAAACAGTGATGCTGGCCCCGGCTACGGGATTTTACAGCACTCCCGGGCTGGGAAAGCAGGAAGTGCGGCTGGCTTACGTGCTAAACCTGCACGATATTGATGCGGCAATGGATTGCCTGGAAGCAGCCCTGACCCAATATCCCGGTAGAAAAGTGACGGTACCGACATTAGCCGCAACAAATAATGGGAGTACCATCGACAGGGAAATTGAGTTGTAACGGGTATATATATTTCTTGTTTCGACGGCTTGTTATTTTAAACTAAATTGATGCAGTTACCAGCAGATAATTTTTGGGAAACCTTTTCCTCAAAGTAATAAAGAAATAAAAATTAAAAATGTCCCGCATAGCTGCGGGACATTTTTAATTTACTGAACATCAATTAATTATACCAAATAAGCACCTACCAACCAAGTACTTTCAGGGGGCAAGCACCATTTTAGCAACAGTGCAGCAAAAACATTTCTTTATGGCTACAAATGACCAATTTGGAAGCTGGCAGGGCGAGAATGATATCAATCCTGCCGAAGGCAACAGCAACCAGATAAACGTTGGATACAACGAACGCATTTTAAGTGCAGCCTTAGGCGGCTACCTGCTCTCCTCGGGATTGGGCAACCTTACCCGCAACCCAGTAAGTGGCTTGTTAAAAACGGTTTTAGGTGGCTTTTTGGTGTACCGCGGCACTTCGGGCAACTGCCCTATGTATAGTGCTATGGGTAAAACCAAGGGAGTGGCTCATACGGAGGCTATAAACATCCGCACCAGCCTTATTGTAAACAAACCAAAGGACGAAGTATATGCCTTTTGGCGCAAGCTGGAAAACCTGCCGCTTTTTATGAAGCACCTGGCTTCAGTTACCGAAATAGATCAAAAGCATTCGCATTGGGAAGCCTCCATTCCGGGAAATATCGGCAAGATTAAATGGAACGCTGAGATTGTGAAGGAAGAGGCTGGTTCCATGATCGGGTGGCAAAGCATACCCAACGCTACCATACACAATGCCGGTAAAGTGGTGTTCAAGGATGCTTTGGGCGGGCAGGGCACCGAACTGGAAGTAGTGATTTCATATACACCGCCAGCAGGCGAATTGGGTTCTGGAGTGGCCAAAATGCTCAACCCGGTATTTGAAAAAATCATTCGCCAGGATGTGCTGAATTTTAAGGAATACATAGAAACAAAGCACAATGCCAAAACCGGCAACACCAATACAGCAGCAAATGCCATGAACAGCACGATGAGCAGTGGCAATAGTGGCGGTATGGCTACGGGCAGTACGGGTAGCACCAGTGGTGGAAGTGGTTCTATGGCCCACACACCGGGCGGCAACCCTGCAACAGGAGCAACCGGTACCGGCACCCAACACAGCAGCCGTATTTCGGAAGGCAATTCGGCCACGGGCAGCAGCAATGCAGGCAACCAGGGAAGCAAACCCGGAAACACTGGAAACAACAAGCCAGGCAGCGGTGGCACGGCTCAGGATCAAAGCATTACTCCCTAATAAATGCTACTTATAGTTTAAAAATAAGGACCCTTACAGGGTCCTTATTTTGTTTAGATCGTTGTGGACTAATCAAAACCTACAGAATTAACAATGCGGTAATATTGGGATTCGCCTAGCTGATCTATATTTGCAAGTGTAATAGATACACTTAATAATTAAAATTAGTATAACCCTTTTCCTAAATTATTTTCCGACAATGGGTTTCATTTCGGAATGACCGTTTTCATATGGCAAGCAATCGTTAGTCGCCCGCTGTTTCTACAGGGGGCTTTTTTTATACGGCGGAATGTGCAGAGAAATTTGTTTTGTACAGCACGATTCACCTATATTTGCAGCCCGCAAAACGGTATGCCGAGGTAGCTCAGCTGGTTAGAGCATCGGATTCATAACCCGAAGGTCGGCAGTTCAAGTCTGCTCCTCGGTACCACCTTCAAACGAAAGAGCCCAATCATACTTAATGATTGGGCTCTTTTAATGTTCAGACCTTTTTTCTAACAAAAGGGATATACATCAAGAGTACCTTTTCACCTTTGATGTGTTTCATCATTCAATAAAGATTACCTCCGCCTACAATGATGAATTACTGCTTAAGAAGTTTGTATAGGATACCCTAGATACCACAAATGCCGCTCAACTTTATCTTTCTTTTCCATTTTCCCATTAACTGCTGGCTTCAATATTGAGTAGGATACTTATATGAAAAACTTGATGCTATCCTTTTTTACCTGCTTGCTTGTGTCGGCAACTGCACAGGCGCAACAGGCAAAAGGCCAGTTAGATATACAGCTTAATAAGACCATCTTACAACCCGGCGACTCGCTGCTTGTAATGGTGAACTATACAGATAGCAGCGGCCAAAATGGTAGCCCAAACCTGGCTACGCTGGAGCTGATCATAGAAAACGAATTAGGGCAGCGTACCCGCCTGCGCTGGCCATTTCTCGACGGGCAAGCTTCCGGCACCCTTTATTTGCCCGATTCGCTTCCCCGTGGCAAATACACGTTGCTAGCCGGTTTGCAGCAACGGTTTTTTGAAGTAAAAGGTAAAATTCAGGACGCCAGGAACCTGGGCAGTATCCAGGCAATGCTCCTCACCAAAACGGGTGACTGGGCCGAACAGGAAGTACCCGTGGCACCGAACGGCACCTTTTCCATTCGTAACTGGCTGTTTGAAGAAAATGCACTCATGGCTTTCTCCCGTACTAAACATTACAACCAACCGCTGGATATCCGCATTAGTACCCAGCTCGATTCCAGCTTTGAACCGCTGGCCGTGGCAGGCCGGTCTTTTTACATTGGCAACCCGTCTGCAACTGTGCGGGCAACGCTTAATCAGCCCATCGAAACTTCTGAAGCCCTTTTTGCAGACCGGGGAAGCGTACTGCCTGCCGTAGTGGTAAGAAGTATTGCCAAAAGCGCAGCGCAACAATTCAACGAAGAATATGTCAGCGGCTTGTTCCGCTCGGGCGACGAACGGCTGGTGAGCATTATGGACGACCCAAGTGCACTTGGTTTTCCCAATATACTTGCTTACCTGCAGGGCAGGGTTGCAGGTTTGCAGATAGCGCCTGCGGGCTTTGGTGGTGGCATGGCGCGGTGGCGGGGCAGCCCGGTAACCTTTTTCATGGATGAAGTAAGGGTACCCGCCCAACAGGTGGCCAATATTCCCATGCCCGACATAGCTATAGTAAAAGCATATCCGCCACCGTTTATTGGTGCTCCGGGTGGTGGTGGGGCCATTGCTATTTATACCCGTAGAGGCGGCGAAAGGGATAACCTTCCTCCCAACCGGCAGGTGTTTAAAGTAAGAGGCTACACACCTTCTGCCACCTCGCTGAATATGAACAAACTTAGCATGTAATGTAAAACGTTATTGAAATAGATAGCTTTATTGATAGTACTTTTCAGGAGCCAGTTTACAGAGGTGTACCCAAAGTTGCAATAAAGCACCTTATAAGGGCAGTAAGGTTTAGTTTGACTTTTTTTTGTTCTTGCTATCCCTGACAATATAGTTACGGAGGAAAGTAATAAAAATAGCAGCAATCAATTGTTTGTCGAAAATGTCATTTTTCGATATTAATAGTTTGGATAAACCCTGTTTTCATGATGGTTTCAATTTCTCCGGATAAACTTCTGTTTTCTTTTTTGCACTTAAGTACAAGTTTGGTAACTCCTATTTGTATGGTGTCGTTATCAGCCAATAAAGTTTGAACAGGTATACGTGTTGCCCTGCCGTTTAAAAACACGCCATTGGCACTGGGCTTGCTGCCATCTCCATCATATAATTCAAAAAGTATTTCACTGCCGGCATCTTTACATTTGATAAATGCATGGGTACGACTTATATACCGGTCTTCTTCTATAACAATGCAATGTTGCGCATCTATTCTTTTCTTCCTGCCGATAAAATTTACCCCCCGGTAAAGATCAAAGGCTTCAGCTTTCCGGTTTTCAGTATGAACCACCAGCCATCCTACCACTTCCCCATCGTCCTGTCTTAATACAGGTTCGGGCTTGGCCACCGGCACACCAAATTTTTTATCCAGAAGCGATTGTTTAGCAGCAATTTCCTCCTGAAGTAATCGCTTTACTTCTTCCAGTTTTTCAAGGTTTCTTTGCTGGATGCGTTCTATTACTTTGCTGGGCGCATTCGCATAAAGCATCCTGAAATAATGAACCCGCTCATGGTACCTGCTCAGCAACGCTTCCTCATTAAACGGTTCTTTTATACCTATAAATTCAAGGGCCTCTGATTTGTCCATATACAACCAATAAGAAAACTGGATGACTGATAAGTAGCTAGTAAAAGTTACTAATCTCTGGTAAAACAGTCAAGTATAATTTTCCTATTGGCAGCAGCTTAAAGGTTGCTGCAACTGCATTGCCCCATTAATAACTTAGTTCTTACCAAACAGGCGTCCCAAAAAACCCCTCTGCTCCGAAACCTTTACTTTGATTGTTTGAATGCTGTTATTAGCATCTTTTACAAACTCCAGGGTTTCAATTTTCCGGTTTTTGTTGTCCATCATCTGGCGGCAGAAGGGCCCAATGTTCATAACTTCAGGCTTGCCCATAACCTGCACTTTAGTGGAGCTTTTGTAATCGAGGTATCGGTATAATGCGTCCAGTTCCTGGCTGCCGGCAATTACCTCCTGCAGAATTGCCTGGAACGTGTTGGGATCAACAGCTACTGCCCTTTCTGGTTCTTCTTTGGATGGTTTTGTTTCTGCGGTTGCAGGTATCGGTTTGTCGGAGGGCATGGTACCGGTACCAGGTGGATTTAATCCGCCACCCGCTTCAAAGGGGTTGTTGCCTGCATTGGGAAATGAACCGGGCGGCATACCTCCATCAAAACCGCCGCCTGGAATACTTGTAGGATCGCCGCCAGCCGGCAAATTGGTAGTTACCGTAATGGCTTTAATGATCGTCCTTGCAGGGTCATTATCTAACCTGAGTTGGATTTTATAAGTGCCGGGATAAGGAAATGTAAAGGAAGTGACGGATCCATACTGCACCGAATCAGGACTGTCTAACAACTTCCATTCGTAGGAACGAGCCTGCCTGTTTGTGATTCCATAAAAATTTACCGCTGTACCTGCTTTCGGCATCCTCGGATCTTCAAAAATTTCGATTACCGAAAGGGCTTTTAAGTTTGTAAACAGCGGCTTTTGAATGGTAACAACCTGTTCGTAGGTACAGCCGCCTTCCACCCGGGCAACCACCCGGTAGGTGCCTTCCTTTTCAAAACGGTGCATCAAACTTGGCCCTTCTTTTTTGCCGGTACCATCATCAAAAGACCAGGTAACTTTTTTTGTAGCATAAGGACTAAGCCGGAACAGCACCGGTTTGTCGCCATTACGCACCGAGATGCCCGTTTCCAATTTACCATCCACCACAATGGCTGCCGTCATACAGTTTCTGTTGCCCAACTGCTTAAAGCCAAGCAGTGCCAGGCTTAAAATAGAGGTCAGGCCCATTACCATCCACACTCGCCTGTCCAGACCCATTGTTTTGCCGGAAAAATCGCTATTCGTATGCATAGTGCTTCATAAAAGTGCTGTTCAGCAGGTGCTTACTTTTGAATATAACCCTGATCCGCCTCCATTCTTTTCACCTTTGCTTTAGCGGCGTTTAAATCATTCATACTTCTGGCTACAATGCCGTAAATCGAATTTTCCGCGTCGGGTGCCAGCCTTGCTTTCTGGTACAGTTCATCCACTTTAAACTGAACTCGTTGGGTGGTAACAGAAGCAGGCTCTTTGCTTTCTTCGAATTTGTTCAGCTCCTCCAGCGTTTCTTTCAAGAGCAGGCTAAAAGAAGCGGCAAACTCCTGGTCCCGTTCATTGAGGGTGATTCTATACCGCAGATGTTCATTCTGTTTAAAAGGGACTTTGATGCTGAAAAAAATGACCGTCATAATAACGGCTATTGTCAGCATGAATAACAAAAGAAAGTTCAGGAAGGCACTGCTCCTTTCTGCCTGGTTCAATGGTTTCATAACGAATTTGTTAAGCAGTTAACTATTGTAAAATGTCCGTGCATTCATGAAGTATGTTTATCCGAAATATTTTTGCTTCCTGGGCCCATCCCCTCGTTCGTCCTGGGGCTCTTCATTTACAAAAACGGATATCCTTTCTTTTTCCTTCTTTTTATCGATCATATCCAGCTTGCTGAGGGTGCCAAAAAGCTTGGTAATTACTTTTACAAAAACAGCCGCTTCCGAGATGTTTTTGTTCACATCATTGTGGTCGTATTTCATGTTGGCAATACTGGCCAGCATGCTTTCCAACTCTCCCTGGTTCAGGTCGCACCAGTCACTCAGGTAATTCATTAATTCGTCTTTACCCGAACCAATCCGCAGGTCTATTGTATTTTTAATTACCCGGGCAAGAGCCGCAATGGTAAAAAACAGGCTCGATGGGGAATCGTACAGCAATGTCCAACGGGCGGAGCTAAGGGCCTGGCCAACATATAAAATTACCCGGTCGCACAGAAACTGCACCAGCTCCACAATTTTTCCCTGTTGGTTTTTCTGAAAAATTTTCTGGACGATCTTGCTGCAATGCCGCTCTAAAGCCGCAAGGAACATGTCGAATTCTCCCAGTAACGAAATCAGTTCGGCATGCGCATGTACAGAAAAGCAGGGAGGAATAAAATAATCCTCGATGTTGGTTTCGTTGTTGGAAACAAACACTTTTCCAACAGCAATCGAATAGGGGTAATAAGCAAACTGTTTGAATTGGCTGGCGCTTACAATTTCAATACTATAAGATGGAATTACATACCGGTGCCGCGGGGGCTCTGCCGTTTCATCCAGCGGCCCTGCGGGTACGGTTTCAAAAGGATGCACTATTAATAAGATATACCATTCCAACTCCTCGGTTATGGGTACAAAGGGCAGAACAATGGTAGGCCGCTCCGCCTCACTTGCGGCAACAGTTGATGTGAAAGCAGGAAGGGATATACGCACACCACCTGGTGTAATGGCCTGGCAGGCATCTACCACCACGCGAATGGCATTGTTGTTGTCTAAAGAAATTTTGACCACAAAAGTATTTTCGCCAGATAAAGAAGGGGGCAGAATGCCATAACGGTAAGGCGAAAGATTGAGCGCAGCCACATCTGCCAAAGCATCCCGCACCGCATTATTCTGGTCAATGAAATGGCTTTTATTGATCTTCATGCCATCTTTCCAGTTTACAAACTGGTTTTTTATTCTATCCCTCATGGTAGCTGCTTTTGTAAGTATTCGATACGATTCGGCCCAATGCCATGCGTTCGCACACAATGATTGTATTTTCCATTACCTCGTTTTCTCGCAACGAAAACTCGGGGTGCAGCACTTTTTGTGACTGATACCATTTACGCTTGGTATGAAACAGCCAACTAAAAGGCTCAAAATCGGTACCCATAAATGCTATGGCAGTGTTTGGATGCAGCTCGTTATAATCATTGATAAAATGAAAAAAGAAATCGCCCAGCTTCATGGTTTCCGGCACTTTGGCCCGGAAGTAAGTTTTTTTCACATCGCCTTCATTTTTCGCCAATTCAAGCCCTACTACTAGCATTCGTTCCCTGCTGATATCACTTGGATATTCCGGCCCCTGTTGCAGCGGAAACTGCCAGGTGGGATAAAGGGTTACGGGTATGGCATACCCAGCCATGAATGAATACCACACCAACAGGGGCACAAAAAAAAGCAAGGCACTCATTAGCACCGGGAAAAACAAAAAATACCGGTCCTTAAAGAAATATTGAAGTCCAGCAAATACAATAACGGAAAAGGCAATAATAGATATGCCCAGCATGGCCGCAGCCAACAACACCCGGAAATCCAAGGTTGCTTTCTTTTGCAAAAACCGCTTTTGTACATAATTGGTATGCACTATTCCGGAAATCAAAAACAAGAGTCCAAGCAACCAAAAAATAAGAAACGGATCTGTGGTGGCAAAAGAGGCCAGGAACGCTGCAATAGCAGTAAGCAGTGTTGATAAGGCCCCATACCCAAACAACTTTTTGCCGCTTACAGCAAAAGCCTCTGTTACCTTACTGGTGATCACAGAAAAGGTGACCGCACAAAAAGCCATACTTCCAATAAATACCAGAAATTGTTTTAGGGTAAGTTCCATATCTGTACAAACTTTGAAGCTTTTCTCGTCGCCCAAATGTTGCCGGCCAGCAAGCCATACTGCAGCAATACTAATTCACCTGCCTAACCTGTTAATACCATATTGCCTGGAGTTTTGTTTGCCGGTCTTAAAAAGGGCATCTCCCAACATTTACCGGTCAACCCAATCTTATTCCAAGCGACCAGGAAATTGTGTTGTGTGCTATTGTTGTTTGAATTGAGCTTTCCATTCTTCCCCATCATCGCCTTTATACCCGTCCAGCTTTACCAGAAAGCTTTTGGCCGGGAAAAAAGGGGTAATGTGTATGTCCACGAAAATCCGGTCCTTTTGTTCTTCATCGCGTTCAAAACGAATGATCTGGAATTTCTCAATGAGCTTGTCAGGTCCCTGAATGCCGTCTAGAAATTTTACGATCTGGGTGCGCAGGTTTTTTTCCAGTTTTACATTCCACAGCTCAAAGGCACGCCGGTTCAGAAAATCGGAAAGCACTTTGCCAATAAAATCAAATACCCGGACAACGGAATAGGTTTTCATGCCCAGGTTATCGCCGGTAAAAAGGGTTTTGGCAGAAAAAGGCATGACCCTGCCCCATTCGCCCACCAGCGGAACCAGGCCTACATCTTCCAACCCGGAGATATCCCCCTTTTGCTGGTCAAAGCGAACGGCTTCCACTTCATCCAGCAGCCCATAAGTTTTGCCCGCCACAGGCTGGGAAAGCTTGGTGCAATACATCTTTCCTGCAAGGGCTGCAGAGCCAGGCACATACAAATCATCTTCCTCGTTTACTTCTGTTTTTTTACCCCGGCCAACAATGTAATTGCAGGTCATGATGATGTTTGCTTTGTGCGGATCGGCGCTGGTAAGTTCTGCGTCGGTAAACAGGTCCAGCACATCATCGGGTGTTTCAATATTTTCAAAATCGGTTACCAGCATTACCTTGTTGGCATAAGCCATCTTGGCCCACTTATCCACTACCGTGTTCGATTTTAAATAACCCGGAATCACCATAAGGGAATAATTCTGCCGCATATCCAGCTTATCGTATTTGCTCTTCAACTCCTTGGCTACATGCTCTATGAATTTAGGTTCGTCGAGGTCGGTCAACTGCTCCATAGCCGCATTCATGATGCTGATATTTTTCAGCTTGGGCATTTCCGTATTCTTGTAAAAAAGGTGCACCGAACGATAAGCCTGCTCCAGCGGTCGGGTAGCCTGTAAGGCTTTATTGAGGTTGCCTTTTAATAAGTTCTCGGCGGTTTGTGCTTTTTCTTCTGCTTTTTCAATCATCTCCGAAACAGAATTACTTTCTGTAAGCAGGTCGATCCACAACTGCATTTTTTTGCGCAGCTCCAAACGTTGCTGCTTTTTTCCCGGCTCTTTAAAAATGCTCTTTTTCGCTTTGCGAACCGGGTTCATGTTATCAACTCCGTCAACCACGGCTTCCAGGAAATCAAACCCGCCCGACCTGTTCAAAGTATTTACGGACACATCAAGCGCGGGCACACCGCTGATCAATTCTTTTTCCTCAACAGCAGGTTGCTGCACGTTTAGATCTTTAACTTCTCCGGCCATATAAAATGTTTTATAAGTGTAGATAATTGAATCGGTTTAGCCTAATTGCAAGAAGCCTACTCCTGCTCAATGACCTGCAATTCCACCACCAAAGCTTTCAGGGCATTTACAAATGCGGCCTTTGTTTCGGGGTTGGCAATTACGTTTTGCAAGGTTTTATTGTTGCGCAATTGTTTGATGATTTTCAGGTAAGCATCATTCTCCTGGCTAAGGTTTTTTAAGTAAGTGCTTTGGTTGGTCAGGCTTTTAATATCAAAATCGCCCAACCCCGAAAACGCAAAATTTTCTTTGAGTGTAGCGCCGTCTTCCTTATCCAGCTCCACATCACAATTGGGCTTGAAATGTTCAAACACTTGTTCTACTGTTTGCAGGCCTTCCACCACATCAGGCCTGATTGGGTCTTCATTGGTGAGTTTTTGAATGAACAATGTTTTGTTGGGCGATATTTCAACAAATCCCTCCCCCACCGGGTCCGGTGCCAGAATGGTTGTAGCTATGCCAGGTTTAGCTTGTGTCATATTATTGGTATTTAAAAAAATAGTTAATCAGGTTGCTGTAATCATGCGGCAGTTTTCCAATTATTCGATGTTCCAGGCCAGGCCTTCTTGCTCCATTTGCACCTTTACCGTATTGCCTTTTTTCAAAGCTCCGGCAATGATGTATTTCGATATGGGGCGGCGCAACTGGTTGCGGATTACGCCTGAAATTTGGCGTGCACCGTACTTGGGAGTAAAGCCATGCAGCGCCAGGTATTTTTTGGCTTCATCCGACACATGCAGGCTGATGCCCTGCTTTTCCAAAGCTTCCAGCAGGCTTTTCATTTGAATCTCCAGGATGCGTACAATATTGTCTTCGCAAATGGGGGCAAACGGCACGATCTCGGTAAGCCTTGCCAGGAATTCGGGCCGGAAATATTTAGCCATCAGCTCCATCAGCTTGTTGGAAGAAGGCAATTCGTCTTTTCCAAACTGCTCCGCAATCCACTCACTACCGATATTAGAAGTGAATATGATCAGCGCATTAGAAAAATCCCCTTCTTTTCCCAACCGGTCGTGCATATGCCCTTCATCGAGTATCTGCAAAAAGGTATCGAACACAGAAGGGTGCGCTTTTTCAATTTCATCGAACAGCAGCACAGAATAAGGTTTTTGCCTGATTTTGTTGACCAGCATGCCACCTTCTTCATAACCAACATAGCCCGGAGGAGCACCATACAGCAGTGCGGCAGAATGTTCTTCTTTAAACTCCGACATATCAAAGCGGATCATTGCCTTTTCATCGTTGAACAAAAACTCCGCAATGGATTTTGCCAGCTCTGTTTTTCCGGTGCCGGTTGGCCCCAAAAAGAAAAAGGACCCAATAGGCTGGCCTTTTTTATTCAACCCGCTCCTCGATTCCAGAATAGATTCGCAAAGTGCTTTTACAGCATAGTCCTGCCCAACCACCCTGCGCTTTAGAAAGCCATCCATGTTGAGCAATTTTTCTTTTTCCTGCGCCTGCAGCTTGCCTAAAGGAATGCCTGTTTTGTACGACACAACAGCAGCAATATCTTCCCTGCTGACGCTGCTTTTTTTATCATCGGCCAACTGGATCAAACGGGCCAGGCTACCGTCCAAAAATTGTTCGAACTCTTGTGCTGTTTCAAACTTGTCCGTTTGCGTTGCATCATCCAGTTTTCCCAGCAGCACCGGGCTGATTTTATTTTGCAGCACACTATTCAGCCATTTAAACTCGAGGAACCGATCCTGCTCGGAAGCCGATGTATTGGCCTTGATCTTATTAAACTCTTCCAAGAGGTTATTAAGGTCCTGTTTGTTCGTTTCCACCATCAGCTTGATGGCGGCCATGGTGCCATCCAACAGGTCGATGGCAACATCGGGCAACTTTCTGCCTTTCAGGTATCGCCTGGATAGCCGCACACAGTCGCCGATGGCATCCTTGTCGATACTAAGCTGGTGATGTGCTTCAAACTTAGGTGCTAAACGGCACAGCATTTTCTCTGCCGACACCTCATCGGGTTCGGGTACTTGCAGGGTATCGAACCTGCGTACAAATGCCTGGTCGGTTTCAATAAACTTGCGGTATTCGTCATTGGTGGTGGCACCTATGACCGTTATTTCGCCACGGGCCAGTTCCGGCTTCAACAAGTTGGCCGCACCGCTGCCAATGCCACCCGATTTATTATCCAGCAGCATATGGATTTCGTCGATAAACAGAATGGCTTTGGGATGCTGTTTTAGTTCTTTTAAAATATTTTTCAACCGGTCCTCTACTTCGCCTTTATAAGATGCACCTGCAACCAAAGCACCCAAATCCAATTCAAAAAGAAGCGATTCGGCCAGTTGTGCCGGCACTAGGCTATTCACAATATCCAACGCCAATCCATCAATCAACGCGGTTTTGCCTACGCCTGCCTCACCGGTTATGATCACATTGGGTTTTGTTCTGCGGCACAAAATCTCCAACATCATCCGGGTTTCCTTATCGCGGCCTATGATGGGATCTGTTTTCCCTTCCCGTGCCAAAGCAGTGCGCTCCGTGCAGTATTTGTACAAGGCACCAGCAGCAGGTGCTGTTCCATTTACGGCAGCGCCATTAACAGCCTGCTGAAGATTATCCTCTTTAAAGTAATCTTCCAGTACTTCCTTTTCTTTTACCGGAAAGGATTTTAGTTGGTCGCTACTGAATGCAATACCTGGCTTGGCTATGGCAGCTAATACCGTTATAGGCGACAGGTGTTCATGACCCAACCGGATCCGGATATTTTCAGCTTCCTCAAATACTGCTTTTACCCGTTCATCTCCCACAACTGTTTCCTTTACCTTGGCCCCTTTAGGGCACTCCTCCATCCTTATTTCGGCCCACTCCGTAATATAGCCTGCATCCTTGCCTATAGATTCCAGGAAGTTTTTTAAACCAACGTTTTTGTGCAATAAGGCACGCAGCAAATGTGCCGGGTAGAAATACTCATGATGATACTCCTTTGCCAGGGATTGAGCAATCTCAATGGCCACTTTCATGGATTCATTTAAAAGAAGCGCTGGCATGTAGTATTAGTTTTATCGCGGATTGCTGATGGTTATCAACAGCATGAATGAAACCTCACTATGGCAAATACAGGTATTGGAAAACCAAAAATCATAGAAGCTAAAAAGCTGATAACTGATCGATGTTTAAGAAAGGGTCAGGAAATGATCTGCAATGTGTAAAAACCATTCACTTGCCTGGAAGGCAAGAAATTTTATTCATTATTTTAAAACTTTCAGCAGGCCAGTTTGGTACAATCGGAGTAATCTTAAAGTAAAATAAATATTATATATTTTAAAAAGAAATTAAATTTTCTATTTTTAATAATCTGACTTTCAGGAACTACTGCATAAAAAATTATGGCCCTGGGCCTGCAACATAAAGGCCGCACGGTACCGTCCAAAAGGCCGCTCCGATTATTAAAAGCATTACGGAACCAACCCTTGAAGAATTAAAGATTGCCTGCTCAATTTAAACATAACACTGCATGGGCCATTACTATAAAATTCCGCTTCAACTGGGTATTGCAATGGAGGGCAACGAAATACAAGGCTGCGACCTTGACTCCTCCATCAAGCGCAATCTCGATCTTATCATCATGACCAAGTTCGGAGAGCACCGGTGCGATCCAAGTTATGGTTGTGAAATTTGGGACCTGGACTTTGAACTGATCGTTAGTGCAAGGCTGTGGGAAGAAAAGCTCCGGCAATCCCTGATGAAATCCATTACCACCCATGAGTATCGGCTGGCCCATACGGAAATAGTCGTGGCCATTACAGACATTGAAAGATTCAGCGCCATTAAAAACGCAACGGAAATAAAAAAAAGGGTGGACATACAGGTATCCGGCACCATCAAAAAAACCGGTGAGCCTTTTTTCTTTAATACAAACCTGTTTCTCAGCCCGCTTTCGGTGGATTAAAAAACCAGGCTTATGCTTACAGAATACGTCAGTTCAAAAGAGGTTATAAAAAGCAGAATGCTGCGGCATGCCCTGAACTATTGGGGTTTTAAAAACGCCGAAGACCTCGACCCATTGGTGAAGCTGATTATGGAAGCACTTTCGCTTGAACTGTACAACCTGGGCAATGAAGTAAAAGACACGCAGGTAAGAATCCTGGAAAAAATTTCCGGCCTGCTAACCCCCGATTTTTTAACGGCCCCCAACCCTGCCCATGCCATCATGCATGCAGCACCTGTAGACCCAACCGAACTGCTCACCAACGCTACCAGTTTTATCGCCCAAAAGAAAGTATCCTCACGCCAGCAGGAGGCCGGTGAAGCCAACCTGGAAATTTATTTTACACCGGTAGATACCGTGCAGCTTGTAGATGCACAAATAACTATGCTGGCCACCGGAAGCAACCTCTTTACTTACGACGGCAATATAAAAAAGCGCTTAATGGCACGGCCTGTAAGGGGCAGGTTTATGGAAAGCCAAACCCTGTGGCTGGCCATTGCCCTTAAAGAAGATATCCAGGACCTGGACACCCTATCCTTTTATTTCGATTGGAATAGCGTGGAGCCTAAGCTGGCCCATAGAATTTACCAGTTATTGCCTCTCACCAAATGGTACCTGAATGAAACTGAATTAAAAATAGAGCCTGGCATTTGTTACCCCGCCAGGAATACACAAGTGGAAAGCAGTGACCAAAGCTTCTTGGATTACGATCTGCTTTCGCTTGTAGAACAAGACATCAAGCATTATTACAACCCGATGTTTGTTACCCTTGCAGGAACTGACTTAAAGAAAATAAGCAATGGCAAGATGCAGTACCCGGCCGCATTCAATAACCTGTTTGCGGAAAGCGACCTGCAGCAATTAACCAACCAACATGTCTGGATAAAGATAGATTTTCCCGTAGCCATGCAGCAGGATATGCTCAACGAAGTGGATGTGTATCTGAATGCCTTCCCGGTGGTAAACCGAAAAGTAAATGACCTGAAGTACCGGCTCAAAGGAGGTAGCAATATTATTCCGCTCAAAACCGGGGCGCAGGATCAGTTTCTCGCCATCAGGTCGCTTACCGATGATACACACCAATACAAGCCGGTGCCATACAGAAAAACCGAACAGGAGCCGTTGGGCACTTATACCCTGAGGCATGGTGGTGTAGAGCGTTTTGACAACCGCAATGCCCGGGAGTTGATCAGTTACCTGCTGGAACTGCTGCGCAGCGAAAGCGCGGCCTTTGCCGCATATGGCTACGACTTTATTGCCACCACCCTCAAAGAGCTCAATCAAAAAATGGCCCTGATGGAACAAAAAACCAGGGGCTATATTGATGATGCATCTGAGGTGCCCAATTACATCATTATTAAGCCCTTTGAAGGCAAGGACATGATGTATGCCGAATACTGGACCACCATGGCCGAAGCGGCTAATGGGTTAAGAACCGGCACCCGGTTGCAACAGGCCAAAGGGGTAAAGGTGAAACAGGAATCCATCTTGTTGCTCACAACCACTATGGGGGGCAAAAACAAGTTGCGGCCCGAAGAAAGACTTAATGCCTTCCGATATGGAATCATGACCCGCAACAGGATCATTACCAAAGAAGACATCCGCAACTTTTGTTTTTACGAACTGGGCAACCGGATTCAAAAGGTAACCATCGAAAAAGGTTTTGAACTGTCGAAACATCCGCAAGAAGCTTTTAAAAAAACCATAGATATAATACTTACGCCGCTTGAATCAGAGGCGCTGGACCAAAGCGAATGGGAGGTATTGTGCGAACAATTGCATGCAAAGTTGCAAAACCGCTCGGGCATGAGCAATAATTACCGGGTAATGGTTAAAAACACATGATGCAGGGGTAAAGTAAAAGTGAGCAACAGCTTAAAAACGGAGGCTCATTTACCCTGCACTAATTCATTTTAAAAAGGAATCGTAATGAGCCAGGAACACCTTCCACTTTCCACATTTGCGAACCTCGATAAAGATTTTAAAGCGGAGGTAATTGCTGCCGAAATGGTAGCCCGCGGTATTTCTGCTGAGCGCATCCTGATACAACAAACAGGGGGTAGCAAAAGATCCTTAAGAAAAGATGTGGAGGGCATCAGTGAAGAAACCTCGGGATTTGACCATAAGGAATATTCGGTTATAAAAACCCCGCGTGAAGGCATTTATGACATGTTGCCTGAAGGGGTCTTTCACAGGGCCGCAGTACACAGGGGCGCAGCAACGGAAACAGAAATAATTAAATCCATGAAGCAGCGGCAGGCAGAAGAAGTGGCTGCCCGCAACTTCTTTTTGCCCATGGAGGCCACCATCAATTACCTGCGCATGCAATTGGCCATGTATGAAAACCGGCTGGACAAGCGCACTGTTCATGATGAGCTGGCAAATATCTTCCGTGATGAGTGGGAAATTTTTCAACACTTGGATGCACGGCAGGGCGATTTTTTCCTGCACCTGGTTCCCATCTTACACGACATCAGGGATAACCACTCCATTATTGAAACCATCTTGGAACTGATGTTTGGTTTGCCGGTAAAAATTTGTTTGCGCAGCCAATTGCCGCTTCATCCTGAAGCACCAATGCTTACGATGCTTGGTGATAGCGCTTTAGGTGTAGACTTCACTACGGGTAACGAAGTGTTTGAAGAAGGGGTAGATGAAATTCTGGTAACCATAGGCCCGGTTACCACCGAGGTTTTCCAGCAATTTATGCCAGGCAAAAAAAACAGCAGAATCCTGGAACTACTGTACGACTACCTATTGCCGGTACATATGGATATTATTACGGAAGTAGTATTGCCACAGACAAGCAGGGAAACAAGGTTGGCGGATGGGATAAATAGCTACAACACGGTTTTGGGAACCGACACTTACCTGTAAACTTATTTGCCCACTCAAAAATAAACCCTTCCCGGCAACACCACTGCTACCACCCTTGCAAACAACATTCCTGTGAGGCGCCACTGCGGAATGCCCTGCCCGGGAGGATATTGCAGGTCATTGGACATGTTGACCTTGTGTTTTGTAATGGGCAGCACTTTTACCAATCGCTTTTCCCCGGTCAGTGTAAATACTTCTTTGGTCAGTATTTCTTTCAGCTTTGCTACATCCAACCCACTGGTGAAATCTTTTGGAAGTCTGTGCTCCGCCACCTGTGAGTACCCTGCCAATTCAAACCCGTTCTTTGCCGGCATCTGGTCCAGGGCCGCCACCAAAGCGCCTTCCTTTAACCGGTTGCGTTGAAACCCTAGGAGGCTTTCCATTTGATCCAGGCTTTTGTATTTAAGGTAGCGCTCTTGGGTGATGTAGCCGCGAACTTGGATGTAGGTGTTGGTGAGCATGACAATTGGTTTTGACCGTGATAGAAATATACAGGCTTCATACAGGATATAAAGCCATCAATCATTAGGGCAGGTTGTCAAGGGAACCATCCATTTTTTTCAATTCGGTAGCAATCTTTTGTTCCCACAATTGCTGCATGTTGGCCTGTTGGCTATGCCCGGTTTGTTTGTCGTAGCGTTTGTTAGCGCGATCAATCTTTCCTTGCACTTTTGTATTTAATGCTGAAATCTTAGCTTTTATTTCCTTCCCATTGGAGGCCTTAAGCTGGAGCAGGCTATTATAAAATTCTCTAGCACCCAAAGCCGTAATATCAAAATGGCCTTGCTCATGTTGTAGCAGGTCGTTGCTCATCGCGCTGCTTACCACCCAGCACTCGGGTGTACAGGTGATGTCCACATCCGCACTGGAAATAACAACCGCATTTTTATTTGACCCATAATTGTAATTCTGACTATACCGTACTTTAATGGCCGCATCCTCCGCCGCACCGGGCGGCTTTGAAGGGACCTGGTTAAAGTCGGACCAGGTAAGGGTGTATGTGAAGTTAGTCAGGGCCATGGCGATGGTAAAGAAATTAAAGTGAGGAGGCACACGATTAGTTCTTAAAATTGTTGGTGCAGAATTGCAAAAGTTTAAGCTAAACACCAACAACAGTTAAAATGAAATAAAACTTAGTAAAACTTTTTTACCCCTTCTGTTTCAGAGTTAAATTGATTCTTCAGACTAAGAAGGCCTGACTAAAAAAAGCCCATTTACTTTAACAAGCTCCTCAATTTGAGTCGTAATTAGTTTCTCTTCGTTGGATAAAACTATAAAACCAAAATCATCATGACCCCAAAATATTAACTTCAACGTAGGAATAAAGAGATCACATTGATTTTTTTCTGTCAGACAAATCACATCGACGACAGAAAACAATTCAATTTTATTTAAAAAATTTTCGTGTTTATTTTTCTTATAAACCGTTGTCAATAAATTAATATCATTTAAAAAACTAAGAAACTTAAACCTATAAATTTGCTTTTGGTCTTCCTCAACATTGTCAACGTATTTTTCTAATTCATCTACATTTGATAAAAACCAAGGGAATACGCTGCACCTGATTGAAATGAAGCCTTTCCTGCTCCAATTCGAAGAATCAAAAACATCATTTATTGGATGAAATATAGAAGGGTAAAATGACTCAATGTCCTCTAAAGAATGTTTTTGTTTCATTCAAATCGGTTTTTATGTGCTTGGAAATCCCTTCCACCCACCGCGGACCCTTCCGCCAGGATAAACATTTGCGTATCCGCCACCGCCTGCCTTTTGTACATCCCAGTGAGGACCACCATGGCCCAATGCTCCACTTCCTGTAGGAACCCATATATTTCCATGTTTATCGATCCAGCCTTTTTTACCATCGTGACTCCTATAATGGCCACTACCAGGACCAGGATGAAAAAGTCCACCAGTGTTCTCTGCAGTTGGTCTTCCAGGTGGAGGTGGGGAGCCACTGTAGCCTGCAAGACCTAAAGGATCGATCCATAAATTAGGGTCGGCTATATAATTGTAGAAATTTAACTCATTACTTTTAGTTCTAATTGGATCCAAACTTAAATACTTACCAGAATCTGAATCATAATATCTAAACCGATTATAATACAACCCCGTCTCCACATCCTCATACTGTCCCTGATACCTAAAAGGGCAACTGCCCACCTCTCCCTTTTCTATCCGCACCCCACCATAGCTATCCAACGCACCCTCCCAAAACAAGCTGCCATCAGCTCTATACATCTGGGAAGGGGTACCCAAATGGTCAGTGACAATGCTATAGGTTTTGTCGCCCTTTATTTTGCCACAAGGGGCAAAAGAGTCCGTATCAAATAGCCAGGTAATAATGCCCCCATCCCCAACGTGCAGGTCGCTTAATTTTTCACCGGTAAGGGCATGTTCCTTCCATTCGTGCAGGGGCACATTGCCGTCCCAAACAAATTTAGTCGTTGTATTCTTAAAACGCTTCCAAAGCCGCCGCCCCAAAGCATCATAAGCAAAGGTTATTTCTACCTTGTCGGGCCGGACAACTTTAGTCAGCATCCCGGCATCGTTCCATTCGTATAGCCACACATCGCCGCCAACATGCTCCTTTTTAACCAGGTTGCCTTCACCATCGTAGCTGTATTCCCAACCAGCCGCTTTTTTCAATTGCCCTCCCCTGGCATACACCCGGTCTTTGCGGTCGGCAGTTTTAAACAGGTTGCCCACGGCATCGGGGTTGCGCCATTCTACTTTCCCGCCAGGGAAAGTGGTTTTGGCTAAGTTGCTCCATGCATCGTGTTCAAACTGGGTTACTCCTTGTTCATCCCGGATGGCTTTCAGCCGGTCGGCCACATCCCATTGGTATTGTTTCTGCTTGCGCCGGGTAAAAACGTTTTTGGCCGTATGGCCAACGGTCTGCACAGTGGGCCTGCCGATGCCATCGCGTTGCCATTGGCTGCTGATGCCACCGGGCAAATGGCGACCCGTTTCCAGTCCCAGCCTGTCGTGCTCAAACCTCGCCTCCCAGCCATTGGCCTGCATATGAAGCACATCGCCCATCTTGCTATACTGGTGCATGATGTTGGCACCGAGGCTGCTGGTAACCGATATGCGGTTTCCAAACACATCATAGGTGGAGGCAATCCACTCCTCATTCACGGTTTCCTTTAAAATGTTGCCCGCAACATCCCGGTCAAATGAAACCGTTGCGGCGTTGTTTTGCGCCAGCATCAATTCACCATCGGGGCGATAAGTATAATGCTCCGTCAATTCATCGCTATACAATACATCCGTTACCCGGCCGCAGGTATCATAGCCGTATTTGGTAAACTTACCAGCAGGCCGCTGCACCTGCGTAACCCAGCCTGCCGCATTTCGTTCGTAATGGCGGGTAATATCATCAAAGCCAATTTCCTCTACCACGTTCCCCGCTGCATCCAGCACAAAACGATAAGGTAAGCCGTGTTCATTGACTACTTTGCGCAATTGCTCCTCGGTATCGTATACAAAGCCAATGGTAGCTCCGGCTTCTGTGCGGCTGGTAAGTTTCCACAAGCCTCGGTAAGTATATGCAACTTCCTTTTGCTTGTCGGTGTAGCGCACCACGTTATCAATGCCGTCGTACTTTAATTCGATAGCGTTTCCGTCAAAGTCTTGCACTTTGAAAATCCGGCCTTTCAGATCGAAAATGCGCCGCTGTTTAACACCGTTTGGATTGGTAATAACGGTACAATTGCCCAGTGCATCATATGCATATTCGGTTATTGCGCCATCATCTGTTTCAATGGCAGCGAGGTTTTGGTGCTGGTCATACCGCAGGTGGGTTATGGCGCCGGCTGCATTTTTTATTTGTACCAATAACCCATCTGCGTAACTATATTTTGTTTTGGCGCCCAGCGGGGCGACCTGCTCCACAACATTGCCCTGCGCATCATAATCCCATTTCCATTTGCCCCCTCCTGCATCCATTGCTTCGGTAGGCAGCAGTGGAAATTTAGGATGAAAATATTCTGTGCTGGTAAACCCGCCACCCGGATCGGTAGCCGTAACCAAATTTCCCCACTCATCGTGTGCATAATTCTGCTGGTTGCCCAGAGGATCGGTTTCCCATTCTAGCTCGTTATACTTGTTGTACCGGTATCCCCACTCCGCACCATTGCCATCAATCTTTTTATAAGGCAAACCAGCCCTATGATAATAGGTAGTAACATGCCCGAGGCTGTTTTCCACATGTGTAATGCCTTCCAGGTAGGTAAGCTTGTGGTTGTAGATATCGCCATCGCCCCAGGTATGAATGCACCTGGCTCCTGTCGTTGTACCATCATACTCAAAGAACCATTGGTGCCCGTTGCGCCAGGTTTCTTTTACCAGCAAATGGTTTTCATACTCAAACTGCATCTGCTGATTCAAAGCATCGGTATGGCAGATCATATTGCCCCTTTCATCATAATCGTAATGGGCAATTACAAAACTGCTGTCCGGCTGGGAAGGATGTGGTGCAACAATGTTGCTGATGCGTCCCTCGGCATCATTTGCTACCACCAGTATTCGGTCTGCGCTGTCTATAATCTTTACCAAACACCCACTCGGGTCATATTCAAAACGCTGTGCATACCCATTGGCATTGGATATGCTTTGCAACAACTGACACTCGGATTGCGTGTGGGCATCTTTGTAGAGTTGATCCGTAAAACGGTAGATCAATCCATCCTTGTCTGTTATGTAGAAAAAACTTTCATCAGGATGGCAATGCAGGAACAGTTTATTAGCACGGTCATACGTAAATACCCCTGGTTGTGGCAATTGGAATATTACCCCACGGCCATCATTCATCCGGAAGACTGCCTGGTTAGCCTTTTCATCTACCTGAAATGCCATGTCGTAATTGTGGTACCAGCCATGCCCCAATGGTCCTTTATAATTACTGTCGCTATACCAGGTTCGTTCCCAGGAAAGGGGAATGACACTCGGCAGGGAAAAATCTTCTTCATCAGTAAACAACATACCACTCACTACATCTACCGGGTGGCCAGTAACATGACACACGGCTTTGTGCAACCCATTGCGCATGCCTTTAGGCAGTTTGTTGATGATCTTATGCAGGAGTTTCGCCAAACCAAAATTAAACACCTTGGTCAGCGCGGCAATCGGGTTGATGGGCGTTGGAACGGGGTTTACAATAACATTGTGCGAAGGGATGGCCATCACAAAACCGGTGGGCATAAACAGGTGCATGGCTTTGGGTGGCGCTTTTTTGCGCATGAGTGCCATGATGCCCACATCCCAACAATCGTTATTCAGGTGCATAAGCCCGGTAAATGGCTCGCCATCTGCCAGGAGGAAAAGGCTGCCGAACTGGGCATGCCCCGAATTTTTCAAAATAGGTATCGGCGCAAAACTGGCGCCCATTGGAAAATGGGGCACCGGTTTGTTTGCTGTGCCACTTATTGTACGCGGTGTGAACCCTCCCAGTTTTACCGATGCACCCAATCCCATTTTTCCCATCACCATGCCCAGGGCCATTTTCCCTACAGTAGAAGCAAGCTGCAACCCGGCGCTGTCCGGAGGGGCGGGCGGTATGGCTGCTGTTACCGACATTACAGCGCAGGCTATAAAATCTTTTGGGTTAAAAACCATTGCCACATAAGGATGCGGCATGGGTATGGGCGAAGGCGACGGCGGTACCATGACCAGGTGCACATCAATACCCACAACCGGGTCCATTTGTGCCGATGCAGGCAGGGAAGCAATGCCCTGCATGAAGGCCAGCTTAGAAAAAACAGCTACCACGGCCTTTTCAGCTACCGCACCAGTTGCGCCCATTACAGCGCCATAAGCACCCATCACTTTTCCATGCACCTCCAGTGCAGTATTGGCCGTAGAAATGGCCTGCCCAACCACGGTTTGATCGGCTACGGCTGCATTGGCCTGCTCGGCAGATCGCTCCGCAGCCATCGCGATTTTTCTATTGCGGTTAACCTTTTCGTTTTGACCAACCTTATCCATGTTTGGGCGCTAAAAATGAAAATGACTTGCTGCTCCTTTTGTGGCCATTAAGAATAGGAGCTTTCTTAAAAGCTGATGTAGTTTCAAACATTACATCATTGCTTTCGCAGGATCATCCTGTTGTTCGTAGTGGGGGTTTTTCCAATTTTTTACTTCTTTTATCCAATCATCGCCATATACAAACCACGCAGCGTCCTGCACCTCTTCGTTGCTGATGTATTTGAAATTATTGATCTCAATAAGCAGCTCGATCACACCTGCAAACGTGGTTGCTTTAAGGGTGTGTTCGGGGATTTTCCTGCTGATGGCTACAGCCTCGGCCAACGCCTGGCATGCTGCATCCCTTTTACCATACTTGTTGGTTGCATATCCAATCATCCTTTTCGCTTCCATTGCCAGCATCAGGTCGTTGGTATACGCGTAATGGTTTGCAGCTATTGTAAAATCATCAATAGCATGCTGCCAGTTTTTTGTCACCGTATACAGCGAGGCCCGCAACATCACCGCCTGTGCCATGAACTTTCTATAAATAAATTCGTCGGTTACAATTTCTTTGGATTGTTGCGCGGCTTCCACTCCTCTTGTGGAGTATTCTATGGCTTTTTTATAATTTTTATAACCTACCTGGTCGTTGGCAAGTGCGGCATTTACCGCAATAAGTTGCCCAATCCAATAAGGGTTCCTTTCCAGGTTTTTAGTAGCAATTTCGATGCAGGTTTGGGCATGCCTTTCGGCTTCTTTTTCTTTCCGGCTTCCTATTGCCTGCACCAACAACACAAAGGCTTTCCGGTACTGAACCGCCGGATCGTCGGGCTTACCCATGGCTGCAACCTGCTGCAGGGCAGTATCCATATCCAGGTCAGGAACAAGGGTTACAGCATGGTTGGGATTTTTATCCACAAGTGCCTGGTAAAACGGATGGGAGATAGTATCGTCCACAACCAATTTTACTTTGGAATGTATGCCTGCTTTAATTCCCAAATGCAGCCAGCGGCAAATAGCATTGGGTTTTGTGAATGATGCCTGTAAAATCGGCACCAGAAAAACATCTTCGCCTAAAGTCAAATGAGCAGCCAGGTTATTGATATTTTTAATAAACAAAAACGCAGGATTATCCTCATCTACAAGCTTAGGATCCGGAAGCCATGCTAATTGGGGAACTGCTACCTGAATGCTGTCTTTGTTGGCAGCGTTCCAGGTTTCAATCATATCAGTCAACTCTGCCAACAAGTCCTCCGTGTACTGTTCATCGTCGTGGTAAATGCTTTGGAAAATAATGGGAATATCACTGTTATCTGTGTCAACACCCAACAAATAAGCATAAAAGGCATCTACCATATCCTTCTCGTTGTCTTTTGCCTGAATGCGCACCAGCTTTACATCAGGATGTCTCCGCAGAGCCTCCCACTTCTCAACGAACAGTTCCATTCGCTGCTGAATCGGGTTACCATCTTGTTTGCCCATGCGTTATTACAAGCTTTTAATGCTTAATTCAATGCAACGATTGCTCCTTGTACGGCAACCTTACCACCGGCACTTACCGTGGTTTTGCCGCCACCATTTACAGTGGCTTCGCTATCGCCGTTAAGTGTGGCTTTCCCTCCTGTGGCAGTTACTTCAGAAGAACCGGAGACAACGGTTGTCTTACCACTTGCTGAAACCTCACCATCCTTATTGGCACTAAATCCATGTTTGCCGCATTGAAGGGCGGCATCATCTGAGCCGTCGATACCCACAGATTTTGCAGACATGGTAATTACATTGTCGGCGGAAATAGTTATGGTATCACCATCCATTGTAATGGTTGATTTACCATTGGTCAGTTCTATTTTTTGGGAAGCGGTAATGGTTATGGAGTTGGTGCCATCAATTTCTATTTTATTCCCACTGGTTTTATCCACAATGGTGATCCCTTTTCCATCATCCAAAGAAATGGTATGGCCACTTTTGCTGTTGAGGCTTTTTGTATTATTTCCCTGGCCGCCACCACCGCCGGTTTTTCCATGAAACATGCTGCCCATTACAAAAGGCCGGTCCGGGTCGTTGTACCGAAAGCAAATCAGCACCTGGTCGCCCGGTTCCGGCACCACCACCAGGCCCCGGTTTTTTGCACCATCCTTACCGCCGCCGGCATCCGGCGTCATTACTCTTAACCAGTCGGACATTTCGTTGGCTTGCTGCTGCCATAGCATTTGTACCCGCACCCGGCCCATATTGTCGGGGTCCTTATTGTCTTTTACCGTGGCAATCTGGGGCTCGGCAATGGGTAAAATGGTATTGTTGACAGGAATAACATCAATGCCGGAAGGAATGCCTTCGAATGTATTGTAGTACTTGCCGTTTTCGGATAGATAATGCTCAATACCGGTGATCAAAAACTTACCATGGTCTTCTTTTGTAAACGCATTAGATTCGGGCCGCGAGATTTTTACATCTGCAATGGCTCCAATACAAATGGCCGGATTGTCACTGCTTCCTGATAACACCTCCAGTTGGGATGCCAGCGCTGTTTTATGCTTTTTTACAAAACCTTCCAATTCACTTTTGCTTTCCACCCGCTGGCGTGCTGGAAAGGATACGGGTTCGGCAAAAACTTTGGACGACTCCTGTAACAAATAACTCGCATATTGATCCAATCCATCCACACTTGCAGGGGCATCCTGCGATATCAACTGGTCATCTTTGGAGAGGTATGAATAACTGCTGAATGTAAGGGGCAAAATCCTGAGCTTTGTTTGCAGTTGCTGCACATCGGCTCCGTAGGTAATTACAATATTGGGAGCGGCCGAAGGCTTGCCAAAAAAGATGTTGATTCCATCATAATAAAACCAATCGCCAAAATCGGATGAAAGCCGGTTGATAAAATGAAAGGTACTTTCCCGGTATTGGCAAATGTATTTGACCGGTGGCTTATGCTGCGGATTGATGTCTACTTTAATATTTCCCTGCGTTAATGGCTTGGTTAGTTGTTGAACGATCTGTTTGAGGTTCTTTTTATAAAACGAAGAAAAATGAGGGCCGTTCTCCAAGAGTATGGTGGGGCTAAAACCTTTTAAAACCAACTCGCTGGTAAAATTATCGGCCTGCTCCATACTAATTTCGCAGATCAGCCCCCTGAACTCGTAGGCAACTTCTAAACTGCTTGCTTGTATGAGCTTAATTATTGCCAGCTTCCCTATTTTTTTTTGCGCATCGGCCAGTTTAAACGTTCCTGTTTTTTCCAACACATCGTACCGGAGCCGGATGATAAATTCATGATGCTCGTTAAACCGCTGCCGGATAATGACGGAGTTATAATATTCAATCAGCTCATCCTCGATTTCAATATGGGCTATCACCTGGTTTTGCATAAATAACAAAATGGGGCTGGGTTATTCAATCGGGAGGAGCAATGCATTGCATGAAAAGTAGCCATGAATGCAAACCAGCTTTATAAAAGCAAAGCTGTTGCAGCAAGGCAAAGCCGATAGAGGGGAATTATCCCGTCCAATGAATTAAAAAACACAATGGGCTGATTTCCGAGCAAAAAAACAGGCGTACCGATTATCGTTTACCGAAGGCATCGGGCAAACCTGTGTGTATAACACTCGGAAGGATTTGGATAGAACTTATTTGGGCCATTCGTTCTTATGCTCCGCATTGCCGATCTTGATTTTTTCAGCAGAAACGGTAAAGTCGATCTGCATGGGATCGGCCCCGGTTATATCAATGCCTTCCTGAAAATGAATAATGTATCCTTTTTCCCAGGACAACTCTTTCATCTTGGCATCTTCATCCGTCTTTTTAAAAGTTATGGTGCCGTCAACAGGCTTGTATTGGTTAACCATCGACTCAATGATGGAAGTATCATCGGTTGATTCAATAGAAAGGTTGATTGTACCACCATAAACACCTGAGGATGGGCGCCCTTTTGAATCTACATCGCGACGTAATGCATAATTACATTTGAGCACGTCGATGCCGTCTTTGCTGCCGATTTTGAGTTTTGCATTGAAAGCCATAGGAGTTAGTTTTTGAGTGAGGTGATAAACTAGAGAGTAAAGTAAAAATTAATATATATAATTTTATTTTACAAGGGGAACGGCATTACTTTAAAAAATATAACGTTTAAGGGTAGGCCAAACTTTTGATTTTGACACCCAATGGCCAGCAAGTAGTACAAAGTCCTTTCCCTTCCTTCTACCCCTTCCACCTCATTTAAAATGTGTTCCTGTCTACAAAATCGAATAGCCTATTCTATAATTACATCAGTGAAAAAAGCAGTAACCCGATTATTAAAAACAATACAAAAACCAAAAAGGCTTTTATTACCTGGGGTTGTTTGTTTACCGGTTGCCTGGTGGTTAATTGAATCAGGTACATGGAAAAATTATCGCGGGTTCTGCCATCGCATATCGAAAAAAAAGCTGCCCCTTTATCCTTGATCCGGTTGTCGCTGAGCACCTGCGTAATGCTTACATGGTTTACCTGCTCCAGAAATCCATCGGTGCAAAGCAACACGTAATCGCCTTCCTCCACATTCTTTATTTCATGAAAATCCACCTGGTTGTTGCGGTTGCCGGCATTGAGGCTTCGGGTAATGATGTTGCGCTGCGGGTGCGTTGCCGCTTCATGTTCCGACAATTCTCCACTCCTTACCAGTTCCCGCACCAGCGAATGGTCGTTGCTCATCCACAGCACGGCACCAGCCCTTATATGGTGCACCCTGCTGTCGCCACACCAGGCTACAAGAACGGACTCGGGGTTAATGACCACCATCGAAAGGGTTGTGCTCATTCTTTTAGCCGCAGGATCATGAAGCGCATATCCGGCCAGTTGCTGGTTGGCGTATGCTATTGCCTCCAAAACAAATGCCCTGTCCTTAACCTGTTGCCCGTGGTGTTCATAAAAATCCCTGATGGAGGTACACACTATTTCGCTGGCCACTTCGCCTTTGTTTTCTCCACCTACGCCATCACAAACCACAAAAAGCCTCTCGCTGGCAACGGCCCTACCTTTCAATGGAGAAATAAAGTCTTCATTATTGGACCGCTTACCCTGCTCATTGAGGCAATGGATGTTGGTGGCTGATATCAAGGTTTAGTTTTTTAGCTTCATTAATCAAGTACGATACGCAGGCCGATGGTATTGCGCCTTCCAAACCAGCTTTGCTTTTGCCGTGCAGCCGGATGAAAAGCATTGGACCCATCCTCGTAAGAACCACCCCGCACCACTTTCTCTCTTCCATCCATTGGCCCCATAGGGTTCACTGGAGGACTATTTTTATAATAACCTGCATCGTACCAGTCACGGCACCACTCTGCCACGTTTCCAAACAGGTCGTATATACCTAATTCGTTGGGGGCTTTTTTACCTACAGGCTGGGTTGCCTTGCTGGAATTTTGCGCATACCAAACGGAGGCATCCAGGTTTTGCACACCGCCTCCTTTTTTGGCCACATACTCCCATTCTGCTTCGGAGGGCAATCGTGCCTTACGGGTGGAAAGAGCATTGATCTTATTCAGAAACAACTGGGCTTCATTCTCGGTAATATTTTCAACGGGACATTCATCGCAGTCCGCATTGATACTGGGATTGGTTCCTGTAAGTGCCTGCCACTGCTTTTGGGTCACTTCATATTTGCTGATGTAAAATTGCCTTAACTGAACCGGGTGTTCGGGCCTTGCATCCGGGGCACCTACATTGTTACCCATTGAAAAAACCCCGCCTTCAATCAATACCAGGTTGGCAAAAATTTCATTCAAAATTTTCTGGGCTTCGCTTATTGCCCCATCTGCGACTTTACCCGGCTCCACATTCGTTGCAGCTCCCGACCCTTTCTCCCTGGCCCGTTGTACTTCTTCCAATGGAATGAAAATGACCGGGTGGTTTGGCCTGATGATTACTGTATCCAGGTATAAGTCGCCGGTTATTGGGTTCACTGCCTTAATTATATTTTGACCGGGTTTTAATGGTATCGAGCGGGGCTTTCCTTTTAACACTGTTCCCTTATTAATTCCATTTATATTGATCCTGCAATCTGCATTAGATGAAAATTTCACCGATACCGAATTAGATTTTTTTGGAGGCGGTGGTGGCGTTGAAGCGCCCACTCTAAAGTCATTTGTTTTTTGACTTAGACAAAAAGTGCTGAAAAAGCTAATCAAAAGAAAAACAAAAAAAAGTCGCAGCAACACGTACATTCTGAAGCAATTTTTGATCATTAAAAACACTATAAACCAATCTTATTTTATTTCCTTAACCACCCTGAAACCCAGGTGCCCACCGGTCATATCCGGACTTAACCCTACCCGGTAAGAATTTTTCAACCACAGCTTGTCCTTGATAAACCAGGAGCCGCCACGCAAAACTTTTTCCTTTCCTTTTTCCGGGCCTTTTGGATTGGTGACGCTGCTTTGCTGGTAGTATTTGGCATCAAACCAATCAAGGCACCATTCCATTACATTGCCGCTCATATCAAACAGCTCTAGTTCATTGGCTTTTTTCCGCCCAACCTGCTGAAGACCGCTTTCCGCATTTTTGCTATACCAGGCCACTTCATCCAGGTTGTTGCTGCCGCTGTAATTGTAACCTTTGGTTTTGGCGCCTCCCTTTGCGGCATACTCCCACTCCGCTTCGGTGGGCAAACGGAATGTTTCATTATGGTGTTTGGACAACCATTGGCAATATGCCATTGCATCGTGCCAGCTTACATGAACTACAGGATGATTTTGATTGCTGCTGCCAACAGGATCTCCAAACATGTTGTGCCGCCAGTTGATGCTAGGAGCCAATTTCCATTCGCCTTCTTTTGGCATATATATGTACGACGAATCCCTTCTTTCGGCAATGGTGGTGTAGCCGGAGTTTTCAATAAATTGTCCAAATTGTTCGACCGTAACTTCATATTGCCCAATTGCAAACCTGTCGAGAAACACGGAATGCGCAACAATGCTTTCGTTATTACTGCCCTTTTCCCCCATATCAAAAGCGCCACCCTCAATAGGAATGGTAGTCGGTATCAGCGGCTTGGTGGTAGGGACCGGCACAGGCTTTTTTTGCATTACCTGATTTTGAGCTATTGGCTCTGCTTCGTTTTTATCTTTATTAAAAATGAAAAAAGAAAGCAGTACCAGCAACAAAACGCCGCCAACAATCAAGCTTATCCTGGGGTTTCCTGCAACTATTTTTTTCCCGCTTTCAAACCTACTTTGGCGGTTACCCTTTTTATCGGGGTATGCCTTGGTGCTGGGATAGGCCACTACCTGCCTGCCAATGGTTTGGGACCTGATGGTTTCCGTTTTGCTTTCCTCTTTTCCTTGCATTGCCACAACCTTGGGCTTGTGGGGGCCTTCGTTTGCTTTTACTGCAAACACCTGGGTTTTTATACTTTCCGTATCGTGGCTGCCAGTATTATTTTCCGGCCGGATCAGCTCCGTTTGCTCCAATTCATTTTTGGCTGGCTGCTCTATAATGGTGGTTGCTTCACTGGCCTCGACATCCGGCTCCGAAACACCAATGGGTGTTGTATTGCTATCTTCAGCGGAAGTGGCAAACTCGATGGGACGTGTGGCATCCTCCTGCAGTTCCGCTTCTTCTTGAGGTAGCTCCAGTTTACTGCTGCTTGGTGTTATGCCAACTGCTGTTGGAGGCAATCGTACTACTGGTACTTCTTCAACAAACAAAGGAACCAACTCCAGTGCATTCTGCACCCGGTTGAAAGCTTCCTTTACAATACACCTCCGCACAATTTCCCTGTATTTGGGCGGCAAAGCTTCTGCCTTTGCCAGGGATGCTTCACTAAGGATATTACTCATGACCTGTTCGGCACTGGTACCCGAACTACGGCTGCCAAAAAACGGCTCCTGCCGCAAGGTTTCATACACCAACAAACCAAAGCTCCATAAGTCGAGGTTGGTGGTGATTCTTCCGCCAATGCCATACTTTTTTGGATTGAATTGCTCGGGAGCCATGTACTCGATGGTGCCGATCAAAGTACTGGAATTATTATCCGTACCATCAATCAGTTTACTGATTCCAAAGTCGGTGATTTTTGCCACCGGCTCATCATCCACCATTTTTACCAGTATGTTCTGGGGCTTCAGGTCGCGGTGCACAATTCCTTTGCGGTGCAGGTAGGCCAGGCCTTCCAGCACATCCACCAGCAGTTTATCTATGTATTCGGGATGCAGCTTGGTAAAGGTTTTAAAATCGCCTGCATCCAGGTATTCCATGATCCCTACTTCCGCCTGCTCCACCTCCCCTAAAATGTTTTTGCTGCTTAGTACGGCTACATCATAGTATTTGCACAAATTGGGATGCTCAAACCGGATCACTTTTTTTATTTCACTGAGTACCTGGTATTTATCGGAAGCATTCGCAGTAAAAAACTTCAACGCCACCTTTCGTTCCAGCAAGGTATCGGTAGCCTTGTACACCTTTGAAAACCCGCCCTTCCCGATCAGATCAGTTTTTGGATTGAATTCATACCTAGTTTGAAAGTCCATAAACTAAAAATTTAAAGTACATACGCTGTATATGGCGCTGGGTTATCCTGCTGGATATACCAATCACCGGTCAGCCAAACTTTTAGATACGGAACTAAAACAATGTTTTACAGGCAGGATTGCATTTTGAAAATCTATTGCTCCACACGTAGCAGGAGCTGTTCGTTATTGCGCAGTGCTGTTAAGGCCACTCCCTGCTGGCTGTTGAGATCGTACAAAATCACTTCAGTGCCACCAAAACCAAGATCAATAAATACCCTTTTGTCGATGATCCAACCCCGTCCCTTTATAACAGTGCCGGTACGTTTAAACTGGTTGCTTGTTTCCAGGTTTTCCTGCAACTCGATGTACACGCTGTCGCCATCATTAAATTTCCTGTACTCGCCTTTTATTTTTGCAACCACCAACCTGGCCTGCTTCAACTTTTCCTTTTCCAATTGCTGCAGGTCTGCTTTTGTAGGGGGCGGCACTTTTCCCAGCGCATAGTTGTCCAGGTGGGTTCCATCGTCTTTTTGAATGTTTACCGTAACCGCCTTGAACATTTCATCATCGTCGCCATCTTCTTTTTCCGCACCTTTTATCTTTTTTGTTGCAGCATTGAAAATATTGTACTGAAAGTTCTTCATATATATTTCGGGGTACTCAAACAACTCCTTTACTGCAATAATTTTGTACACATATACAGCGGTTTCGGGGTTCAGGTCCATAGAGAAATAATTCTTTCCTTGGGTCCGCATTTTCTTATACATATTGCCAATGCCGTAATTATAGGCCGCTGCCGTAAGCACCCAGGAGGACACCTTGTAATCGCGTTGAATTTGCTTGTATAAACTGGCCAGTTCCTGTATCGCTGCAATAGTGGATTTGAGCGGGTTATTCCGCTCATCAATCCGATCATTTACAACCAATCCTCTCGCCCTTGCTGTTGCTTCCATAAACTGCCAGTAACCCTGTGCACCCACTTTGGAAGTAGCATTGGTAAAACCACTTTCCACAATAGGAATATATTTTAGATCGGCAGGCATGTTGGCTGCTTTTAAGTAATATTCCACCATGGGAAAGTTCAAGGCCGCCTTCCTGCGGAGTTGGGGCAAATTCACTGCTGGTATTTGCCTGCGTATAACGTTCATCAGCTTTTGGGCAACAAAATTGTTGTCAACAGGTATGAGCTCCCCGCAAAACGTTATATCCCTGGCCCATGAAGGGACAGCGCCCAACACCATAAAAAACACAACAACTATTATCTGCTTACGCGTTTTGTTTACCATCGGCACTCATCTTATCATATTGCACGATAAAAAAGCTAAGCAGGTTTGCCCGGGCTTGCCTTTACTTTCGAATCCTTTTCCACCGATTTATTTGATTGCTCTTTTTGTAACTGGTTAATAAATTGTATCTGCCTGCCAGGATACGTGCTGTCCGGAAAGATTCTTTTTGCCCGCTGGTACTCACTCAAAGCTTTCTTGTATTCCTTGCCATCCCGTGCTTTATCTGCTATTGTAATAGCATCCTGGTAATTTTTCCTTTGGAGTTGTACTGTGATCAACTGCTTTATTTTTTTTAGCTGGGCAAGTACACTGCCTTCTTTTGGTTTATAGGTTATTGCCTCCTCGTAAGCAACCTGGGCATTGGTGTAATCGCCGCTTTTAAATAAATCATCACCCTTTAGTTTTGCCATTTTAAATTTTGCGTCATCAACATAGGGCTTGATCTTTTTCTTCCTGGCTGCTATTAAGGTGTTGGCGGGGTCCAACTTTTGGGCAGCATCATAAAGGCTGTCTGCTTGCAGGTATTTTTTTTCCTTTACGGCTATATCTCCTTTGCTCATTAAATCTTTTGCCATCGATGCATGCTGCTCCTGTGTTTGCAGCACCACTTTTGGCTTGATGTCCACAAGTCGCTTTTGCACGGCCACATCGCCAGGCCTGTATGTGAGGGCCGTTTTCAGGGCTTGTTCTTCACCAATATAATTTTTCAGGGCTGCCTGTTCATCCGCCTTAGCTATAGCCGCCGCAAACATTTTTTCCTTTTCCGCATGTTCGGCAGCTTTCACGGTTTCAATCTCCTGGAGCCGTTGCAGTACCACTTTTCGCTCATTGAATTTGAAAGGTGTAAGCTGCAGGTATTTTGCCCGGCTTGAATCCCATTGCTTTTTAGCATAAAACCCGTTGCCTTGCTGGAGTACCTCCTTTATCATCTCCCGCTCAGCTTTATTCGGCCTGCGTCCCCCATCATCTTTGATGGCTGCAGGCTTTGCTTCTGGCGCTGTTTGCACCATGGTTGCAGGTTGCTTGTCTCCTATTTTTTGGGGACTGGAATAATCGAGGCGGGCAGCAGGGGCGTTTTCCTGATATACCAAAATGAATTTATGTTCCCGGGCCCCTTCATTCACAATTAATGGCTGTGCTTTTGCCTGCTTTTTTTTGGCCCTGATCAGGAGGGAAGTATTTGTTCCGCCACGAATTTCGTATGATCCGTCGCCATTGGGAATGGCTCCGCTGCTGGCTTCTTTAAATATTAGCTCTACAATGCTTTTTGTATTTACATAAAGCGTGTCATTCGAAACATTTTGCGTTTGCCCGCTTAAGGAAAAAATCAGGAGGAACACCCAGGTAAATACAGCGCATGGGTAATTGGTTTTGGTATAAAGATGAGGTGTCATATGGTTGCATTTAAAGTTAAACTGGACATGCACCCTAAGCAGCACTTTAATTTAGCACTAGTTTTAATATATTCCTATAGGAGTAAAAAAGATTGTTGGCAGAGACCACTGGTCTTACCTTATTTAAAGCCTGAAAAAGGCCGGTTTCTTCCCTATTTTATGGAGTAATTCAACCGCATTAACTCATCAATGCAGTGGCTGCAGCCTTTCCAGAAACAAGCAAAAAGCCTGGAGAAATTTTTAAGGAGCAACAAATTGCTTCGCCTTGCTTGAGATCAAGTGCACTGCATTGTTGCAGTTTAAGAGCCGCAGTGATATTGGGTAAATAAGGTTCGGAAAGATGTGCCAGGCAGGCAATATTTAATGTAGCGGTGGGCTTATTTTACCCATCGGGTTACTGCATATTTCACCGTAAAGAAAAATCAAATGATGCCTCCGTGCTGGCTTTTAGGGAAAAGAATGGTAAAGGTGGCGCCGTTTCCAGGCAAACCCACAGCTTCTATGGTGCCGCCATGCCGCTCCACAATGCGCTTGCAAAGAGCCAATCCTAATCCGGTTCCTTCGTACTTGTCTTTGGAATGAAGCCGTACAAAGCTTTGAAATATTTTGTTGGCTTCGTCCCGGCTGAAACCAATGCCGTTATCCATCATTTTAATTGCCACCATTTCACTGCCGTTTATCGATAGCGTTTCCGATTCGATGGTAACGACCGGTGCAACACCTGCCCTTGAAAACTTCAGGGAGTTATTCACCAGGTTATAAAACAACTGGTGCAGCAGCACCGTGCTGCCTTCAATTACGGGAAGGGATTGAACATTGATCTTGGCTTCTTTTTCGGAAATGATCAATTCAAGATCATCGGTTACATTTCTGAGCACTTCATTCAAATCGACCCGCTCAGTGCTTTGTGCTTCAAATTTTACTGTTGAATACGCCAATATGCTTTCAATCATCTGGTTTAGCCGCGATGCAGATTTTGCCAGCCGTTCCAACTGAATAACGCCTTCTCCTAAAATATTCTGATACCTGGTTTTAATGAGGTCGATGGAAGTGCGCATTTTTCTAACCGGCTCTTTCAGGTCGTGGCTGGCCACATGGGCAAAACGCTCCAGGTCTTCATTCGACCGCTGCAGTTCTAACGTTCGTTCCTGCACGGTTCGCTCCAGGTCTTCATTAAACCGCTGTTGTGCTTCCTCTGCCTGCTTTCGTTCTGTAATATTAATCATGGAGCCCACCAGGCGCACCGGTGTGCCGGATGCGTCAAAAATGAGCCGGCCCCTATCCAGGATAAATATGGAAGTTCCATCCACCTTTGTCAGCCGGTACTCGTCGGACCAAAACTTTTGCTCTGATCGTACAAAGGACTTCATTTTGTCAACTACCCGGTCTTTGTCCTCGTGATGAAAATGGCTGGTCCACGATGGAAAGCTAAGTTGGGTAACCGGGAACTGGTATCCCAGAACAACCTCGAAATTTTTGTTGCAGCTAACCAGGCTTTCAGCCAGGTCCCATTCCCATATAATATCATTGGTACTCAGCGAAACTATTTCGTACCGGTCCTTCTCTGCTTTGTAGCGTTCGGCAAGCACCTTGTTCTTTCTGCTCAGCGAGTTTATCTCCATAAGAATAAACAACAACAACAGGTTTACCAACACACCTGCCAGCGCTATTACATTCGGCAGGTTCTCTTCAAAAGAAGACACAAAATGAGGCCTTGAAGTAAACACCAGCGTCCAATCGTTACCTGCCACGTTTAAAGGACGCGAATCAGAAAAATCGGCTTTATTTTTTTGTGGGTTGTAGCCATGACTGGCATAAAAAAGGTTGGGTGCATCCGTATTTTTGCCATCATAAATTTCAAATTCGATCTGGGGCGCCACTGTACCCAATATGCCCATCATCAGGTCGTTGATGCGAAAAGGGCTATAAACAAAACCTTTAAGTGCTGCCCTTCTTTCTTCTACTGTGGCAACCCGCATTTTACGGTCGTAAACCGGCAAATAAAGCAAGCATCCCTTTTGCATATCCTGCTCGGTTTCCTGCACCAGCACCACCATTTCCGATGCAGCAGGGTCGCCGGTGTCCCTGGCTCGCTGCATTGCCTGCCTGCGCTTTTGCTCTGTGTACATGTCAAATCCAAAAGCCCTCAGGTTTCTGCCAATGAAAGGTTCCAGATAAATGATGGAATGGTATTCCGTCCTTTCTGTTTCAGGCCAAACCCTGAATGCAGGAAAACCTTCCGCCCTGACTTTCGCCGTAAAGCCTTCCACATCTTCCGGATTTAATCTGATGGAAAAGCCCAGGCCCTGGATACCTGGATAATGCTGCTGCAACCTAAGTGTTTGCACATAGCTGGCCCATTCCGCACGGGTAATGGTATCTGCTGCATTATAAAAACCAACTGCATTTCTTAAAACCTGTTCGTATGCAGCCATTCTTACCTGGATGGCGGCGTGTATGTTGCTTACGCCATAATCGAACCGGGACTTTGATTTTTCTTGTAGGTGGTTGTGTGAAATATACCAGGCTAAAATGGTAAGAATAATGGAACAGGCAAGCAAAACACCTGGCAGCACAGTTCTGGCGAAGGATTTTTGTACATCATTATTCTTTAAAACTAACGGCAAAACAGGATATCAAATTGAGGTGAGTGGCAAATATAAACTTTGCATATGTAAAATGCTGCCCAAACAACTTTGCTTTACTTTGCCCCATGTTCCCTCAAAATCTGTAACCTGCAATATTCCCGCTGCAACCCTAGCCCGATGCTGCTATTGCGGGTGGCTGTTGGAGTTATATAAAAATCACCATCCTGTATTATTTCTTTTGATCATAATTAAAAACAAGTGCACTAACTGGCGCCGGGTTGTCCATTTTGCAGGCCCGTTTTGATAAGCCGCTTTTGTGTGCTCAATGCCTACCGCTGTCCGGTGTAACCCTCTTCCTAGTACATGCTTGAACAAGCTGAGAACCAACTGGACTTACACTTACCCGATGCAGTTTGTATCGTGTTGTTTGTTCTTACCTGCAACAGGTGCAGTAGTTAGCGCAAGTGTCCTCAGAAGTGGTTATTAAAAAAGATCATTCAACATAAAAGCCAACGAACTTCAAGTTATTCTTCCCTACATTTGTTCCTCAAGTTGCATCGGGGCGTTTCCCGCCGGTAGGGAGACTGAGATTGTACCCGTGTACCTGATCTGGGTAATACCAGCGTAGGAAATGCAATACCATTGTTGGTTTAGGCCAAAGTGAAAGCAGCATTTTCTATGTATGGAAATGCTGCTTTTATTTTTTAAACCAACGATCATGGGATTAGAAGTCATCACAAAAGAATTAACCAACTGGCAGGGCCGAAAGGAGTGGTTTTTTAACCGGGAGCACACCGACACTTACGAACAATGGTATGAAGGCCGCTACAAGCGGGCCGAGATCTGGCAAAAAAAAGTGATCGGTCAGCTGGTGCAAAAAGATAACCGCGTTAAAGAACTGCTTGAGTTTGGCTGCGGTACCACCCGCTTTACCCGGTGGTGGAAAGAGATTGGCATTGATGCCACAGGTGGCGATCTTTCGCCCTTTATGCTGGGGCAGGGTGTGCACCTGTTTAAGGGCGACCTGGTGCTGGCCGATTCGCACTTTATGCCCTTCAAAGACCACTGTTTCGATGCGGTGGCGTTCATCACCACTTTTGAATACTACCGCGACCCCGTGCAGGTAATCAGGGAAGCGGCCCGTGTGGGCCGCCACGGCATTGTGTTTGGCATGATGAACCGCAACTCGCCAAAAGTGGTGCGCCGCAGGGTGCAGCAGGCATTTGGCAAAAACCCTTTTTATGTTACCGCTACCTTCTACACCCCGCAAATGCTGGTGGAAAAGATCGATGAAGCGCTGAAGGGAAGGTCCTACTCTGTTGAATGGAGCTGCACCGGCCTGCCCAAATGGTTTCCGGTGCAGCAGTGGAGTGTGCCCTATGGCGATTTTTTTGGCCTTTATGTAAAACTGAATCCCTGATGCAACAGTTTCCGGAAACTGGAAAAATCGGGGATGAACTGTTTAAAGAAAGCATCTATCCCTTTTGCGGCAGCAAACGGCCTGAAGTAATGACGCCGCCTCAATTTGGCGTGGACGTTTCCTTGGTACAACTGCCCAATGGATATGAAATGGCACTCACCAGCGATCCCCTGTCGCTTATTCCAACTTTGGGCCTTCGGGAGTCTGCGTGGCTATCGGTTTGCCTGATGGCCAACGACATGGCAACAACAGGTAAAGCGCCTATGTATGCGCAGTTTGTTCTGAACCTTCCGCCCTCCCTTTCTGCCGAAGACTTCCAAAAATACTGGAGATACATACACCAGTTTTGCAGCGAAATGGGAACCGCTATCACCGGCGGACATACCGGCCGGTTTGAGGGCACGAATGCAACGGTGGCCGGTGGCGGCACGATGATCACTATTGCACCGCAAGGCGAAATGCTGACCAGCAAGGGAGCTGCCGAAGGAGATGTGATTATTGTAACCAAAGAAGCCGCACTGATAGCCACCTCCATACTTGCACGCAGTTTTCCCGAAACGGTACAAAACAATTGCGGTACAGAGACGCAGCAACAAGCCGCGGCTTTGTTTGAACAAACAAGTGCATTGCAGGCCGGGCTTGTTGCGGCTTCGCTTAACACCTCGCAAAACATTACCGTTACGGCCATGCACGATGCAACAGAGGGCGGCATTATAGGCGCTATTTACGAAATGGCTTTAGCCGCTGGCTGCGGTGCCCTTGTGGCGGCAGAAAAGCTGCCCACTGGTGAAGCGCAGGCCCAGGTATGTGCTTTTTTTGACATCGACCCGCACTACTGCATTGGTGCCGGCTCCATGATCATTGCGGCTAAAAAGGAAAAAGCAACAGCAGTAATTTCTGCATTGGAGGCGCAGGGAATCAAGGCAACAGCGGTCGGTCATTTTACCCACCCGGCTGCAGGCATGCAGGTAGTAAGGGATGGAAAAGCAACACCTTTTGCCCACCCCGGCACAGATCCTTACTGGAGGGCTTTTTACACTGCACTTGCCAAAGGCTTAAAATAAAAAAAATGAAGCAAAGAAAGCTGGCGGGCGGCTTGTATCTGGTGGTTGATCCTGCTGTGGAAATACAAGTGTTGTTGCCCAAAATAGAACAGGCTATTGAAGGGGGTATTACTGTGTTACAGGTTTGGAACCATTGGAACCCGCATACGGACAAAGAGGCTGTGGTAAATGCCATCTGCCGGGTGGCACATGCCCAAAATGTTCCGGTGCTGATCAATGACGAATGGAGCCTGTTGCAAACAACTTCTTTAGACGGGGTCCATTTTGATGCACTCCCGCATAACCTAGGCCTTATTCGCCAATCGGTACTGCGGCCATTCCTGCTCGGCATCACCTGTGGCAACGACCTTGGCAGGATTGAATGGGCCAACAGCAACGGGTGTGATTATGTTTCTTTCTGCGCAATGTTTCCTTCCGCATCTGCCGGTACATGTGAGCTCGTAAGCATAGATACAGTGCGGCAGGCAAGAGCCATGACATCATTGCCCATATTTCTGGCCGGCGGCATCACACAGCAAAACCTGCAGCAGCTTAGCGGCACGGGTATGAATGGTGTTGCCCTCATAGCTGCGGTAATGAATGCCGATGACCCAAAAAGGGCAGCGAAAAATTTTGTTGACGAATTAAAATCAATTGAAAAAAAATGAATCCATCACTTCTTAAAAAGCTTTGTTGCCCGTTCGATAAATTGGACCTGGACGTAAAAGTTTTTGTGCGGGACAAAGACGAGAATATTATTGAAGGGCTGCTTTCCTGTGCCCATTGCAAACGGTTTTACCCTATTGTTTATGGCGTGCCCATCATGAGCCCAGATGAATACCGCGAACCTCAATTGGAAACACCGCTTTTGCAGCGATGGGAAAAGGACCTGAAAGGCAATTATGTTGAAGGCTTTCGGCTGCTGACCAAAGCTACTCAGTAGTACGTTGGATGGCAGGTGAAATGGGCTACGCCTGTCTTATGGAATTTATGTTCCTGCATTTTTTTTCAACATTAATTGATCCAACAATATTTTTTTAACCGACTGAACCCGCTAAATTTTAATAGAACAACGGGGCGGCTGCTCAACTACAAAAGGCCAATGTAATTGTTGAATAGCATCCTGCTGTTTTTCACCAAATTATTACAACAGCTGAATCAGGAACCCCACCCGCAATCCTGCTGTCAAGGATTGCGGGTGGTTCTTTGCAGGAGCAAAAAAGTAAAGACACTCTGTAGCCAGCTACACTTTCAATAATTTGCTCAATAGCATAACATTCCCTTCTTGAACAGCTTCCGCCAATTTGCAGATCAAGCAGCATGTGTGCACCCATCCCAAGTGGAAATTATTTAACCGGCTAAACAAAATATCTTTTTGCAAAATACTCGGCAACCTTACCAGCTATTTTTCAGCTACGTTTGCATTAACGATAACCAGGTTTAAAGCCAGCCACATGATGAAATCGAGCATTTACTTTGCCAGCAGGCCCTGTAAAAACAGGGGCTTGGCAATGTACACAAACATAGCTTCAGCATTGATTTTCCTCGCATCCTGCCTCCTCCCCGGCTGCAAAACCATTACACAAAACACCCCCGTTGAAGACAGCACAAAAACCCCATCTTTTTCCCGGCAGGTACTGACCCATGAATTTATAGCAGAGGGGGTTGCTGTGGGCGATGTAAATAAGGACGGCCTCGTGGATGTGCTGGCTGGTGCCTATTGGTTTGAAGCGCCCAATTGGGTGCCGCATGAAGTCATAAAGCCCGAAAAGTTTGAATACGACAAAGGCTACAGCGATGCGTTTATCAGCCAGACAATGGATGTGAATTTTGATGGCTGGACCGACTACCTACGCATTGGCTTCCCGGGTAAGGAGGCCTTTTGGTTTGAAAATCCAAAAGGAAGCCCGGGGCACTGGAAAAAGCACCTGATCCACGATGCCGTGGGCAATGAATCGGCGGGCTTTTTTGACATGGATGGCGACGGCAGGCTTGACTTACTGGGCGGTGATGCAAATAAAAAGCAGATGACCTGGTTTAAGTCGCCAGCCACGCCCAACAACCTGGAGTGGCAGGCATTTCCCATAAGCAGCGAAGGGCACCTGGGTGCCGAGCCTTTTTCGCATGGCCTGGGCATGGGCGATATAAACGGCGATGGCCGGCGGGATGTGATCATTACCAAAGGATGGTGGGAAGCTCCGCAGGATGTACGACAGCCGGGATGGGTTTTTCACGAGGCCAACCTGGGGCAGGCTGCCGCCCAGATGCATGCTTTTGATTTTGATGGCGACGGCGACCAGGACGTGGTTTCCTCATCGGCGCATGGCCTGGGCATTTGGTGGCACGAACAGGTAAAAAATAACCAGGGAGGAGCCCAATGGATGACCCACTTAATTTCCGAAGCTTTTAGCCAAACCCACGGATTGGCATTGACCGATATAAACGGGGACGGCACCCCCGACCTGGTGACCGGAATGCGCTATTTTGCCCACATGGGCCGCGACCCCGGAGAACTGAATCCCCCTGTATTGTATTGGATTGCGTTGAAACAAAGTCCAAAGCCTGCCTGGACGCCCCACAAAATTGATGACGCATCGGGGGTTGGTGTGGATGTGCTGGTGCAAGACATTACCGGTGATGGCTTGAAGGATATAATAGTGGCCAACAAAAAAGGTGTTTTTGTTTTTAAACAAAATAGGAACTGACGGCTTAACCTGCAACCATAAGTAAAAGGGTCATTTTATACAGCCGCACAAAACTGTAGGAACACCGGGCCAAAACATCGCATCCCTACGTGTATTTGTGTTTTAATAAATGCGTGACAACATGAAAAAGATCTACCTTCTATTTATTGCATTTGCCTCCTGCATTCCCTTTTCACATGGCCAACCGAACGGGGCACAAATACGGCTGTTCGACGGTAAAACTTTTAATGGCTGGCAGGGAGATACGCTTCACACCTGGCGTATACAAGACGGGGCTTTGGTGGGCGGGTCGTTGTCGCACACAGTACCGCATAACGAATTTATCCGCACTACCAAAAGCTTCACTAATTACAAACTCAAACTTAAATTTAAACTCACCGGGCAAGAGGGCTTTATAAATGGCGGCGTGCAGTTCCATAGCCAACGGATTCAAGACCCATCCTACGAAATGATGGGTTACCAGGCCGACATTGGTGATGGCTTTTGGGGAAGTTTATACGATGAATCGCGCCGCAATAAATTGCTGGCGGTAGCTGATTCGGTTCAAATAAAACGCCTGCTGCGGCGTAATGACTGGAATGATTATGAAATCCACACCGATGGCGGGCACATACGAATTTTATTGAACGGTGAACAAACCGTATCCTATACAGAGCAGGATGCATTTATTCCCCAGGCAGGCCTTGTTGCCTTTCAAATTCATGGTGGCGGCAAAGCAGAAGTGCATTATAAAGACATTTTTTTGGAACCAATAATAAAGAAAGGCAACCGGTGATTAATGTATGATTTTTGATGCAAGGAATGGGTTAACATCACCTTTCTCTTTGCTCCATTTTTAATATTCCGGCTACCTTTAGATTGCCCAGTCATTTTACATAAACTAACGATTGTATGTCACCATTACGTTTTCTTTTATGCTGCATGCTTGCTTTGTTCGTGCACCACGGCGCTTGGGGTCAACAGGCAAATAATAACGATTCAAAAACTGCCAAAGCAAAAGAGTACGACCGGGATTACACCCTGCAAGCCACCATGCTCGGGTACTTTGGCACTGATGGAACCCGCAACCCGGTTTTGAAAGCCCAAAACGGCGAAACGGTACGCATCACCATTGTAAACGGTGAGACCATGACCCACGACATTGCCCTGGAAAAGCTGGGCATAAAAAGTAAAGTGCTCGTGGAAAAAGGCAGCACTACCAGCATTGTTTTCACCGCACTCCAAAGCGATACTTATTTCTGCACGATCCCGGGGCACCGGCAGGCGGGCATGGTGGGGAAATTTGAGGTGGTGGAAGGACCAATTACCGATGGAAATACGATTGCCGGGCTCAAACCCAAAAAAGGGGGAAAAGAGCTGAACCTGAATTTTGAAATGGGAACCCTACAGGATTGGACGGCATCCGGTGAGGCTTTTAAAGACGCACTCATTGCAGCCGACCCTTCTCCCCTGCATGAAAAGGACGCGAAAATCGGCTTTTCCGGAAAATATTTTCTGACCAGCGGCGGCACCAAATTTTATAAAAAAACCGGCACCCTTACCTCCGTGCCGTTTACCGTAACCCATCCCTTTGCTGCATTCAAAGTATCGGGCGGCGCCCTGCACGATACGCGTATTGAATTGGTGCGGGCCGACAACGAGGAAGTGATCTTTCAGATTACCGGGTCGGGAAGGGCTACGCTGCAACCGGTAGTAGTAGATTTGGCGCCGCACCTGAACAAGGAAATTTTTATCCGCATCATTGACAAAGAAACGGGCATTTCGCAAATACCCTATATCGGCGACGACACCTGGGCGCACATCAATTTCGATGATTTTCTTTTTTATGCAACCCGTCCCGATTTTCCAAACGAATTGAAGAAAAGCGACATCATTATTCTTCCGCCCCTCGACCCCATTGTACATGCAGGACTTTCGGCACAGGAAGCCGCAAAAAGCATGACCGCGAAGAATGGATTTTCGGTAACCCTTGCTGCATCCGAGCCGGATATTGTACGGCCCATTTCGTTTACCATCGATGCGCGGGGAAGGCTGTGGGTGGCCGAGGCACACACCTACCCCGTGCGGGCACCTGAGGGCCAGGGCAAAGACCGGATCCTGATCATGGAAGACACCAACGGCGATGGAACCCTGGACAAACGAACGGTGTTTATGGAAGGCCTAAACCTGATCAGCGCCATTGAAGTAGGCATGGGTGGGGTTTGGCTTGGTTCGGCTCCCAACCTGCTATTTATTCCGGTTGACAAAAAAGGCGATAAACCTTCAGGTCCGCTGCAGGTGGTTTTAGACGGCTTTGGCCTGGAGGATACCCACGAAATCCTGAACAACTTCAGGTGGGGCCCCGATGGCTGGTTGTATGGCACCCACGGTGTGTTTACCCACTCTAATGTAGGCAGGCCCGGTGCACCGGACAGTGAAAGAACAAAGCTAAATGCAGGAGTTTGGCGGTATCATCCTACTTCAAAAAAGTTTGAATTGTTTTCGGAAGGCACCAGCAATCCATGGGGTATTGACTTTAACGATTACGGTCATTCCTTCATTACTGTTTGTGTTATCCCCCACATGTTTCAAACCATCCAGGGCGCCCGGTACCAGCGTCAGGCAGGCGAACATTTTAATCCCTACACGTATGAAGACATTAAGCAAATTGGCGACCATGTGCATTGGATCGGCGATCGTGGACCGCATGCAGGAAATTTCCGGTCCAACTCCGCAGGCGGTGGCCACGCACATGCCGGGGCTATGATCTATTTAGGCAGTGAGCAGTGGCCAAAGGAATACCGCAACAACATTTTCATGAACAACATTCATGGCAGCCGCGTAAACGTAGACCGCCTGTCCCGCAGGGGTTCGGGGTATGTGGCCAGCCATGACGAAGATTTTTTATTGACCAATGATACCTGGTCGCAGTGGCTGAATTTCCGATATGACCCCAGCGGGTCGGTGTTTGCCATTGACTGGTACGACAAAAACCAGTGCCACAGTTCAAACCCCGATGTGCATCAAAAAACAATGGGCCGCATTTTTAAGATCAGCCACCAAACCGACAAATGGGTACAGGTAGACCTTACCAAAGCTTCGGACAAGGAACTGGTGGCGTACCACCTGTATCAAAACGAATGGTATGTGCGCAATGCCCGCCTGGTTTTGCAGGAACGCGGCGCAAAGAAAAAAGTACACAAGGCATTGAAAGAAATTTTGAATAACAACCCCGATGTAACCCGTAAGCTGCGGGCACTGTGGACCCTGCATGTAACGGGTGGCCTCAAAGAATCGGAATTGCTCACACTGCTGGACCATGAAAGCGAATACATGAGGAGTTGGGCCATTCAACTGCTTGCGGAAAATAAGGAGGTTTCCGCCACTGCACTAAACCGCTTTGCCGATTTGGCTAAAAGTGATACCTCTGCGCTGGTGCGCCTGTACCTTGTTTCTGCCATACAACGAATAGCGCCGGAGCAAAGGTGGGAAACGCTGGAAGCGCTGTTGCAGCGGGCAGAAGACAAAGAAGACCACAACCTTCCACTGATGCTGTGGTATGCTTTTGAACCGGCAGTGCCCACCAATGTGGCGAAGGCAGCAGATGTTGCAGCAAAAGCAAAAGTGCCGCACATTTTGCCCTTTACCATTAAGCGGCTGGGCGCCATCAAATCAGCCGAATCGGTTAAAGCATTGCAGGATCTGGAACAACGCATGAAAAGCAATCCAGAAACACATCACAACCACGAACTTGAAACCCTGCTAAAAAAAGCACTGGCGAGTAATTAAGGGGTTGTAAATTTTCGGTTATTGGTTGGTGTTATAATGTTGCGTGGGGCAAGGTGGAGATTGGCCTGGTGGGTTGTAGTAATAGCTGGCACAGATGCTGCGTTGCGCTCAGCATGACAAGCAAGTTTTTTGTGGTTACATAAAAGAATGATTGGCTGCAATCGTTTGTAAATTAAAAATCCCGCACTGGCCGTGCGGGATTTTTAATTGGCTTTATAAACAATTTCTTAAAAAACCGTTCTCCTTAAGCAGGCCGTGCAGGTTTGGTGGTGGCTGCCGGGGTTTTGCCATTAAATATGGCGTCTTCTGCAAAAGGCTGATTTCTCAACCGCTTGCCGGTTGCCTTGAAAATAGCATTGCCCACTGCGCCCCCCGTTGGTGGCAGTGCCGGTTCGCCCAGGCCCGTAGGATCAATTCCGTTGTCTACAAAATAGGTTTCAATCTCTGGTATCTCCATCATGCGGATAAGGCGGTAGTTGCTAAAGTTATTTTGCTGAGGCGCACCATCTTTAAAGGTAAGCTTGCTGTACATGGCATGACCGAGGCCATCAACAATACCACCCAGCACCTGCTGGCGGGCTCCGCTCAAATTAACCACCTGGCCGCAATCGGAAGCAGCATAGATTTTCTTTACCACAGGTTTGCCGTTTAACATGGCTACCTCGGCCACCTGCGCTACATAAGAGCGGTGCGAGAAATAAACACTAAACCCCTGCGACACGCCTTTTTTGGTACCCCATCCCGATTTTTCGGCCACCAGTTTGGTAACCCCAACCATGCGGTCGATATCGTATTTAATGGCGCCAACCGGTGTGGTTTTAGCCTTTTGCAGCAACTCCAGCCTGAACTGGATCGGGTCCTTTTTTGCCGCCTGGGCTACTTCGTCCAGGAAGGATTGCTCGGCAAATGCCAGGAAGTTGGTGATGGGTGCCCGCCATGCCCCGGTGGTAATGGGAGAAGCGTGCTCCACACTATCGATCAGCAGGTTGGGCACAGCACCCGAAGGAAAGTTATCCTCCCTTGTAGGGTTGCCTGAGTTGATGCCCACGCCCCTGAGTTTGTAACCAATCATATTGCCACCTGCATCCAGGGCGGCTTCAAAGCGGTAGCGCACCGCAGGGCGGTAGCTGCCACCGGTCATATCATCTTCCCGCGACCAGATCAATTTTACCGGAGCCTTGATGATGCTCGATAATTCGGCAGCTTCCGTTACATAATCAGTTTTCAGGCGCCGGCCAAAGCCACCTCCCAGGCGAGTCATTTCCACCGTTATTTTTTCTTCGGGAATGTTCAGCATTTTGGCAACCGCGGTGCGGGCAGCCCCAGGTGTTTGGGTGGGGCCCACCAGTTCAACACCATCTTCCCGTACATGGGCAAAAAAGTTCATCGGCTCCATGGGGCTGTGCGAAATAAAGGGGCACTGGTATTCGGCACGAACCACTTTTGCAGCGCCGCTGAATGCAGCGTCTACGTCACCATCTTTCCGGCGCACTGTAGCCTTTCCGGTGTCTAGCAAAGTTTTAAAAATGCGGTCATGATCTTCCGTGCTTTCCAAGGCTCCCTCCTGTTCGTATTCTACGTTCAATAACCTGCGGGCTTTCATAAGGGCCCAGGTAGAGTTGCCCACAACAGCCACATTTTTGCCAAAGGTTACCACCTGGCTGATGCCCGGTACTGCCTTCGCAGCGGCGGCATCCACCGATTTGATTTTGGTGCCAAAAGCAGGCGGACGCTGCAACATAGCCAGCACCATTCCTTCGCGGTGAAAATCCAGCCCGAAAAGGGGCTTGCCCGTGGTTATATCTTTATTGGCCACATTTTTTACTGCGGTACCAATCAGTTTAAAATCTTTCCGGTCTTTCAGGGGAGCATCTTTGGGCACGGGCAGTTTAGCTGCATCTGTTGCCAGCTCGCCATAGCTCAGTTTTTTTCCTGTTTTGGTGTGCAGCACAAAGCCCTCACTGGTGGTACATTCTTCCGGCGCCACGCCCCATTTTTGAGCGGCAGTCTGAACCAGCATATGTCGGGCAGTAGCCCCTGCGTTGCGCAGCAGCTTCCACGAATGCGGCACGGCGCCACTGCCACCGGTTACCTGCCTGTCGAAGGCTTTTGTATCGAGCGGGGCCTGCAACACTTTTACCATTTTCCAGTCCGCATCCAGTTCTTCTGCCACAATCATGGGAAAAGAGGTCAGGATGTTTTGACCCAGCTCGGGGTTGGGCGAAATAATGGTGATGGTGCCATCGGTTGCAATGGACAAAAAACTATTGAATCCTAACGCCGATGCAGCACCGGCTGCATGGTTGATAACAACAGGTGCAGCAGCTTCGGCGCCGAACCAGCTAAAACCAAGCATCAACCCACCGGTTGACAGTAAGGATGTTCTTAAAAAAGCTCTCCTGCTTTTATTTACAGTTGACATATTTATGCTTTTGTGCTGGCTAATTTGATGGCTTCGCGAATGCGGTGGTAAGCGCCACAGCGGCAAATATTACCATGCATGGTGCGGTCTATTTCGTCCATGGTGGGACGCGGCTTTTGCTGCAGCAGTGCGGCAGCCGTCATGATCTGACCGGCCTGGCAATAACCGCATTGAGCTACATCCACTTCATCCCAGGCTAGCTGCAGGGGGTGATCGCCATTTTGCGACAGCCCTTCGATGGTAGTGATTTTTGAGGTGCCAATGGCATTGACCGGCAATACGCAGGATCGGGTAGCCACGCCGTTGAAATGCACCGTGCAGGCACCACACTGGGCCACGCCGCAGCCGTACTTGGTACCAACCAAACCCAGGTTATCGCGCAACACCCAAAGCAGGGGCGTATCCTCGGCAACGTCTACTTCATGCGTTGTTCCATTAATTTGAAGTTTGTAAAGGGGCATATAGCTAATATTAAATCAATTTTTAAGTAGCAATCTGTAATGTTTGGGCCTGAGAAAATACGAATTTTCTCCTTTATAGTCCCATGGTGCTCCAAAAGCCTGTACTTGTAACCGGCAAAAAACAAATTTATGCTGCAGCTGGTTGCATTTTTAAATTTCCTTTTCTGAAAAAAAGCCGCAGCAGCTTACCGCTCTACGCCCCATTCTATTGTAATAGGGCGTTACAACTTTACCATAAACCTGCAACTACCTTAGAGACGGCGCATTTGTTTTCCATGGCGTTACAATGGCACTTGCAACACGTTTTTGCCCGCCTTCAATGGATAGTTTTTGCCCTTCCACACAAACCTGCCTGCAACTGGCCCTGGCAGGGTGATGGTTGCCTGCAGCCTAGCATTAGCAACCTTATACGCCACTGCTATACTGCCCATTGGATGCGGCATTTCACCACTGATGTTGGTGGTGCTACCCAGGTTGGGTGCAATCTTTATCTTGCTGAAACCTGGCGCATCGCTATCAATTCCCAGAACTGTTCTGAATAATTCAATATTGGGGCTGGAGCCCCACGCATGACAGTCGGAGCGGGTGGTGCTAACATCAGATGTTTCGGCCCAGGTGGTGAGGCCCTGCGCCATATTTTGCCGCCATATATCCAGCCAGGCCAAATAATCCGCACCCAGCCCGGCCAATACAGCGGCCTGGTGTACATAGTATTTAAAATAAATGGAAGCCTGGGCAAGGGAGGTATCCACCAGCATTTTATGCGCCAGGCTGGTGGCCTGTGCACCGGTTACCATTCCTGAAAGAATGGCCAGTGCATTTGCATGTTGCGAAAACAAATCCTTTGCTTCGGTATCGGCAAAAAGGTTGCGTTCCTTATCCCAGTATTTTGCTTGAATGGTTTTTTTTAACTGCGCCGCCCTGGCATTATACACCCGAGACTGATCCATCAGGCCCAGTTTTGCTTCCATTGCGGCAGCCAGTTGGTAGGTCCACATCAGGTGCAGGTCCAGCACTGCCGACTCGCCGCTTTTGCCTACCGGCGCCATGCCGTAATTCCACTCCTGTTCTCCCCTTACCCAATCGGTAAAATTCCAGTAGGGTACATTTTTAAGGGAACCATCTGCTTGCTGGTACCGGTTAAAAAAATGGAGCACCTGCCGCGCACCATGAAGTTTATCCCTGATAAAATTTGAGTCAGGGCGGTACTTCCAGTAATCGTGCAGCATCCCGATCCACCACAGGGAGAACGTGGGAATTTGCTGGTGCAGGTCGGTGGGGTACCGGCTCAATGTAATGCCTTCCGCAAGCCGCGAATGATCCATCAAAGTGATGGCATAACGGGCCAACCGGTCGTCGCCGCTGTTGTAATAAGAAACCAGTGCCTGTATGCGGGCATCACCAATGTATTGCAACTGCTCGTAGTAAGGGCAGTCCATGTAGGTTTCAAAGGCGCACAGCCTAGCCGTACGCCAGCCTATGTCCATCATTTGTTGCAGCTCCCCGCTTGCCCCTTCCAACTTTGCCTTGTATTGAAAAGGGTACCCCGTGAAGGTTCCATAAATATCTTCCAGCACCAGGGGTTCATCCTTTGTGGATACTTTAAGTTGGATGTACCGGTAGGTGCGCCACCAAAGCGGCGTGTACTCCTGCCCCCTGCTACCATCCGACACCAGGCTGTCCCTTTTACCCATAAGAACTTTTCCTTCCACTTCATCCCGGTTTTCCTTAGGCAACATGGGTAAGAAAGAACCATCCAGCCGCTCACCCTTATGCACGTAAAGCCCTTCTGCATACCCCATGGAAATGCCTGCGCCCAGCCCCCCGCTAAATTTGAGTATGGGATAAGCATTGGTTAAAAAAGCCTGGTCGAGCAAAAGCGTTGCCTGTGTGTTCGGAGGAATGGTAACGGCAGTTTTCGTGGCAGGAAAAGATGCAGGCACGGCCACGCCATCAGCCTTCCGGAGCGAGGCCAAACGTTGGGGTGTGGTTTCCATTGGTGGCAATGGCGAAGGCACCAGCATCCACCCACGTGCATCAATCGCGGCATCTTTGGTGAGACCAGGCGCTATTTCACGGGCATAGGCCCAGTTTCCATCATTATACTCCACCTTTTCCCAGCCTTTTACATGGTGGGCCATGTGCACCAGTTCGGCCGGGCCGGCCACATAGTAGCCCATTACTTTTACGGGCAGCGGCTGGTAGCTGGTATCCCTTATTGCTTTCCATGTTTTATCCGTATTGAGCACTGCGGCAGCTGGCGTGTTGCCCTGCAAAATAAAACCCGTGAGGTAAGAAATCTGCGCTTCGGGTTTCCATTTACCTTCATTCCATACCAGCGCCGATACGGTATTTTTTCCCTGTTGCAGGTAAGGCGCCAGGTCGATGGTTTCAAAGTTCCAGAAATACAGATCGCCACGTGCCGGGCCCTGGCTTACCTGCGTTCCGTTTACAAACAATTTGTACCGGTTGTCGGCCGATACATGCACCACAAAAGAGGCCGGCCGGCTGGTCAAATCAAAGGTCTTACGAAACTTGTACACGCCGTATTCTTTCAGGCCCTCGTCCAGATGTGCATTCCACCGGTTGATGGGCGCACCCGGTCCGGTGATCCATTGGGCCCGCCAGGGTTGCTGCATGAGCGCAGCATCCATTTTCTGGGCAGTGGCGGCTACCGAACACCAAGTGCACAAAACAAGCAGCACCTGCAGGAAACGCATTGCCATAAATAAAAGATTTTAAATACACCAGTAAGTTAATACAGCTATTCCCATAAACGCAAGAATGATTGGGATGCAATAAGGTTCCAGCAGCCTTTCATTTTTCCTTACTCCCAGCCTAATTTGCTGCACAAACTGCCCTTAATTGGACCAATGCATAAATTAGATTTTGAAATACAAACAAAACCCCATTAACTTTGAACTACAAAGTACTTTTAAATGAAAGAGCAGCAGGAATATATTCGGGACATAGCGGAGATGCGTTCCATGATGGAGCGTTCTTCCAAATATATGTCGCTGTCAGGCCTGGCATTTCTTATGGCGGGGGTTTATGCGGTAGTGGGCGCCTTTGTGGCCTACAAGGGATTTGGATTTAACCCCGGCGCATTAACCGCCAGCACAACAGACTACGATGGCCTGCCTGCAGGTGTATCCCGCTCTATTTATCTGGCCATTGGCATATTGATCCTGGCTGTGGGTACCGCCATTTATCTTTCTGCAAAAAAAGCCGGCAAACGGGGCGAAAAATTCTGGAACCCATCTGCCAAAAGATTGTTGGTGAGCATGGCGGTTCCGCTGTTTGCAGGCGGCCTGCTTATCCTGATCATGATTGCAAAAGGGCTGATCGGACTTATTGCGCCTTTTACCCTTATATTTTACGGGCTGGCATTATACAACGCTGCCAAATTTACTTTTGAGGAGGTAAAAATGCTGGGCCTGATCCAGATCATTTTGGGCCTGGTCAGTGCTTACTTTATAGGATACGGTCTTTTATTCTGGGCTTTGGGTTTTGGGGTTGTCCATATTATCTATGGCATTTATATGCATTACCGGTACGAAAGATGAACATAACAATCAACAGGTTACATAAGGCTTTTGAAAGCAGGATCCGGCTCGGCATCATGTCGGTGCTGGCGGTGAATGACATGCTTGATTTCAATACGTTGAAAGAATACCTCGACGTAACTGATGGCAACCTGGCCAGCCACCTAAAAGGATTGGAAAAAGAAGAATTTATTGGCGTGGAAAAATCTTTTGTGGGCAAGAAACCCAACACAAAATACTTCATGACACAGGCTGGCAAAAAGGCCTTTAGCGATCATTTGACCGCATTGGAAAAACTGATCAAGGGAGTAAATGAATAGCCGGATAAACAGGAAAAAGGTGCCTACAAAAAAGCTACACAACAATTAAAGAAAGCAGGCATGGCAGGCAACAAAATAAACAGGAAAATGGGAACAAAGATTTGGAACAACAAGCATATGCAGTGGCAACGAGCAACCCTATTAACCGTGTACCGTGCCGCTATTTTTTTCACCTAACACTTTGCATTTCAAAGAACTTTTCAGCCATCAATATTCAAAACTTTTTACACAAAAATTATTTGTACGATGACACTTCAAAACGAAAACACCAAACCCCAAACAGGAACTGCTGCTGCAGGAAAACGCATGCTGATAGGTGCGGCAATTGGGCTTGTTCTGATCTCGATCTTTCTTTCGGGCGTTGATAACCCTAATCCTGCCTGGCCCCAGCTTTGGATGCTCCGGCCCCTGATAGTTGTGCCGGTTGCCGGTGCAATGGGCGGCTTATTCACCTACTATATATCCCGGTTGCGCTTGCAAAATGGTGTGGTAAAACTATTGGTGTTTTTACTCAGCATTGCCGGATTCATTGTGGCACTGTGGCTGGGCGTAGTACTGGGCCTGGAGGGCACTTTGTGGGATTGAACCCGATCAGAAACACAAGCAATAAAATTTCTTTTAAAAAACTAAAACGATAAATGATGAAAGACGAAATACGCCTCCACCTTGCCGACCCGAGGCAACTGGAGCGCATGTACCGCAACAACAAAACCCAATTCCGCCAATCCTTTAGCATGCTGTATCCGGAGGTTAAAGGCAACCCACTTGCGGAATGCTGGAACGAACGGCTCAATTTTGAAAACGACGAGATCAGCTGGGGCTCAGGAAGAGAATTGCTTTGGGTAATACTGGGCGCCCTGGTGGCCGGTTTCATAGCTAAACTGCCGGCACTCTTCAACATCGATGAAGAATATTTTTACCCCCGTAACATTGGCTTTGTGATCTTCCCCGTGTTGTCGGCTTACTTTGCCTGGAAGAATAATTTGTCGTGGAGCAAAATTGCTATCATTGCAGGTGCTTCTCTTGCCGGTTTAATCTTCATCAACCTGCTGCCGCAATCCGCCACAAGCGACACTCTTGTTTTATCCTGCATTCACCTGCTCCTGTTTTTGTGGACCATCCTGGGCTTTGCCTTTGTGGGCAGTGCACAAAACAGCGGTGAGCAGCGGCTACACTTTTTAAAATTCAACGGCGACCTGGTGGTGATGACCACATTGATCGTGATTGCAGGCGGCATCATGACCGGCATTACCATTGGCCTGTTCTCCCTGCTTGGATTCAACATCGAAGAATTTTATTTTAAAAACATCGTTGTATTCGGCCTTCCTGCGGCTCCTATTTTGGGCACTTATCTTACCCGCACCAATCCAAACCTGGTAGGCAAGGTTTCGCCGGTCATTGCCAAAATTTTCAGTCCGCTGGTGTTGGTGATGCTGGTTATTTACCTGGTAGCCATGGTATATTCGGGCAAAGACCCCTACAACGACCGGGAGTTTTTATTGATTTTTAATGCCCTCCTTATTGGTGTAATGGCCATCATTTTCTTTTCGGTTGCCGAGTCGGCCAAAACCGCCAAAAGCAGGATGCAGATTTGGATCTTATTGCTGCTTTCTGCGGTAACTGTTATTGTAAATGGCATTGCGCTATCGGCCATTTTATTCCGCATTTCCGAATGGGGTATTACTCCCAACAGGCTGGCGGTTCTGGGCGGCAATGTGCTGATCCTCATCAACCTGATTATGGTTACTGCCCGGCTCTTCCGTGTCGATTCAAAAAACGAAGAACTATCAGGGGTAGGAAAAGCCATTGCATCCTACCTGCCGGTGTACGCTGTTTGGGTAACGATCGTAACCTTTTTGTTTCCCTTTTTATTCGGGTTTAAATAGTGGACAAAAGGCATGCATCACCCTGTTGCTTTTTGCCCCATCATCGAAAAGCAACAGAATGATGCATGCCCACAAACTCCCCTTTTTTTTGCCCCAACACTTTGAATTACAAAGTATTGCTACACCTATTCATTGATCATATACCCTCATCAATTGCATCAATATGAAACAAAATATCATACAGCGGTCTGCAGCAGCTTGCAGCCTGGAAGGCACCAACCATACAACACTATCGCTTACCTCTTTATTGAAGGCTTCCCGTTGCAACTACCCTGTAAACGTAAGTGATAAATTTCAAGGCATTTTTATTAGGGTAGGCATTTTTATTTTTTCCTCACTGTTAGGCTTAAGCGCTTTAGCCCAAGACAAATCGGCTGAAGTAGATAAGATCTTCAGCTGGGTTGAACCCACAGCCCCGGGTTGTGTTTGTGCAGTGGCACAAAATGGCAAAATGGTTTTGAATAGGGCTTACGGACAGGCCGACATGGAACGGGAAACACCATTGACCACATCTTCCGTATTTGATGCGGGTTCGGTGGTAAAACAATTTGTTGCTGCCGCCGTGCTGCTGCTTGTGGAAGATGGCCGGCTCTCGCTAACAGAGGACATCAGGAAATATATTCCGGAGCTACCCGATTACGGCCACAAGATCACGTTGGATCACCTGCTGACGCATACCAGCGGCATTCGCGACTGGACTGGCCTGCGCCCCCTTGCAGAAGGCGACCCCGATGCACTAACCCTTACCCTGCGTCAAAAGGGACTCAATTTTGTACCCGGTGAAGAGTGGGCTTATTCCAATAGCGGCTATGTGCTCCTGAAAGAAATTGTGGCCCGCAACAGCGGAATGACCTTTTCCAGGTTTACACAGCAACGAATTTTCGAGCCCCTCAAAATGAAAAGGACCACCTACCTCTTAGATATGAATGAAGTGGTTAAAAACCGGGCCCTTGCCTATAATAAAGAAAGCGGCCAATGGAAGCTGGATGTGCTACTGGGCAACGACCGCGGTGGTGGCGGTGCGCTGCTCAGCACACCGGCCGATCTGCTGCTCTGGAACGAAGCCCTGGACAAAGAAACCCTTGGAGCTTTTGTTTCCCAAAAACTTCAGGAAGGTGCCACTTTAACCAACGGCCGCAAATTGAGCTATGCCCGTGGATTGAACATCGAACCTTTCCGGAGGGGCGGCAGCCTAGTGTGGCACAGCGGGGGTGCAGCAGGGTACAGCACCATTGTAGGCCGCCTACCCCAACACGGGCTTTCCATTGCCATCATGTGCAATGTTGATGGTGGCGCCCGCTCGGCTTATGCGGCCCGTATTTTCGACCTGTTTTTACCACCGGTAACCCCAGGCACACCTGTAGCCAACAGGCAGGTGGATACCAGCACAAAGGTCAACATACTACCGGCAGAATTGAATGCCAGAGTCGGATTGTTTTTTAATGAGCAAACAGGCCAGCCACTGCGCCTTTTAGTTAACAACAATGCACTGGCCATTGCAGGTGCAGGCCCCCTGGTGGCTGTTGCTCCAGATCGTTTCCGCAACCAGAATGCATCATTACAATTCCTGTCGGAGGCGCAATTTGAATTGCAGTTTTTGTCGGCAGACCGGTTTGAAATCAAAACAAAGGAAGGAACAACGATTCGCTTTCGCCGTGCCCAAACTTATACACCAACAGAAGTTGAACTTGCTGCGTTTGCCGGCCGCTATGAAAGCAATGAATTAGGATCCGTACTAGAGATGGTACCGGAAAAAGGAGGCTTGTTGATGCGCATGGTTCGAAATCCTGCCAAGTCCGTTCCCTTAAAACCATCCGACAAAGACACCTTTATGGCAGGCATGATGACGGTTCGTTTCCTGCGCGATAAGTCCGGGAAAATAACAGGCTACGACTACAGCAACCCGGTGGTACGCAACATCAAATTTTTGCGGTTGCAGGCACCCACCGGCCGATGATCCTACTGGCTGTTCAACAATTTGCAACCACCCTGTTGCAAGCCCGTTTTTACCGTATTCCAAAATAGCATAGGATATTAAAAGAAAACGCATTACGAGGGTAATGCGTTTTCTTTTAAAAAAAGGCAGCGTTTATTGTTTTCCGCAAAGACAATGCACCGCATGTTCATGCGTCACTGTTTCGCTTTGAAAACCGAACGCTTCCCAATTCTTCCTGGCTTCCCAGTAAAACTTTGGACGAGGCCTATTGTAGTTGCCCACTTCATTCATGGTTTCTGCTTCGTATAGCCGTCCGTTTACCATGGTGTACCTTATGCTTTCGGTGTTGCGGATATTTTCCAGCGGGTTGCTGTCCAGCACCAGCAGGTCGGCCAGTTTGCCCACTTCCAGCGAACCAATATGATCGTCAAAGCCCAATGACTTTGCAGGTATAATGGTAGCAGTTTGCAAGGCCTCGTGGTTGCTCATGCCGCCCTGCTGCATCATCCATATTTCCCAATGTGCACCAAGTCCCTGAAGCTGTCCATGTGCACCCATATTTACCGCCACACCTGCATCATGCAGGTTTTTTACCTGCTTGGAAAGTTGAATATGGCCATTCACATATTCTTCCTCGGGCAGCATAGTGCGGTGGCGGCTGCGGGTATCGATCACGCCCCGCGGTGTAAACCGGGACAGGCGGTCTTTTTCCCACACATTGGTGTGCTGGTACCAGTAGTATTCACCACTCACACCGCCGTACGAAACAATCAGTGTTGGTGTATAAGCCGTGCCGGATTGTTTCCACAATTCAACAACATCTTTGTGCAGTGTGGCAATAGGAATATTGTGCTCAATGGTGGTGTGTCCATCCATTATCATGCTCATGTTGTGAAAAAAGAACGAGCCGCCTTCTGGCACCACTTCCATTCCCAGTTCACGGGCAGCCTGAATGATCATCTGGCGCTGGTCGCGGCGTGGCTGGTTGTAGCTTTTTACCGAAAAAGCACCAAAAGCCTTGGTTCTTCTCAGTGCACTGCGGGCATCGTCAATGGTGTTGATCACCGCTTTAAAATCACCTTCGGCGCCGTACAAAATGGTACCGGTAGAAAATACCCTTGGCCCCACCATACGGCCGGTTTTCACCAGTTCGCTTTGTGCAAACACCATTTCCGAATTAGCCGAAGGGTCATGCATGGTGGTAACGCCATAAGCCAGGTTGGCATAATATGGCCAGTGCTTTTGTGGCGTAATGCCGGTACGGAAATGATTGCCGTGGGCATGTGCATCAATAAACCCGGGCACAACGGTTTTGCCTGCTGCATTAATGACTTTCGCACCATTGGGCACCACAACGTCATTGCCACGGCCAACGGCTTTTATGAGGTTGCCTTCCACCACGATCGTTCCCCTTTCAATTACCTCTGCTCCCTTCATGGTGATGATACGGGCATTGGTAAAAGCAATCATTCCCTGCGGCTTGTCGGCTTTTGCTTTCAGGCCAATTGAAAGCCCTTTTTCCGGGATCACAAAAGCGCTGTCGGGCCGGCCGGCCACAAACTCAAACCGGTCTTCGAGGTTAATGGTAAAATATTGATCGCCTAACGTGTAATGCAGGCTTTTTCCATTGCTATTCCAATGCAGGTTGATGCCTGCATCGCGGGAAACCTTTTTAACCGGGAAATCTGCAGTAGTGCTGCCAATGTCAACGGTTTTGCCCACAGTTGGAAATGTTGCTATGTACACATTATGCAGGTCCACAAAAGCAATCCATTGTTCGTCGGGCGATACGGTAAACTGGCTTCCATACAGGCTTTTAAGGTGCACCCGCACATCCAGGCCGTTGAGGTCGCTGCTGGCAAAGCTGCGGTTGGTGCCGCCGCCCAACTGGTAAAAAATACGGTCGCTCTCCTTATTGAACTTCGGCAGGTCGCCGCTACCAGTAATAAACGTTTGTGCCCCGCCGTTAGCCTGCATGGTGTAAATGCCGGGCTGCGCCGTAAATGCATTGCCCAGCACATCGCTGCTGCCTTCTTTGCGAAAAACAACCCACTTGCCATCCGGCGAAAAACTGGGCATGCGGTAAATGCCTTTTTCCTTTGTGAGTTTTACCGGCCGTGCAGCACCCTGAATTTTCACGGTATAAATGGCACCTGCATCCACATCGTTCCAGGTGGTGTACAAAAGCGTTTTGCCGTCAGCAGAGAAGGAAGGTTCGAATTCAAAGTCGGTGCCCTTTGTTATGCGTTCCGGCGTACCGTTGGGCAGGGCTTTTTTCCATAAATAACCTAATGCATTAAACACGATCCATTTGCTGTCGGGCGATGTTACTGCCTGCCGGATAACGTTTACCGCAAATTCATCGGGATTGATGTTTTGCTTGAACCGCACTGTTTCCGCGATCTTTTGGTTAACGGTAGCAGTAAACGGAATATCAACAGCAGTGTTGGGTTTGGAAAGGTCTATGCGGTTGATCTTGCCATTGCTCCAAAGGATGATTGATTTGTCATCGGGTGTCCAGGCAAAACCGGGAAAAGAGCCGAAGATGGTCCAGGCTTCCTGCTGGTCTTTGGAAAGATTATCGTACACCGGCCACTCTTCGCCGGTTTCCAGCTGGCGCAGGTACAGCACCGATTTGGTGCGTACCCTTTTTACAAATGCAAGTGTTTTGCCGTCGCGGGAAAGTTGCGGCCGAACGGCTCCACCAGGACCGCCGGTTACGTTTTCCAGGGTGCCTTTTTCGCGGTCAAACCTGCGGATTACGAATATCTGGTTGTTAGGGTCTTTGTTGTATTGAAAAGCACCACCAGGGTACATGTCCTCACTGAAATAAACATACCTCCCATCGGGCGACACTACCGGTTCGTTCACATCCTGCTGGTCGTTTTTGCGGGCAGTTAATTGGATGCCATTCCCGCCGGAAATGTGGTACATCCAAATTTCGCCGGCACCCAGCGACCGGCCCGAAGTAAAGTGTTTGCGGGCCACAATGTATTGCCCGTCGGGCGACCAGGCCGCATTGTTCAGGAGGCGAAACGTTTCTTTGGTGATCTGTTTTGCATTGCCGCCATCGCGGTCCATCACCCAAATATTATCGCCACCGCCGGCATCAGAAGTAAACAGGATCTTTTTACCATCGGGGCTAAAGCGTGGCTGTACTTCGTAGGCCAGGCCGGTGCGCAGCACCTTTGCATTGCCGCCGCTTATGGGCATAGTATAAATATCACCCAACAAATCAAAAACAATCTCTTTACCATCCGGCGATAGATCCAGGTTCATCCAGGTGCCTTCGTTTACCGTAAAGGATACATTTTTGTACGTTCCTTCGGGATTGGTCACATCCCATTTTTTCTTTTCCTGTGCATCCGCCGAAGCGCAGGCCCATGCGGCACCTGCTGCCAGCAACCATTTTTTTATATTCATAGTTCAAAACATTAAACGCCTGAAAGATAAGGCAAGAGCAGAACGAGCAAATTATTTGCTGCAAAAAGGATACATCTAACAAATACCCCATGTTTCTATAAGCAGGGGCCAATAGAATTTTGGCCCCGGCAGAAGGGTTTCATTTAAGTTTGTTGCCAATTGCACAGGCAATATGGCATTAGCTACTTGCATGGAACAAGCTATGATATTTGATAAAGCGTAAGTTTTTTTAAGCCTTAAATTTTGTAGAACAACGCACTTAGGAAGCAGCGGTATGGAAACGATCAGCGAACTGCAGCAATTATTACTGCCCTTGGAGGAACAACCTTTTTTTGCTGCTCCTGAAAATGACCTGCGCATTGTGGTGCTCCGGCAATTCCGGTTTCATAAAGCGCTGAACATCGAAATATACAGCGCTGCAACCACGCAGGCAGGCAAGATCAAAAACCCGCTGACGCCTATCAGTGCAGCCGATGCAGCCCTTTTTAGCACCAACCCCGATGCCCTGCTTTTTTACACCTGCATCAGCCGGTTTCAGGCCAATCCTACACCAGGTAAAAACGCTGCCGATATCAGGGCCCTGAAAACGATTATCAAAAACCCTTTAGGCCTCCGGTTTTTTTACCACAACCCCGAATTTTCGGAGAATGTCACAGCCGGCTCGCTGGTTGAAGTGGCCGTTGGCAGCATTTTGTACAGGCTTTCGCTGCAGGTGGCCAGGCATGACCAGTTTTACCGGGTTACCCCTCAATTGCATATAGGCGATACCACGCTGCACCCACAAAGGGTGCAGATAAAATATGATTTTTTTGTGCTGCAGGGCACCATCCTGCACCTGGCCGCCAATCTTTCCATAGTAAAGCTGCTGCAATACTTTGCCAGCCGCAGCAGCCTGCAGGTGCATGCGCTGCAATTCGATGCTTTTAAGGAGCAGGTACTGGACAAACTGGAAGACCGCGTAGAAGTAGTGCACACTTATATAGAAGCAGCCACACAGGGGCAGATTGACGAAGCAGGTTTGCACGGCGCACAGCAACGCATCATTTACCTGTCCGACCTGAACCAGTATGTGATCATCAACCCCGTGATGCGCTACGGAAGTATTGAAGTGCCGGTACGCAGCAAAAAAGCCGTGTACCTTCCCGATGCCCGGGGACGGCTGATGGCCATGCAGCGGGCAGAAGCAGCGGAAGACGCTTTTCTTGGGCTGTTGCTGCGACAGCACCCCTACTTCTATGAGCAAATGGAAGACAGCCTCCCTTATTTTTACCTGCACCGCGACCGCTTTCTTGATGAAGACTGGTTTTTTGAAACCTTTGAACAGTGGCGTGCAGCGGGCATTTCCATCTATGGATTCAACCAGCTGAAAGGCAACAAGCTGAATGCGCACCGGGCCAACATTTCGGTGCAGGTGCAAAGTGGGCTCAACTGGTTCAACACAAAACTAAAGGTACGCTTTGGCCAGCAAAATGCTGCGCTAAAACAACTGCAACAGGCGGTACGCAACGGCAGCCGTTATGTACACCTGGACGATGGTACATTAGGCATTCTGCCCGAAGCATGGATTCAACGGATGCAGCAATTTTTTGCTGCCGCCGAAATATTGGGCGAAGACCTGGTTACGCCGCGGCCGCATTTTGATGCATTGGCTCAATGGTATCGCAATGAAGAACTGGATGATGAAGTAAAAGCATCTATACAGGCCTACCGGCAAAAACTGTACAATCCCGAAGCTATAGAGCCTGTGCAGGTTCCGAAAGGCCTCAAGGCGCAATTGCGCCCTTACCAGCAGCAGGGATTGGGCTGGCTGGCTTTCCTGAATGAGCACGGCTTTGGCGGTGTACTGGCCGATGATATGGGCCTGGGCAAAACAGTGCAGGTAATTGCATTTATGCTGCACCTGCAGGAAAAAGGAATGGAGGAAACGCATTTGATAATGGTGCCTACATCGCTCCTGTTCAACTGGCAGGCTGAGCTGGCCCGTTTTGCACCCACCTTAAACGTGTACCTGCTGCACGGCACCAACCGCATCAAAGACGTGCAGGCATTTACGCAATACAATGTGGTGCTTACCTCCTACGGTACCCTGCTTGCAGATGTTGCCTACCTGCGGCGCTACACTTTTGGGTATGTTTTTCTGGACGAATCACAGCAGATCAAAAACATCGGTTCGCAGCGGTACCATGCGGCCCGCCTGCTGCGATCGAGAAACAAGCTGGCCATTTCTGGCACCCCGGTGGAGAACAATACATTAGACCTGTATGCCCATATATCTTTTGCCCTTCCGGGGTTATTGGGCAACCAAAAATATTTTAAGGATGTGTACTCCACGCCCATCGATAAGTTTGAAGACAGCCGCCGTGCCGCAGAACTGCAGCGCAAAGTGGCGCCCTTTATTTTGCGGCGCACCAAAGAAACCGTAGCCTCCGAGCTGCCCGACAAAACCGAGCAGGTTTTATACTGCCCCATGGGCGATGCACAACGTGCCGTGTACGATGCTTATGAGGGGGAATTGCGCGACTACCTGGAAGGCAAAATGGAAGATGAAATACTGCGCAACTCCATTCATGTGCTACGCGGCCTAACCCAGTTAAGGCAAATTTGCAACGATCCACGGCTGCTGAATGCAGGCGATGGCCAGCAACAGGGATCGTCGAAAATTGAAGCCCTGATGGAGCAGATCGACAGCAAAGCGCCGCTTCATAAAATACTGGTGTTCTCGCAGTTTGTGTCTATGCTCGACCTGCTGCGCGAAGAGCTGGACAAGAGCGGCATTGGTTACGCATACCTTACCGGCGCCACCCGCAACCGTGAGGAAGCCGTTAACCGGTTTCAAAACGATGCGCAGGTGCGGGTGTTTTTGCTAAGCCTGAAAGCGGGCGGCACCGGCCTTAACCTTACCGCCGCCAGTTATGTGTACCTGATAGACCCCTGGTGGAACCCTGCAGTAGAGGCCCAGGCCATTGACCGGGCTTACCGTATTGGGCAGCACCGCAACGTACAGGCCATCCGGCTGATTTGCCCCGGAACGGTGGAAGAAAAAATGATGCTGTTGCAGGAAAGTAAAAAGGCCCGGTTTGCCGAACTGGTGCCTACCGGGAAAGACCTGTTCAACTCCATGACAAAAGACGACTGGAAAGAGGTACTGGGAGGGTGAACCCCGACCGGGACCATCCATTTTTGCTGATTCATTTTACCTGTGCAATTTGGGCAAAAACCGGTTGCCACTGCATTAAATCTAATTGGATGTAAGCATATATTTTTAGCCAAACGGCCACACCCCACACTTGCTTCTTTTCCTGCACTTAGAGTGGCCTACTGGTTTGTTTTGCAGGAATTTCTGCACCGGACAAATTAGCGGCAATTAGAATTTAAGGGTTACTTTTATTGCCTACAACATGATGTCTAACCCTTCCATGAAAGTTTCCCCGGTAAGTGGAGACTTTTCCATTTTTGAAACCCGGCCAGGAATCGGGGTGGTGTTATTGCCCGATGCGCCTGCATATACCATTGTAGCGGTCAGCAACGACTGCCTAGCCAACATAGGCATGGAAAAAGCAGCCGTAGTGGGCAAAAGCCATTTCGATGTTTTTCCGTTCAACCCCAATTTGGAAGATACAGAAAGCCAGCACCTGCGTACGGCCTTCGACTGGATGCTGCGCCACAAAATACCACAACAATTGCCGCTGCTGCGCTACGACCAGGTAAACAGTGATGGCAGTTTTGCCGAAAAATACTGGAAGGTTTCCAATGCCCCGGTGCTCGACGCCGATGGCGAGGTGCAGTACATCATCCACACGGCAGAAGACGTTACGGCACAGGTAAAGGCAGAGCGATCCGAGGCATCCCGCATAGGGCTGGAAAAAGCAATACAGCAATTAGAAGAAAGCCAGGAAAAGTACCGCACTCTTTTTGAAACAATGGACCAGGGCTATTGTACCCTGGAGGTGTTGTTTAACGACGCAGGCGAAGGCACCGATTACCGATACATTGAAACCAATCCTGCCTTTGAGCGGCAGTCGGGCCTGTTTGATGTGACAGGCAAAAACATGCGCGATGTTGTTCCGGGCGTTGAGTCGCAATGGTTCCAAATTTTCGGAGATGTTGTTCAAACCGGCCACCCGGTGCACCGGGTAGAAGAATCAAAGGCCCTCAATAAATGGTTTGAAGTGTATGCTCACCGCCTGGGTGGGGATAAAAGCCGGCGGGTGGGCGTTTTTTTTACCGATATATCGGAGCGGGTACGGCAGGAACTGAGGTTTAGAAGCGTGCTGGAACAGGCTCCCGACCCCATACTTATACTGATGGGCCCCGACCTTATTCTGGAAGTAGCCAACCAGGCCCTGTTCGATCTTTGGCAGGTAGGCCCCGAGGCACTGCACCAACCCCTGCTGCAAATTTTGCCGGAAATGAAAGACCAGGTTTTCCCTGAGCTGCTCCGAAAGGTGCTGCAAACCGGTGAGCCGCAAGCCGGCGTGGAAATGCCTGCCATTTTCAATCGGCACAATGGAACAACAGAAACCAAATACCTCAACTTTTCTTACCAGCCATTTCGGGAAACCGGAGGCACCATTACAGGCGTTTTGGTGGCAGCAACCGACGTTACCGGCCAGTTGGAAGCCAAAAGAAAACTGGAAGAAAGCGAACGCAACCTGCGCAACACCATATTGCAGGCCCCGGTAGCCATGTGCATCCTGCGCGGTCCCGCTTACATCGTGGAAATTGCCAACGACCGCATGTTTGAGCTGTGGGGTAAAAGCAGCGCCGTTTTGCTGGGCAAACCTCTTTTCGAAGGGCTGCCCGAAGTACGCCACCAAGGTTTTGAGGAAATGCTCAACCAGGTGTTTACTACAGGTAAACGGGTGGCTGCTTCCGAAGCTTCGGTTATGCTTCCCCGTGAGGGCAGCATCCAACAGGTGTATGTAAATTTTGTGTATGAACCTTTTCGCGAAGGCGACGGTACTATTTCAGGGATCATTGTAGTAGCTACAGAGGTCACCGACCAGGTAAGGTCACGGTTAAAGGTTCAGGAAAGCGAACAGCGGGTTCGCTCCTTTGTGGCCAGTGCGCCTTTTCCTATCGGGGTGTATATAGGCCGCGAAATGCGGATCGAGCTGGTCAACCAATCGATTATTGATGTGTGGGGCAAAGGCAGCGATATTGTTGGAAAACGATATGCAGAGGTTTTGCCCGAGTTGGAATCGACCGGCATCTACGACCAACTGGATAATGTTTACACCACAGCCATTCCGTTTCATGCCCGCCACCAGCAGGTAAACCTGGTGATTGACGGAACACTGAGGCCGTTCTTTTTTAATTACAGCTTTACCCCGCTCACCGATACAGCAGGTAACATCTATGGCGTGATGAACACCGCTGCCGACGTTACCGACCTGATGGTGGCCCGGCAAAAAGTAGAGCAAAGCGAACGCAATTTCCGCAGCATGATATTGCAGGCCCCCATGGCTATGTGCATCTTGCTGGGGCCGCAACACGTGGTGGACACTGCCAACGAAATGATGATTCAGTTGTGGGGCAAAGAACCGGCGGCAGTGATGCACAAACCCCTTTTTGAAGCACTGCCCGATGCCCGTGAACAGGGCCTGGAAGCACTGCTTGACCAGGTGTACCTAACCGGAGAACCGTTCAGCGCCAACGAGCACCCCGTAAACCTGGTACGCAATGGCCACCTCGAAACCGTGTTCCAGAACTTTGTGTACGAGCCATACCGCGATGCCGAAGGAAACACCCTTGGGGTGCTGGCCATCAGCATTGATGTAACCCAGCAGGTACTTGCCCGCCAAAAAATTGAAGAACTGGTAGCGCAACGAACCAACGAACTGGCGCAGGCAAATGCAGCTCTGCTGAAAACCAATGCGGAGCTAAAACGCCTGAACATCAACCTGGAAGAATTTGCGTATGCCGCTTCACACGACATGAAGGAGCCGGTGCGTAAAATTCACTTTTTTGCCGACATGCTCAAGGCCGAATTGCAGGAAAAGCTGGATGAAAAACAAAGCCGTTACTTCAGCAGGCTGGAAGGTGCTGCCAAACGGATGTCGACCCTTATAGACGATCTTCTGGCCTACTCGCAGGCCACCAAAGGCATTGCCAACCAGGAGGAAGTGGACCTGAATAAAAAAGTGCAGCTGGTGCTGGAAGACCTGGAACTGGAAGTACAGCAAAAAAATGCGCGGATCACTGTTGGGCCCTTGCCCACCATCAGGGGCAACAAGCGCCAGTTGCAGCAGCTTTTTCAAAATTTGATCAGCAATGCCTTAAAATACAACAAGGAAGGAACAATACCCGAAGTGGAAATCACGGCCAAAACGGTACAGGGAAAAGATGCCCGGGCCAGCATGCCCGAGGAAAACGCATCCAGGTGGTACCATCTTATTGAGGTGCGGGACCAGGGCATTGGCTTCGACCCCGAAGATGCCGAACGCATTTTTCTTGTATTTACCCGGCTGCATGGCAATGCTGAATATAAAGGCACCGGCGTAGGCTTATCTATTGTGCAAAAAGTAGCCGAAAATCATGGGGGCATGGTGTGGGGCGAAAGCAAAACGGGTGAAGGCGCCGTGTTTAAAGTGCTGCTGCCTGCGATGTAACCAATATCCAACGCAGCATGGTTGTATGATGTAACAGCTGCGTGGAGCAAACATTTGAGCCCACCAGGCAAGTAATGCGGGGTTTGTGTTCCCTCTTTTATTAATTGGACCCGCAGCAGAAATTGCCAAAAGGATTTACAAAATTCCTGCTGCAATGGGCAATCCAACAACATGCTAAGCCAAGACAAAAAAGGACCCTTTCATTTTTTTATTGCCCCTGCTTCAGGTTGTATTTTCTCAGCAGAGCCCTGGCTTTTTTGCCCGATTCTTTCAGGTCCGTATCCTGCCAGCCACCTTCAGATGCGGCACTAGAAAGCAGCACCGAGCAGGTTTCATCCTTGTCCGACACCGACCAGGTTATCCAGCTAACTTTGTTGTCTTCCGCCCATTGAATCCAGTTGAGCCATTCTTCTTCATTGAGGGGTCCGTTGCCTGTGGCTTCCATGCCGGCCGATTCTGAAATAAACAGGGGCAGCCCTTTTTTCAGGGCGTAGGTTCCGCGGTCGCGAAGGCCCTGCTTGTGTGTGGCTGCATAAAAATGAAGCGTGTACATCAGGTTGTCAAACCCTTGCAGCGGCGCATCAGCAGCCAAGTGCACATCCTGGTCCCAATGCGGGCTGCCCACCAATATCACGTTGTCCGGATCGTATTTGCGTATTGCCCGGATCACCACTTCCGAATAAGCTTTTACCGCTTCCCAGCTTTGGCGTTCGGGCTCGTTGAAGATCTCGTAAATAACGTTCGGATATTTGCCGTACTCCTGTGCCATTTGGGCAAAAAATGCTGTTGCTTCTTCCAGGTTGATGTTGTGGCTGTGCCAGTCGATGATCACATAAATGCCCGACGCTATTGCTCCATCCACCACTGCTTTTACCAGCTTTACCGAGCCTGCAGGGTCTTGCTGGTAACCACCCCTTGGCTCCACGCCCATGGCGGCCCGCACCACGGTGCATCCCCAGTCCTGCTGCAGCCAGGCTACTGCCTGCTTATTATAAAACCGGGGCCAGAAGTTGTGCCAGCCAAAGCTCATGCCCCGCAGCACAACGGGTGCTCCTTTTTGGTTGCACAATTGTGTGCCCTTAACTTTTAAGTGCCCATGCTGCTGCACAATATTTTGTGCAGCAGCCGGAAGAAAAGAACATATAATACAAACAAGTATTCCACAAAAAATAGCCTTCATATTGATTGTTGTTTCTTTTACAATGTCCGCCAAAGACGGGGCTTTCAATTGCACCAAAAAGACAGGCAGGCAGTGGCTTTTTGTAAAGAGTTTTATGGATGATGAGGGGATGTACCCCGTAAAACAAAAATATGGATTGCACCGTATGAAGCTTGCAACTGCCTGGGTAAACCCACAATGATCCTGCTCAGGATTAAAACCCAGCCTATGCAATTGATGATTTGCTTGCATTTATACCGGACAGGGCAAAATCAATAGTGGGGCAAAATGGTATTCTTAAAAAAATGGAGCCAGCATTTTGATGGACAGCATAAAAAAAAGCCCACTGTAGAAACAGCGGGCGACTAACGATTGCTTGCCATATAAAAAGTTAGAATAATCGGTTTAACTGAGGTCACTTATTCAAATAGTGTACCAACTACACAAATTTAAAATCTCCAGTGAAAAAATGGGCAAAAAAACTGTATTCAAGCAATCAATGTTGCTTGCGGTTATTTGCACCGGCACAGTGGTCGCCGCATCAACACATCAGGCATCACCAGCAACCGGCACTACTACATGCACGCGGCAACCCGCACCGGGCTTGCTTTCCAGCTCAAAAGAGCCGTTCAGGTATTCGGCCCGGGTTCGCATATTCATCAGGCCAATGCCGCCGGCTTTCCCGGTGGCCGCAAAGCCTTTGCCGTTATCTTCAATGTACAGCCTGATATTCTGCGCATCGGCTTCCAGGCCCACCACTACTTCGGTAGCCTCAGAATGTTTCAGCACATTGTTTATTTGTTCCTGCAAAATGCGGTACATACCCAGGTGCACTTCCTGCTTTAGCGGCAGGGAAGGCAGCCCGGAAATCTTGCGGGTAATCTTTACTTTATTCATTACATCCACCGAATCCAGCAGGTCCTTAACCGATTCTTGGAGGCTGATTTTGCCTAATGTTGGCGCCGAAAGTCTTTTGGAAATGCTCCGGATCTCGTTGATGCATTGCTGCAGGTAATTGCTGGCACGGGGCAGCAGCACATGGGCATCGCCCAATCCTTCCACTACCATTTCGTGGTGCAGTTTTACAGTGGTGAGCACTTGGTTGATATTGTCGTGCAGTTCCAGGCCTATTAGCGACCGTTCGGCCTCTTGTGCCTGTATCACGGCTTCGGTAATTTCTTTGTGGCGCCGTGCCGCCTCTTCTTCCCGGGCAGCTTTCTGGCGGTCAATTTCTTTGTACAAAGCCAGCGATTTGGCCAGCCCCAGCTTTTTTTGGCGGTAATTGAGGCCTACCAGCAAACCGATCACTATTACCAACAACGCAAAAACGATGGTTACCCAAAGCGACACCACCGCCAGCTGGTTGTCTTTTTTAAGCACCGCTATTTGCAGTTCTTTTTCCTTTTCCTCCAACTGGCGGTTCACGTCGGCAGCGGTCAGCTCTTTTTGGTATTCATCAAGCGAGTCGTGCAGCAGGGCATAACTTTTAAAATAAGGCAACCCCAGTTGCGGCCTTCCGGTTCGTTCGTAATAATCCGACATCAGGTGCCGCCAGCCCAGTTCCACCTGCGGGTTGGCCAGGGTATCCAGTTCGGTACGCAGGTTACGGAGTACTTCAAACATGGAATCAAATGCTTTTTGCCTGCCATACACTTCGGCCAATTGCAGCTTCACGGCTTGCGCATTTTCAACCTCATAACCCGGCCGCCCATTAAGAGCAATGCTGGTTAGCGAGGCTTGCCGCGCCGCTTCCAGTTTATTTTGCGCCAAAAAAACCTGCGCCTTGTTGCCATTTATTACCCCCCTGATCTTGTCCATAGCCACTGGCCCCAGCGAGTCCGCATGCCTAACGGCTATGCGCAGTGCGCTATCAAAATAAACCAGGGCACTGTCGTACTGCTTTAAATGTACCAGGCACAACCCGATGTTGCTTTGAATTTCCTGTTGCTGCAAAATGATGGCTGCAGTTTGCGGCACGCAGGTATTTTGCAGGTCGAAAGCTTCTTTAAAATAATGCAGCGATTGCAGAAAATTTTGTTGCCGGTACAGCACCATGGCAATGCTGTAGTTGAATGATTTTCGTTCACAGGGATCAAGGTGGGCATCGGCCAGTTTTTTGGCCCTGAAAAAATAATGATTGGCCTTGTTGTAGCGGTGCAGGCGGTAAGCCAATTGGCCCCCAAAAAGCAAAAAGCCTACGTAGGCGCGGGGGTATTGCCGTTGCAGCGCAGGGGTATTGAATTGGGCCAGCGCCGAATCGATCAGGGCAGCGGTGGCTTCGTTGTTGGGCGTGAAGAAGTAGTAATAGTTGGATTGCAGGTCGAACCGCGTGGCTTTTGAATAAGGCGAAGTTTTGCCCGTTTGCTCCAGCAGCGAATCGTAGAGGGCCAACGCTGCGGGCAGGTTCCCGTCCTGGTATAATTTGCGGAAAGCCGTATCAGCAACATGTTTGCGCCAATAGGCTACTTCTTCTTTTTCGGTGTCCCAATTGCGGCCGCAGGAAAGGGCCACAAAAAGCACAGCCAGAAACATCAGGCAATATGCGATACGCAGCATTGGTGGTTCTTTACAGGATTGGAATAGGCGTAAAAATAACCACTATTCAAAAACAGCTCGAAAAATTTCGGCCTGTGCCCCATTTAAGCGTTCAAAGGGGATATATCTCTTTTAAAGAATATTTTTCTCAACCAGCCGTGCAGCTAAATAGGGCACCCTGATAAAAACATTGTTGTAAGGGGCCATTCGTGCAGAAAAATAGTTTGTGAAAAGGATTTAATTATGACCACCCGATGGCAGGCGCACCTAATTTTACCCCGCCCAAACAACAACATATGTACAAAGCCATAATTATATCGTCGCTGCTGGCCGCCACCTTATCGGCAGGGGCCCAGCAGGCAGCCAAAAAACCGGCAGTGCAGGCCGCTGCCAAAACCAGCTTTAAGGTGGATTACCAAAAATTCAGCTTACCCAATGGCCTGGAAGTTATTTTTCACATCGACCGGTCGGACCCGGTGGTGGCTGTAGCGCTGACGGCTCATGTTGGTTCGGCCCGGGAAAAAGCGGGCCGCACCGGGTTTGCGCACCTCTTTGAACACCTCTTGTTTTTGGAATCGGAAAACCTGGGCAAAGGCGGGCTCGATGCCATGAGTGCCCGCATCGGTGGGTCCGGAGCCAATGGCTCTACCAGCCGCGACCGTACCAATTATTTCCAAACCGTGCCGAAAGATGCGCTGGAAAAAATGCTGTGGGCCGAGGCCGACAAATTGGGCTGGTTCATCAACACCGTAACAGAGCCTGTTTTGGCCAAAGAAAAGCAGGTAGTGAAAAACGAAAAAAGACAGAGCTACGACAACAATCCTTACGGCCATACTTCTTATGTAATTGACAAAAACCTTTATCCCGAGGATCATCCCTACAACTGGCAGGTTATCGGGTCGCTGGATGATTTGCAAAATGCAACCCTTCCGGATGTAAAGGAATTTTTCAACCGCTGGTATGTGCCCAACAATGTAACGCTGGTAGTGGCCGGCGATTTTGACGCGGTGCAGGCTAAAAAATGGGTGGAAAAATATTTCGGTGAAATAAAAAAAGGACCCGAAGTACAGCCGTTGCCCAAAAGGCCGGGAGTGGTACCACAAACCAGAAAGCTGTACCACGAAGACAACTTTGCCCGCCTGCCCGAGCTGACCATGGCCTGGCCTACCGTACCCGAATATCACCCCGACAGCTATGCGCTGGAGATATTGGCAGCGTACCTTTCCGAAGGCAAAAAAGCTCCCTTTTACCAGGTGGTGGTGGAAGATAAGAAACTGGCATCCAACGTTGCCATGTTTCACCGCACCAGCGAGCTGGCCGGGCAAATGCATATAGCCGTTCGTGCTTTTGCTGGCAAGGACCTGGACAGTGCCGCTGCAGCCATTGCGCAAGGCTTTGCCAAATTTGAGCGGGAAGGCATTGCTGCAAAAGATTTGAGCCGCATTAAAGCAGGATTGGAAACACAGTTTTACAACTCGCTGTCCAGCGTGCAGGGCAAGGGTTTCCAGTTAGCGCAATACAACATTTTTGCAGGCGACCCTTCTTTTATTGAAAAAGACATCAACAACCTGCTGGCCGTAACTGCTGCCGATGTAAGCCGTGTGTACAACCAATACCTCAGGGGCAAAAATTATGTAGCTACATCGTTTGTACCCAAGGGGGCCACAGAGCTGGCACTTGCCGGTTCGGTAAAAGCGTACGTTGTGGAAGAAAAAATTGTGCAGGGTGCCGAGGAAAGCGTGGACCCCAATGCTGTGGCTACTTACCCCAAAACGCCTTCCACTTTTGACCGCAGCAAAGAACCGCCGTACAGTGCGGCACCCGAAATAAAAATTCCGGCTCTTTGGAAGGCCCAATTGCCCAATGGCATGCGTGTGTTGGGCATTGAAAACTATGAAGTGCCGCTGGTGCAGTTTGAAATAGTAATTGATGGCGGCCAACTGCTGGAAGACACCAGCAAAGTGGGTGTGGCCAACATGATGGCCCGCATGATGACGCAGGGCACAAAAACCAAAACGCCGCAGCAGTTGGAAGAAGCCATCCAGCAACTGGGTGCTACCATCAATGTTTTTGCCAACACCGAAGACATCCGCATCCGGGTAAATACTCTAACCCGGAATTATACCGCCACACTGGCACTGGTAGCGGAAATACTGCTGGAGCCCCGTTGGGATGCCACCGAGTTTGAGCTCATTAAACAAAGCACCATCAGCCAGATCAGACAGCAGGAGGCCAACCCCAATGCCCTGGCACAAAACCAATACAATTTGCTCATTTATGGCAAAGACAATATCCGGTCGCGCAATATTTTAGGAACGGCGGCTTCGGCAGGTGCCATTACCCTGGCCGACCTGAAGGCATTTTACACTAAGGCCATGTCGCCGGCTAATGCCCGCATGCACGTGGTGGGAGCCCTGGATCAAAAAGCCATCACCGCGTCGCTGGGCCGGCTGGCGCAGACCTGGAAGGGCGCACCGGTGTCCATCCCGGAGTGGAAAACCCCAGCCGCACCTGCGCAACCCGTGGTATATTTTTACGATGTGCCCGATGCAAAGCAATCGGTGATTCGCTTTGGTTATCCTGCATTGGCGGCCACCGACAAAGATTATTACCCGGCCACGGTTCTGAATTACATATTGGGCGGTGGCGGTTTTGCTTCGCAATTGACCCAGCAGCTGCGTGAAGGCAAAGGCTATACATACGGCATTAACTCGGGCTTTTCGGGCACCAACAGCGCCGGTCCATTTACCATTGCCAGCAGTGTACGATCCAACGTTACTTTGGAGTCGGCGCAATTGATCAAAAACATTCTGCAGGAATATGGCAACAACTATTCGGACAAAGATTTGGAAACAACGCAAAGCTTTTTGATCAAAAGCAATGCCCGTGCATTTGAAACGGCAGGTGCCAAACTGGCTATGCTGGAAAACATCAGCAAATACGGCTGGCAACCCGATTATGTAAAACAGCGGGGACAGATCGTAAAAACAATGACCGTTGCACAGATCAAAGAATTTGCTTCAAAATATCTGGATCCCAATAAAATGATCTGGCTGGTAGTAGGCGATGCAAAAACACAATTGCCCCGGCTGAAAGAGTTAGGTTTTGGCGAGCCGGTTTTATTACAATAACCGACACGAACCGGCATAAAAAAAGCAGCCCCTTATAAGAAAGGGGCTGCTTTTTTTTATTGATCCTGAGGCAACAAATCAGGTATACTGAACGCATTCCTTTATTTCCTTTTCGGTGTAGGCAAGGTTGTATTGCCGCAGCACTTCTTCGGGTATGCCGTTCCATTGGTTAGGCCGGTTGCCCATATAACCCAGGTCTTTAATGCCTATTTCCGAGGTAAAAAAACCGGCAGCGGTAAGGCTGCGCATCCGGTTAAAAAAAGCCACGCCCTGCTTCATTTCGGGGGCTGCTTTTTCGGGATAGGCAATGGCATCAACCAGGGCCAGTTGTTCCTGCCTGCTGCAATCCTTGAACGCTTTTCCATACCGGTTGGCCATTTGCATATCCAGCCACCGCAGCCCGCCCCGCATGGGCACCTGGTGGTCGGGCATGTCTTTTACAATAAATTCAATAAACTCGGGCACTTTGGCCTCTGTTGCGCTGCCCGAAACTTCATCGGCCGGAATGATGATGTCGCTTAATACGGCGATGGTGGCCATTTCGTGTTCGCTAAAAAACTGCTCGGCCGCCAGCTTTTTTTCATGTGCTGCTTCTTCGGGTGTGCGGTCGATGGTTAGGGTACCATCGCCCTTGGCGCCAGCTACCAGGGCCGCCTTTTTATCGGCAGGTTTGCAGGCATCCAGCAACACGCCGCTGAATGCAGATAGGGCAATGTATTTGAGTGATGACCGACGATCCATAATGCTTTTATTTAGGTAAAAGAAGTATTGGGATTGAATTGAATGTTAATGATTGATTTACAAGCAAACCAGTTTGGAACATTGACATACCCCAATTCATTTAGCTCTTGTCACACTAAGCGCAGCGAAGCAACTCCATGTTGTACATTATTCGCACTTGCAAAGCTCTTATCCCTCATGCGTCGGGATGATTACAATGTGTTCGCTTTAAATGGTGTAGACAATACGACTACACAATTTAATTCCTGGTGTCTTTAGAGGTTGCGCTTTTTTAACTGGTCTACTATATACTCCGACGACCGCATGGCAAGTGCCAGGATGGTCCAGGTAATGTTTTTATCGGCCTGCGACACAAAGGCGGCTCCATCCATTACAAACAGGTTTTTACAATCGTGTGCCTGGTTCCATTTGTTCAGGGCCGACCGGCGCGGATCGTTGCCCATGCGCACTGTACCTGCTTCGTGAATGATGCGACCCGGATCTGCAAGGCCGTAATTATTTTCCGGCCCGTCATCACCCGAGGTGATGACAGCACCCATTCCGTGCATGATTTCCCGGAATGTTTCTTTCATGTGCCTGGCCTGCTTTATTTCATGTTCGCTCCATTGAACATTAAAACGCAACACCGGGATGCCGAATTTATCCACCGCATTCGGGTCTATCTCGCAATAATTACTTTCCAGCGGAATGGCTTCTCCCCTGCCGGCAAGGCCAACCGAAGCTCCATAAAAAAAGCGGAAGTCTTCTTTAAGCGACGCACCATAACCTCCGGCTTCCTTTTTTACCCCATTGACCGTGAACTTGCCGTTGCGGGTTTCCATACCAAAGCCAAAACCATAGGAAGGCATCACCTGGCCGCCTGAATATTCAATGTGGTAACCGCGTGGGAAATCGAGCTTTTTATTATCGAGCCACCAGGGCGAATAAATATGGGCCCCGCCCACGCCATCTTCGTTGTAACGTTTGCGGCCAAATAATTGCGGCAACACACCACTCATGCTTGCGCCGGTGCTGTCGTGCAGGTACCTGCCCACAATGCCGCTTGAATTTGCAAGTCCGGCCGGGTGCCGGGCCGATTTTGAATTGAGCAGGAGCCTTGCCGTTTCGCAGGTACTGGCGGCCAGCACAACTACTTTTCCTTTTACCCTGTATTCCTGCAGGTCGTCTTTGGAAACGTAGGAAACCGCTGTGGCTTTGCCTTCCTTATTGGTCATTACTTCACGGGCCATGGCATTGGTAAACAAATCAACATTGCCGGTGGCCAGCGCGGGGTTCACCAAAACGGAGGAGGAAGAAAAATCGGCATACACCTGGCAGCCGCGGCCACACTGGTGGCAATAAAAACAGGCACCCCGTTCTTTGTTTATGGGCTTGGTTAAAATAGATAATCGGTTAGGGATGACCGGTACTCCTGCTGTTGCTGCGCCGTTTTTAATAAACAGTTCGTGCAGGCGTGGTCTTGGCGGTGGCAAAAAATATCCGTCGGGATCGTTCTCCAGTCCTTCGTTGGTGCCAAATATGCCCAGCATTTTATCAATGCGGTCGTAATAAGGTTTTACATCCTCGTAACCAATGGGCCAATCATCGCCCAGGCCGTCGATGCTTTTTCTTTTAAAATCCTTTGGACCAAAGCGCAGCGAAATGCGGCCCCAATGATTGGTGCGGCCGCCCAGCATCCGCGACCGGAACCAGTCCCAACGGGTGCCCTGAGCCCTGGTGTAGGGTTCGCCATCCAGTTCCCATCCACCGTAAGCGGCATCGAAATCGCCAAAGTGCCGGAACCTGGTATTGGCTCCCCTGCGCGGCGACTCCCAGGGCCATTTCAGCTGCATTACATTTTTTGCCGGATCGTACATGGGGCCTGCTTCCAGCAGGGCCACTTTAAGGCCGGCCTGGGCCAGCATATAGGCAGCCATGCCGCCACCAGCGCCGGAACCAACAATAATGACATCGTATTCTTTGGGCTGTTCTTTTATTTGAAAATCTCCCATGGCAAATCGTTAGTGAAGGATAATCTTATTACGGGTTGGGTTGCCTCATCAATGTACCGCAATTCCATTATACCTGCAAAAAGTTGCTGCCCCGCTTTCTGCCACATAAAGTTTTTTCAGCATACATTTATACCATCATTTCAAAAAACCTTACGGTCCAGCCTTCTTTCCATCCGAAGGTGCAAGCCGCTCCCCAGCGCATGTTCAACCAAGCCTTTAGCTATACGCTTTTGCTGATGGCGCTGCTTGTTGCCACCAGGGCAAGTGCCCAACAGCCGCAAGCCACCAACCTGCAGCGGTTTGGTGTGGCCGAGGGTTTGCCCCAAAGCTTTGTCAGTGGCATTACCCAAGACAGCGACGGGTTTATCTGGTTCAGTACCTTGGATGGCATGAGCCGCTACGACGGCCGAAACTTTAAAAACTTTCGCAACAAAAATGGCGACACCACCAGCCTTAGCGCCAATTCGGTATTTTACCTGCTGCCACACCCAAACAATACCACGTCCATTATCTATGATGGATTCATGATCGATGAATTTGATTTTAGAACCGCAAGGGCCAGCAGGGACAATACGCTGGACCGGCTGCGGCAACAGCCGGGAGCCCTTTGGAAACTGCATAATTTAGACAACCTGTATAACGGCCGCGACTGGGTATTTGTGCAAGAAGGCTACAAAGGCGTTGGCTGGGTAAATAGAGCCACAGGAAAGGTGCGGTATGCCAACAGGGCAAATGGCCTGCTTCAACAGGATACGCTGTCGGCTTTTTTACAAACACCGGAAGGCCAGGTTTACCTTGTTTCTGAAAACGGCGTGCAGGTAAGCGATGCACAAAAACAAAAGTTTACTTTTTACGCTTTTGCTACCTCCATTGCCCCCATTCCTTCTCCCTTGGACCAGGCCCAGTTGCAGGATACCCGATCGGTGGCGCTGCTGCCCGGCAACCGGCTGGCGGTGTACGATGCCAACCGGATAATAGTGTTGCACCTGGCAAAGAAAAAGGTGGATATCTATCCTATTCCGGCGGCCCAAAGGTCGCAACTGGCCCAACCGGAGGCAGTGATCAAAACAGACAGCAAAGGGCAATTGTATTTCAAACACAACGGCCGCATTTTCCGGATGGCTCCTGACGGGACATTTACATTGTTGTGGGAAAACAATGTGGCGCCCCAGTTAAACATCACCGCATTTTTTATTGACCGCTCCGATGTGCTGTGGGTCAGCGTTAACGCACAGGGAATTTTTAAAATAAACCTCGGTGCCCTACCCTTCCAGGCGTTTGCCTACACCAAAAGTTTTGTACCCGATGTGCTGGCCCATGCAGGGATACCACGGGCACGTATACCCGAAGCCTGGAACGATCCTTACGCCGCTTATTATTTTCGCAATGCCTACGACAGTGCAGGGGTACAATACCTTACCTGCAACTATTACCAGCATCCAAAGGTTTACCGGTTTGACGGCACCCATTTTACAGCGCTTACCACCGGACAGCCAACCCCTGTTTTTTCGGCCTTGATCACTGCACCTGGGCAACAGGTGCGTGTTTTTGACGAACAAAATATGGCCTGGAATATTTGGGATGGCGCTGCCGGAAAACCTACCTATGTCCCCGCTGATCCGCACATATTCAAAGATGTGGTGCTGGCCGATGGCCATTATGTTGGCGGCTACTACTGGCTGTCCAGTTACTCGCATGGATTATTCCAATTGCAGGGCGAAAAAGTAGTGGGGCATTTTACAGGAAAACAACCGGTTGGGGTGCTGCCCAAAGAACTTACTGAAATTTGCGCCGACCCAACGGATCCCCAAATTTTCTGGATAGGCTCCAGGGGCAGCGGCCTGGTGCAATGGCATGTAAGTAAAGGGCTGATGCGGGTTTATACCACCGAGGACGGGTTGCCCAACAATACGGTGTACTGCATATTGCCCGACAAAAAGGGCAATATCTGGTGCAGTACCAACAAAGGCATTTTCCGGTTGAATACTGCCACGGCAAAGGTCACTGCATTTGAACAGGAAGTGGGCCTTTCTGGAAACGAATTCAACAGGGCGCACAAATTCCTTTTCCAGGATGGCCGCATGGCCTTTGGCGGCCTCGACGGATATACCATTTTCGACCCTGCCGATTTTGAAAAGGCTGGTAACCCCGTCCCCGTGCCTATCCAGATCACAGCCTTGCAAGTAGATAACCAACTGCACGACATCCAAACCGCCGGGGATTTTGTGCACCAACCCCTGGCTGCGCTGGAGCACATCAGCCTGCCGCACCATAAAAATTACCTGCGCATTGAGTTTGCGGCCATGGCCTTCAACCAGCCGCACAATACGGCCTACCGCTACCGCCTTTCCGGAACCGGTGATGAATGGATGGAAAACGGAACAAATAACGTGGTAGCCTATGCAGGCCTGCAACCGGGCACCTACACCTTTCAGGTAAATGCAACCGGTCCCGATGGCTTGTGGAGCCCTGCCATCAAAGAGCTGACCATTACCATCAGGCCACCACTTTGGGCCACCTGGTGGGCTTATGTGCTGTATGCGCTGGCCTTGTCAGCTTTGCTGCGGGCCTACTTTCTATTTCGCGAAAAAAGCATCCGCACCCAGCAATCACTGGCATTTGAAAAAAAGGAAGCCCTTAGGCTACGCGAACTGGAGGCAATAAAGGACCGATTTTTCAGCAACGTCACCCACGAGTTTCGTACGCCCCTAACCCTCATCATTACCCCGCTGGAAAAGCTGGCTGGCGATTCTAGTTTAAATGCCGCAGCAGCAGCACTGGTGGCCACCGCACAAAAAAGTTCGCGTCAGCTATTGCGGCTGATCAATGAGTTCCTTGATTTTTCAAAATTGAACGACGGGCAGATGCGGGTACAAACGGTTACCGGCGACCTGCACCTGTTTACTGCCGAATTAGTAGACTCTTTTAAGCATGCCGCCCAGGAAAAAAATATTACCCTAACCTTTGAAAGCAAGGACGTAGCTGTACTGTACCAGTTTGACGGGGATAAATGGGAAAAGATCTGTTCCAACCTGGTAAGCAATGCAGTAAAATTTACGCCCCCGGCAGGCAGTATTGCCATTTCCCTGGAGCAGGAACAGAATGGACCTATCAGGCTACAGGTTGCCAACACCGGAGCGGGCATCCCTGCGCACCAGCAGCAACGGATCTTTGAGCGCTTTTACCAGGCCGACGAGCCATCGGTGCGGCATGTGGGTGGTACTGGCATAGGCCTGGCCCTGGTAAAAGACCTGGTGGAACTGATGCAGGGCAGTATTGAGGTTCAATCAGAGCCGGATGTGCAGACCATGTTCACAGTGCGCCTTCCATTTGCCAAAGCAGTAGCAGCGCCCCCCGCATTTGCGGGCGGCAAACGATCTAACAGCCTCATTGGGGGCAATGGCGATGACAGCAAGACCCCGGTAGTGCTGGTTGTAGAAGACAACGAAGAACTCCGACATTTTTTGGCGGAAAGCCTGGAACAACGATACCGCATTTTGCAGGCCGCCGATGGTGCACATGCCTGGGAAATAGTTTTGGCCGAGCTGCCCGACATTATTATCAGCGACGTAATGATGCCCGGCATGGATGGCTTTGATCTGTGCGGAATGGTTAAAAAGGACCTCCGCACGGCCCATACCTGCTTTATACTGCTTACTTCCAAAGGGGCACATGATTCAAAACTGAAAGGAATAAACACAGGCGCCGACGATTACATCACCAAGCCTTTTCAACTTGCCGAACTGGAAGGACGCATAGCCAACCTACTGCAACAACAGGAAAAAACCAGGACGCACCTAAGCGCACAACTGCTACCGGCACAGCCTCAGGAACTCCTTCCTAAAGCGCAGGATGCTTTTTTGCAACAACTGTATGCTGCAATGGATGCAAGGCTGGGCGATGCCGACCTGGATGTGGCTTATTTGTGTGCGGCCATGGCCATGAGCCGCAGTACGCTCAACCGGAAGTTAAAAACCCTGCTGGATACTTCTGCCAATGATCTGATCCGGCAATACAGGTTGCAGCACAGCGTAGTGCTGCTCAGCTCGGGGCTCGATATGGCAACCATTGCCTACCAGGTGGGCTTTAGTAGCCCTTCTTATTTTTCGCAGTGCTTCAGGGAGCAGTTTGGTATTACCCCAACTGAATACGCGGCCAAAATGGTGAATAGTTAATGTAAAAGTTTCCCCTTCGCATTAGGGCCTACTAATGATTTTGGCGTCCCCTTCCAAAACATTGGCCTACAGTACACTTGCGCAACAAGTCACAAGGTTTTGAACCAAAATTGACAGCATTTGCGCCAATTCTTACAGCCATCGGCTATGCCGGGTAGTAGCTTTGAAATGAAGACCACACGCCCTTTTGCCCCAACCAAAAATCAACACAATGAAACGCCTGACGCCCCAGCTCCTTATTTGCTTCTTCCTGGTTTCGATAACTGCTACCACTACTGCACAGGAAGTTGCCGCACATTCCATCAAGGCCGCGCTGCCTTTTGCTACCGAAGAAGCTGCCAAATCCAACGCAGCCACATCTGCAATACTGGACCAGCCCGCAGCAAAGCTCACCAATGCACTATCTAATCATTTTCCTGCGGCTGACCAGCAGCAATGGTGGCATTATAAAGATGGATATTATGTAAAATTCTTAAACGGTGAAAGAAAGGCCCGCGCTGTTTTCAATAAAAAAGGAATGCTGCAGTATGCCATTACAGACTGCAACTTAACGCAACTGCCGCTTTTGCTCCGCGAAAAAATAGCCCAGAATTACTCCGGCTACACACTGCTGCATGCCATGGAGATCAATGCGCATGCTGCGGTTGCGCACCAGGCGGTATTGCACAATGAAAAAGGGTACATTACCCTGAAGGCAACTGCCGGACAAATTGAAGAAGTGGACGCCACAACTAACTAAGCTCCAACCTATACTACACCAGCGCACCAAAGAATCTGCATAACAGGCAGAACTGCTCCCCTTATTTACTGGTCGCAACACTAATGCTTGGGTGCACCTCCGCCGCGGCAACAACCGGCAGGAGGTGCTTTCCGTTCCTGCCCGGTCATTTCTTCATATTTTAGCCCCGTATGAAGTTAAAACTGCCCCTGCCTATCTGGACCGTTGCCATCCCGATCTTAGCCTGGATTTTTTACTTCGGGCAATCCTTGCAGTTAGGATCATTTTACTCGGTTTTGCTGGCCATTGGCCTGATGGGTGCCGTTATGGCTGCGGTGCACCATGCCGAAGTGATTGCCCACCGGGTAGGTGAGCCTTACGGTACGCTGGTGCTGGCCATCGCCATTACCATTATTGAAGTGTCGCTGATTGTTTCGCTGATGCTGGCAGGTGGCCCCGATACGGCCGCCCTGGCACGTGATACCGTGTTTGCCGCCATCATGATCATCCTTACCGGTATGATCGGCATTTGCCTGCTGGTGGGCGGCTACCGCTATAAAGAGCAGGTATTTGGTGAGTTTGGTGTAAACGCGGCCATCATTACCTTAACTGCCATTAGTGTGCTTACGCTGGTATTGCCCAATTTTACTACCACCGTTGCCGGCCCTATGTACAGCAACAGCCAAATGATCTTTGTGGCGATTATTTCGCTGGTATTATATGGAGCATTTTTGATGATCCAGACCGGCAGGCACCGCGATTACTTTTTACCGGAAGCTGCCGAGGTTTCTGAAAATATTCATGCAGCGCCGCCCACCAAGGCAGCAACTTTATTGAGTTTAACGATGCTGCTGGTTTGCCTGGTGGCCGTGGTACTGGTGGCAAAAGCCCTGGCGCCTACCATCGAAAGCGGCCTGGTAGCGGTAGGTGCACCCAAATCGGTGGTAGGTGTGGTGGTAGCCGCTGTAATCTTATTGCCCGAGGGGCTGGCCGCCTTGCGGGCCGCCCGTAAAAACCGGCTGCAAACCAGCCTTAACCTGGCACTGGGCTCGGCGCTGGCCAGCATTGGCCTTACCATTCCGGCAGTGGCCATAGTTTCCATTGTTACCGGCCTCACGGTTACGTTGGGCATCGATAACAAATCAATTGTGTTGCTGGTGCTGGCCCTGCTCACCATCATGAAATCTTTTGGCTCCGGCCGCACCAATATCATGCAGGGCGTGGTGTTGCTGGTAATTTTTGCAGTATACCTGTTTACCACCATTGTTCCTTGACAAGCTGGTAAGGTTGCATTACTCCTGCCGGAATATTGTACCCAGATAATTAATATACAACCCGCTTTCCTTAAGCCAAAAGCATTTTAGATAATACTAAACACCAGGTATAGATAGCAACTTATTCAAACACCCGCAGGTTGGTGCCCGTTAACTGGGTCTGGTACTTCTTTAAATCGCGGGGCGCCGGACCGGATACAATTTTTCCTGCAGCATCAAATACCGACCCATGATCGGCAGCCCTGTTGGAGCAGGGAAAAGTGTTGCTGTTCTTATCGTACGTCAGTGGGGAGCTTTGGTGCGGGCAGCGGCTGTCGTATGCCAGATAAGCTCCCCCCGACAGGGCGATGATTACATTGTTGCGGATGGTCCACCCCCTGGCGGAAAGATCGGCATCGCTGCCGGTATCGAAAGTAAAATCCAATTTGGTACCGGGGTTCGGGCCCGTGCCTGGGCCTGGAGTATTACCGTCATCGCCACTTGATTTGCTGCATCCGCCCAAACAACAGGACATGATAATTGAACCCGCCCCCAAACCAAGGGACAGCAGAAACTCTTTGCGTTCCATAAACAGGTTTTTGTAGTGAGTATTTGCTTTTATATAGAAGGGCACATCATTAACGTAGCAGTACCATTCTCCTCCTGAACCATCCTTATTTCAAGGGCTTTTTCTTTACCTGGAATGTCCGCGAAATATTGAACCCAAACTGGATATCACCTTTACCCCAACTGTTTGTGGTTTCGGTGAGAAAAACCCGTTCGTTCATGCCTACGGCATTGGTAAAATGCATTTGAAAAACATGGCCGCCGGTTTCCACATCAATGCCAATAGACAATGGATGATGCTGGTTGCGGGCACCAGGGCGCTGGGTCAAATAATAATAATCCAGGTTCAACGAGGTCCGTTTGCTCATTTTAAGGCGGCCTCCCACCCCTACTGCAAAAAAGCCGTTGGGCTCCCTGCTGTTTGGGACCAGGTTGCGGTGCAAAAAAGTAGGCATCACCTGCAGGGTCAAGGATTCGTTGAACTTACGGCCGGCCAGCAATTGCATAAAATACCCAACCCGGTGCCCAAATTTGAATTTAGGATTGGGAACGCTCCAGGGCGCTGTAATTATGGTGCTGCCACCTACCAATACTAAAGAAATGGGAAGCTGCTGTGCACCGGATGATTGCTGCAGGAGCCGCCATTTTAGAAAACCATCCAATTCTTTTCGGTAAGATCCACGGCCGATGCCCACGGTAAGGTTTTTGGAAATGCCATAATCAAAACCAAGCCGAATGGAAGCATCATCCAACCCAAAAAACTCTTTAATGCCCTGGTTTACCCTTCCAAAACGGTGCAGTATACGGAAGTCCAACACCCCTGGCGCCAGCATCTCCAGGCTATGCGACATAATAACCCTTGAAGATTTATAGGCATTATATACCTGCTCTTTACCGGTGGGTTGTACCTCCAATTGCTGCAACAGATCGGTGGTATCCTGTGCCTCCCCTTTCAGGCCAAGAACAATGGCAATTAATGCTGTTACTGCTTTGCAGGTCATAGTGTACATTTTATCCTTTTAAAGGCTGCAAGTCAAGGTTAACCGTTACAGAAATGGTATTGGAAACTTTGTCTTTTACAAGGGCGGGAATAGCAATGTTGTAATCGGAAAGTTGTAGTGTAAAAGATGACCGGCCCAGCAACCTCCCGCCCACTACCTGGATGGTTCCGGGAACCTGTATTTCCCGGGTAATACCGTGGAGCGTCAGTCTTCCGTGCACCACCACAGGATAGGTTCCATCAGTGGTGTAGGTAACAGCCTCTTTGTCGGTTAAGCTTCCTTTAAATTCAGCCCGCGGGTACTGGTCGCTTTCCACATAGTTTTCGTTGAAATGCTGTTGCATAAGGGCTTTTTTAAATTCAAAACCTTTCATGTGCACGGCAAATTGCATGGCACCAGTTGTTGCGTCCAGAACCGCTGTTACTGTTTTATGTACTGCTTCAATATCTTCAAGAGGGGCTTTGGAATAAAAACGAATTACACCTGTTTTGGTAAAATACCGGGCCTGCGCCGCAACATGGCCATGCAGCAGAATCGTGGTTATGGGTAACAGGAAAAAAAGGAACTTGCCCATATTGAAAAAATTTCAAGGTTTCATGATCATCCCCCCAGACCGCAATTGTATAGTGGCACCCAGGCTCTCCAACAAATCTTCGGGATTTTCTCCGCCCGCTTCATAACCACTGTACACGCCCTGAATTACGGCCTCATCTCCAACTTGTATTTTATGTACATCGCCTGCATGGCGCTGGTCCATACCAACAACTACTGCTGCACCACTGCCCTGGTTGCCCAGAACCACCGAGCCGCCATCGCTAACCAGGGTAACGGTGCCGCTTACGCGTAAAATTTTTCCTGTGTATTTTTTATCTGCAATGGCTCCATCACGGGTAAACTCTTTGATCAACTCCGCAGCGGTTACCCTGTAGTGGGGCCTGGCGGCTGCCGCATCTGGAGTTTTCCGGCTAAACAGAGCGTACCCTGCAATAACAACCACCACTACCAGCAACAAAATTATCGTTCCCTTTTTTTTCATAACCCTGTTGTTGGTGATCAATGATCCGGTGCGCCTGCAGCTACCCAGGCTTTGATCCGGTTAATATCGCAGTCGTCCATCTTAGGAGCACTATGGGGCATAGGGGCAAATCCTGCTGCATGCGTGATGGCTCCCACCAGTTTTCCGTTATCCACCAATGATTTTACTGCAGTGTAACCATCCAGGCTGATGCCGCCTTCCGGTGCAGGACCCAGGTGACACCCATAACAACCGTAAGCTGTAAAAAGTGCAGTGATGTCGGGTGTGTAATGCACATGGGTAGCATCGGCCGGGCAAGGTGCCAGATCCTTTTCCTTATCGTGATAGCAACCGGTAAGAAAAAAAATGCACAACGGCAATAAAATAAAAACGATCCGCATGGCTTGGCTTTGAAATTTTTGTTGGGCGTTTGACAGTAAATACGGCTACACTTTCACATGGGTTGCCTGTGAAAAACAATTATTTTATTTCCGGAAAAAATTCAAAAAAGCGCCAAAGCAAGGCAACCCTTTTTGCCCAACTGCGTATTTTGTATAAGAACCCAATTAATTTTTTGCAGCACCTGCCGGATACCATAGCCTGTTGTGTTGAACAAAACCGGAAAGCACAAAAGCTTTTCTACGAGCATTACTATGGCTTTTGCCTCAAGGTGGTATTCAGGTATATTTATCATTACGACAAGGCCGTGGATGTAGTCAACGACGGCTTTGTAAAAATCTTTGGCAATCTCCATAAGTTCCGCGTTGCAGATCCTGATATCACCGAAAACCTGCTCCTGGGCTGGATGCGCCGGATCATGGTGAACACTGCCGTGGACTTCCTGCGCAAAAATCATTTCCTGCCCGAAATTGGTGAGATAGCCGAAGATGTATGGCAACCACAGGATACAGGCCCGTTGCCCGACCAGGCTTTGTTGTATAAAGAATTGATCCAGGAAATAAAAAAACTGCCACCCGGTTACCGCGTGGTATTCAACATGTACGTGATTGATGGAATGACCCACCAGGAAATTGCCACCCAATTAGGCATTTCTGTGGGCACCTCCAAGTCCAACCTTTCAAAGGCAAGGGGCATTTTGCAGGAAATTCTGAAAAAAAACGACCGTGAGGCAATTGTATGCAATATGTGAATGACGATATGGATGATGTTTTCCGCAAGGCCGGCGACCAATATCCTTTGCGGGTCGCCCCACCGGATTGGGATAAAATGCAGCAGGTGCTGGACAGCGCAGCAGCAAGTAACCAGCATGCACCACCCCAAAAAGGCAAGCCTTTTTGGCTGCTGCTTTTGGTACCCTTTTTATTGATATGTACCACTTATATCCCGTTGAATAAATTGATGCCTGAGCAAACACAAGAAAGGAATAAATCAATTGCACAAGCAACTAAAAAGATCCAAGTAGAAAATCCATCTTTACCCAACAACTTTTCGCAAAACGTACCGCAACATTCCACTAAAAACCAACTGCAACAAACCACCGTAGCTGATGTATTTACTTATGGTAAAAAAAACAAGGTGGTAGATGCAGTGGACCAAAATGACCGGTTAATAGTACCGCAACAAAAAGCAAGTACCATTGTACAAGGACAGCAACCAGCTCCACCTGATTACGGGCAAACCACCAACCAGCTGGCGCATGAAAAAAGGGGCACACCTGCAGCCGTAAACTTGCTACCGGCCACAGCTCCTCCTGATTTGCTTAACGGCAGGTTGCAGGGAAATTTACTGACAACTACCCATGCAACCCTTCATAAACAAAAGGCTCTTTTTAGAAATAAGGGATTATATGCCGGCATTGTGGGCAGCATTGACCTTACCGCTGTACAACTACAAAAAGCCAGTCGCCCGGGGCGCCACCTGGGTGTAATTGCCGGGTACAAGTTGAACAACCGGTGGAGCCTGGAAAGCGGCGTATTTATGGAAAAAAAATACTACTACACCAAAGGATCGTATTACAAAAACTCCCGATCATACACGCCACCCAATACTTCAATCATTGAAGTGGATGGCGACTGTACCATGCTGGAAATACCGCTCCTTATAAAATACGATTTTAACCCCAAGCGCAAAACTACCATGTTTGCAACAGCAGGCGTTTCCTCTTACATCATGAAAAACGAAGCATACGATTTCCTTTATTACTACCAAACAACCGGCACGTATGCCAATCATAGCAAATCGTATCGCAATGCAAGCACCAATTTGTTTTCGGTAGTGCATTTAAGCGGCGGCATCAGCCGTGCCCTTGGCAGCACCACCTCTTTGCGAGTGGAGCCCTACCTCAAATTACCTGTTACCGGGCTGGGCTATGGCCAATTGCATTTTTCCAGCACCGGCTTAAATATTGGAGTGGTTAAAAAGTTTTAAGTGGCTGCACGCCCCAAAGTTTCCTTTGCACCTCCAAATTGCCGGATTCACATCGCAGGCCGCATTTATGTATGGTGCGATTGCGGGGCGGTACCGGCCCTATACAGCCTTAATGCAAGTAAAAAAATAAGAATGGCCGCAATTGCCATTGCCGGCTGCAACCAGGATACCCATCCAATGATTGAAACCTGTACCACGATCCATACAAATAATATGGCTGCACAACAAAAAGCATAATGGGTTGCATGGCGGCTGTTCTTAAAAACTGCAACAGCAGCAGCTAGAAAATTGATGCCGATGAAAACAAAAAGGATGAAACCGGGAATAAAATAGCTGGAAAACAAACTTCCCTGCAACCACGCTACCGGAACATCTTTTGCACCGGCCATGCCATACCACCCGCCGCCCAACGCATTGAGTGCAATAAACAAAAGCAACGATCCTAAAATGATCCGTATCCGCTTCACTGCAAATAATTCAATCGGTAACTAAGGGTAGCGTGGCTGATTATCGCCAGGTGCTTTGATGGGTGCTACTTTTTGTACCCGTATAAAAATAAGCTGCAAAATCTTCCGCGTCAAGGCCGGTTGGGCGCTACCACATTACATCCTTTTGTTGTGCTGCCGCTTCAAAGCTATGCGCTATAAATATGGTATTTTAATTGCAGCCTGCTCCATGCTACAGGCAGGTTGCATTTTAAAAGGCAGCAGCGCTGCTTTATAAGAGCACCACACTATTAGCCTATTAAAATACACTTCATGCAACAAGGACAGGATATAATGGAGGCACAACAAGCGCCGCAAAAAGAACTGGAACTGGTTTTTGAGGACAACCAATACCAATTGACCGGCGTGGCCATATCCAAAAAAGGCCGGCTGTTTACCAACTACCCACTTTGGGAGGGTCCACACCAGTACTCGTTGGTAGAAATATTGCCCGGCAATAAAACGAAGCCTTACCCTAACCTGGAAATGAATCAATGGCAAAAAGGCCAGGACGGCCGGGAAAAATGGGTTTGTGTGCAGGCGGTTTATATCGACGACAAAGATGCAATGTGGGTGGTAGACCCGGCATGCCCTCAAATGAAAGAAGTATATGAAGGCAGCCACAAACTGGTTAAAATAAACCTGGAAACAGACACCATTGAACATACATATTTTTTTGAAGGGGTGGCCGGCAACAAAAGCTATATCAATGATGTGCGGGTAGATACGGAACGTGGGTTTGCCTACCTCACCAATTCCAACGAAGGCGGCATCCTGGTAGTCAACCTAAAAACAGGAAGCATACGGCAACTGCTGCACGATCACCCGTCCGTAAAATCAGATCCCGCATTTACTTTTGAAATAGATGGAAAAGAATTGAAAAAAGAGGGTGCCCCGGTGAAAATACATTCCGATGGCATTGCCTTATCGCCGGATGGCGAATGGCTGTATTTTAAACCACTTACCGACAAGAAGCTGTACCGAACCAGAACAAAGATTTTGCAGGATGAAACGCTGGTGCCGGTGGAAGCAACAGAATGGGTGGAAGACCTGGGCACCTTTACTACTTCCGACGGGATGATCTTTGACCATTCGGGCAACCTATACCTCGGCGACTTGCAGCAATCCGCCCTCATGCAGGTAGATAAGGACCATAAACTGACCCGTGTTTTGCAGGACAACCGCCTGATATGGCCCGACAGCTATTCGGTTTCTGATGACGGCTACTTGTATATCAGTTGCTCACAAATTCAAAAGCAACCCGAATACAACGACGGCCAAAACAAGCGCACCAGCCCATACGCTATTTACCGAATGAAACTATAAGCAAATGCAGGTGCAATATTTTGAGAAATAGAACCGGTTGGGGATGAGGAGAATTGTGTCAACGAATGTTGTGCAGGGTAGCGTTTAAAATTTGTTGGGCAAGTTGAATTTCTTCCGGACGAAAATTGCCTTTGACAGTAAGCGTGGATACGTTGGCATAATATCCGCCATTTACGGTTTTTATAAACTGGCCAAAATTTTCAAGGGTAGTAAAATGCAAAATCATAGCTTTTATTAAGGATTGGATAGAACAAAGTAAACCAATAGCTGCGATTACCAGCTCTGCTTTTAAAAAAGCATGCTCCTGATTTTTATCAGCTCTTATTCAGGTACAACATTCGTGCAGAGGTGCTGTACCCAATTATCTAAATAAAAAATGCAGCAACAGGAAGAAAGAAACAATAACCCCCTTGTACAAAAGGGGATTATTATTGTTCGACGCTTAATATCATGCTGGGATGATTTTCTCATAATGAACGCCGGGTAATCAAAGGCATTGGAATGCTATGGTTTTTCAGGAAACAGCATTTTACAAACGGCTTTGCAATTGGGATATCAGAAGCGGGCCTTTCAGGAATTCAGATATTTACAACTGGTTTGTTTCAAAAAATACCGGAGCGCAACCTGTGTTGCTTTGACCCTACAAGTATAAGCATAAGAACAAGCTCATCCATAAGATGAGCTTTGAAAAACCACAAAACAAGGTAATTGGAAACACTATTAACAATAGCAAAAGTGGCGTTATTCAAAAGTTGAAGCTGCGTTGCACGATTTTTCCACAATGCAGCAAAAAACGGCCACACGAAAATGAAAACAAGGCCTCAATTGGTGCATAAATTAACCAATCGCTTAACGGCACTTCTTAATTGATCAAAAGAGGGGGGTTTAATGATCATTTCGGTAGCCGATTGATCGCATACATGTTTGTCGGCCGGGTTGATGGAAGTAGTAAAAATAACAACCGGAATATTTTGAAGCCCGGGTTCGCTTTTGATGCGGGTGAGGGTTTCTTTGCCGCTCAGCACCGGCATATTCATATCCAGCACAATCAGACAGGGATGATCCTTTTTATCAATGCCTTTTAAAAAGTTCAGCAATTGCTGGCCGTCGCGAAACTCAATCACCTCATGGTCGGGTGCATCTATCTGTATTATTTCCCGAAACATCTCCAGATCGTCCATGTCGTCATCGGCCCATAGAATGGTGTGCTTTTCCAACATTTGGTTTTTCATCCTCCCCTCCCTTTTTCTGAAAAAAATATAGAATCAGGTCAAAACTTCATTGTAGGCAAAATTGGGCAAAAAATTACCTGAGCATTTGGAGAATCGGTGGAAGGTGATGCATACTGGGCAGAAAGGGAAAATTTGTCGATGGACTTTTTTTATAATATAAATAACAATTGGGGGCAAAAAGAAGGCCCGCTGAGAACAGCAGGCCGCAACCAAAACTAACTGCTTAAGAGAATAAGCAAGGGCAAGATAATAAACCTATCCGTAAAAAGGAAACATCTGCCCCGCAAAAAATAAGAAAGCCGAATAGAAATCCGGCTTTGTATTGAAATGTCTGATTAAAAACTAAATAAGCTTACACAAATAATGTTCCATGAAAATTTCCCCAAAAGGAAAGCCTGCCCCGAAAAAGGCAGGCCATCAGCGAAACAAAAACTAATTCATAAAACAAAGCAAGTCGTTAGTCGCCCTCAGGTCGAATGCGTAAAACAATGGGTGGAGGATCCATCAAACACAAGTGCCTCAAAAAAAGCACTTCACTACAAACAAAACAATGGTATGGCCTGGCTAGGTAAAAGATGTACTACGCTCCTGTCGTTGGAGGGCAAACCGGATCAAAAACCGGCGTGTTACACCTATTAGTGCCCTCCCGAAAAACCGGTGCAAAGGTAGTGGCAGCATATAAGTGCTATCACCTACAAAGGATTTATTTGGTAAAAAACTTTAATAAATAAAAAAGGCCTAGAGTAGAAACTCTGGCCCGTTTTAATCCGTACCCTATGAAAACTTTTATAAAGATACAGGAAACAGTTCCGTATATGGTAGTCATTTCTGCGCTTTTTTTTAAGTAATTATTTCTTCGGCCCAATCGTACATCTCCCTACCCCGGTTTCGTATTACTACGGCAGCAGTAAATTATATACTTGGCGTATACTGCACCCTCCAGGATGACTACAATTTTATCCTGCTCTATTCTATTCTGCGGGGTCCATGCACATTAATTAGGATAGCCCGCCCATGCAGCCCGTTTTAAACATGCAAATAAACTCATCTGTAAAACTTCGCTATTCACCGCAGTTACGAATTACTGTCATTACTATTTGACATTGGCGAACCTATACACTACTTTTATTGTTCTTCTATCGCTCCATTATCCTGTTGTGCACGCCGGCTTGCGCACAAAAATCACTCAGCGTTTACGCACATTTTTTATTTCACCCTAATCCGCCAACTGAAAAGTATGGGAACAAAAAGCTATTACACATCAAGCAGCCAGAAACCAGTTACTGTTACCCTCAACCGCCGCGAGGAAGGAAATGTAGCGCCTATGCGGATGCACCTGCACCCCGGAAAAGTAGCACAGCGCTTAAGCATCATCGTTATATTACTTACTGTAGCCCATACCATTAGTTTGGTTTTATTTTATTACCGCCCGCTTAGCAATGGCTCACAACAGCTGCACCGTTTGTTTAATTTGGGGGTGGATGGAAATGTGCCTACGCTTTTTTCTGCATTTATCCTGTTTGCCGCTGCCGCGTTGCTCTTTATTTTATCTAAATGGGCAAAAAGCAGGGGTAATGCGTTCAACCAGAAAAGATGGTTGGTGCTAAGTATGATCTTTATTTTTTTGGGTATTGACGAAGGCGCCATGATACACGATTTTATGGCCGAAACTATTCGCAGCCGTATGCCTGGCCCGCTTCCCGGATACCTGTTATTTTCCTGGGTCATACCTTATTTCTTTTTTGCCGTGGGCGCTGGCATCTATTTTTTCCGGTTTATGCTGCAGCTTCCTGCACGAACCAGGAACCTGGTGATACTGTCCGGAGTTTTATATGTGGGGGGCGCCCTGGGCTTTGAAATGCTGGAATCTGCCATTGTGGCCCAGACAAATGCTGCAGGCATAATAAATGAAGATGTGCGGCCGTTATCTTTTTATGTGCTCGAAACCTTTGAGGAAATACTGGAAATGGGCGCTATAGTGCTGTTCCTATATACATTACTCGACTATATGAAATCAAACAAAGCAGCTGTTATATGGAAGCCTGCATAAGCCAATGGGTAAACTGAATTGCAGCATGCAGGGTTTTAAAAAATTTTGGTTTAAGCAAATATGAAAGGCCAATCCGTGCCGCTTCTTTATCCCTGATCATACCCCGAAAACTTAAAAGCCCTTCCTGCAGGAAGGGCTTTTGCTATTATTTGGTGCGGGGCTTAAGTAGCTTTTTGGGTTAGGGGATTTTTCGGTTCAATAATTTCCAATCAGGGTATCAAGTTCATCGGCAATGAGTTCGGTAAAAAACCGCGCCTGCTGCACCAACTTATCAAAATGATTTCCTTTCACTAAACAAGAAAGCACATTCAGGGGTTCCAGTTCCTGGCGGATGGCGGCAGTAAATCCGGTGGAATAAATTATAACGGGTACAGAATGGTGCACGGCATGCGACCTGATCTGGCGCAGCGCCTGGCCCCCGTTGAGCAGCGGCATATTGTAATCGAGTACAACAAGTGCCGGGTATTGCTCTTTGGCCAGTGCATCCAGGTGGTCCATCAAATCGAATCCATTATTAAAGAAGCGAATTAGTTCGGCCTTGCCTATCTTTTCAAAAGCAGCTGAAAGTAAGTTTCGGTCATCTTCATCGTCTTCAACGATAAAAATTGGTTGGGAATACATAAACCTTGATCTTGAAATCAAATGTAAATTAAATACATTACGCCTCTAAATTTCGGGCACTACCTGCATTGCCAATTATAACCGGATAAGCAAAAAATGGGGGAAATACTAAGGGTTTTTACCCATGTAAGAAAAGACAAATCCTACAACTATTGCGTACAGCTTTTTATAAATAAAACTAAAGCGGAATATAAGCCATCAACACGCAGCCCATTCCTGGCGCACTATTTACCACCAACCTTCCTCTTACGCTTTCAGCACGGGTTGTCATGTTGCTGATGCCAATGCCATCTCGTTTTTGGCGAATGTCAAAACCTTTCCCGTCGTCTGATATTTTCAGCACCAATTCACCTTCTTGCCACAACATGGAAATAATCACCTGCTCTGCGCCGGCATGTTTTAAAATATTGGTCAGGTGCTCCTGCATTATGCGGTATATGGCCAGGTGCACGTCCTGCGCCACATCCAAATGCTCAATTTCAGCCGTGTCCAGTTCAATCCGGATGCGGTTGGTAGCAGCAATGGCATCTACCAGTTCGTTCACCGAATCTTTTAATTTAATTTTTCCCAAGGTGGGTGCAGACAGGCGCTTCGACAAACTGCGGATTTCGTTGATGGAATCCTGCAACAATTGGATGGATTTGGCAATCAGTTCTTCACTGCTGCCAATTCCGCTCAGGCAAAGTTCTTGGTATAGTTTCACGGTGGTGAGCACCTGATTAACATTATCGTGCAGCTCGCGGCCCACTTGTGTTCGTTCCCGCTCCTGTGCAGTAATGGCGGCTGCGGTAACCATTTGCTGGCGCTGTTTTTTTTCCTGCTCCAGCACTTCCTCCAGCCGCTTCCGCTCGGTAATGTCGGTGGCAATGGAAAAGAAATGTTGCAGCTTTCCTTTTTCGTTAAAAACAGGTTGCGAGTTTACATCGGCCCAATAGGTTTCGCCGTTCTTTTTATAATTCAATACCTCAACATGCACCGGTTGCCTTTGCTCCCATCTCTGCTGCACCAGGGCCACAATGGCAGGGTCGGTGGCAGGACCGTCGAAAATTTCATGCGAGTAACGGCCAACGGCCTCCTCAAAACTATAACCGGTAATACGGGTGAAAGCATCATTCACCCATTCTATTTTTTTGTCTTTGCTTACAAGGGCTACTATGTTGTCGGTTTGCTGCGCCACCAGGGAAAGCTTGCGCAGTTCGTGTTCGCTTCTTTTGCGTTCGGTAATGTCTGTTTCTATCGAAAAATATTGCTCCAGGTTTCCATCATTGTCAAAAATGGGCTGGCCAAAAACCTCCGACCAAAAGATGGTGCCGTCCTTCCTGTAGTTTAAAATTTCTATCTGGTAGGGCCGTCCCTTTTTTTGTTGTGCCTGGATGTAGCGGATGGTGGCTGGGTTTGTATCTGGTCCATTCACGAGGCTGGCCATTTCTTTTCCCAACACTTCGGCCATGGTAAAACCGGTGTTGCGCAAAAAGGCATCGTTTACCCAGGTTATCCTGCGGTCAGGTGTTGTTACGATCACGCTGTTTGCAGTTTCGCGGGTAATGAGGGAAAGCCTTCGGAATTCTTCCTCTCGTTTTTTGCGGGCATCGATGTCGCGGAAAAAGGCGGAAAGTCCGCCATCGGCTTGGTAAATGCTCAACTCTACCCACCTTCCGGTTTGCGGGCAAATATGTTCCGAAAAAAGCGGCCCGCCCTCCTGCATAACTTTTTCAAACATGGGTCGATACAAGTGCATTGCCGGTTCGCAATACCACTCGAGCAACTTTAGGCCTAAAATCTTTCCCCGTTCCACTTCCAGTATTTCTTCGGCCTTATGGTTAAAATACTGCACCCTCAGGTTTTTATCCAGCGAAATAAAGCCCTGGTTCATGTGTTCCAGGATGGAAACCAACTGGCGGTTTTGCCACTCGATCTGTTCTTCATACATCCGCTGCTGTTCTTCTTTCCTTTTTTGTTCGGTGGCATCCCTGAAAAAAACAAACAGGTTAGCATCAGAGGGATAGGCATTTACCAATAACCAACGATCAAACCGGTCAATAAAAGCTTCAAACTGAACCGGCGTTTTTTCCTTAAAAGCCTTTGCATATTGCTGGTGAAAAACAGAACCTTCCAACTCCGGAAAACACTCCAGAAACCCACGGTTGATGTAATCAGCCAGGTTGATGTTGAGGGTTTTTGCCGCTTGTGCATTGCCATACAAAATGCGCCATTCGGCATCCAATGCAAAAAAGCTATCCGTAATGCAGTCGAGCATCTGCCACAATGCTGCTTGCTGCTGGTCTTTAGTGCTGGTACTTTCCACGCGGCGAACAATACAAAAAACTGCCTCCTGTTCCGCATGCCACTGCAGCTCCCAGTGGGTAAAAAAAGTGCGGCCGTCCTTGCTGCATACCCTGATGTTGCAGGGCGTTTGCAAGCCACTATGCAATGCATCTGTAAAACTATTTGCCGCACTGTTTCGGTCTTCGCCAGCCACCAGCTCCAGCCATTGCCTGCCCGTTAATTCCTCCGGTGTATAACCCCATAACTGCTGCACCATTTTGTTGGCACAAGCAACTGAACCATCCCTGTTGATGATACAAAACATGCCCGGTATGGCATCAATAAATGGTTGGCGCTGCGGCCCCAAAAGGTTGGTGTATCCGGTGAACTGCAGTTTATCAGAAGTGGGGTTATTCATGGCTTCCCTCACTATACCGGCTACAATATCGGGCCTGTATGGTGGCGTTTATTTTAATGCTTTCAGAATGTAGATTAAAAGTTTACATGCCGCAACTCTTTGTTTCCACCGGGCCATTAACCTGCCCTATGGTTGTTGCCGGCTGCAGCTTGCAACATTTGCTGGCTGCAAATATAAATCCTGAGGCGCTTTAAATAAGGGTAAACATATAGGGTGACTGTTAAAAGCCCAGCGGGCGGCATCCCTGCGAAAATGAAATGGTTTTTTGCAATAGCCGCTGTTCCGCTGCTGCCGCACCTAAGGTTGCTTTAATTACAGCTATAATCAGAACCGGCACAGGGCCTGTTTTCTGCTGCTGCTATTTACCTATTACGTTGGTGGTTGCGGGCCATATTATTGGTTTGCATTGCCTTGTACAGGTGTGCCTGTATCACTATTCACCACATCGGCTACTGGCAGTAAAACATGAAATGTAGTGCCTTTGCCCGGTTCGCTTACAGCCCAAATATGGCCGCTGTGGTTGTGTACCACTTTGCGGGCAATGGCCAGTCCTACCCCAGTTCCCATGTATTCGGCATTTCCGTGCAGGCGGGTAAATACATTAAAAATCCGTTCGGAATCTTTTTGCTCAAAACCAATACCATTGTCCTCCACCGAAATAAGGTGGTATTGCTGGCGGCCTTCTTCCAAAGGCAATTCGGGCTTTACTTCGCGGCCCTTTACCAGGCGGTAGGTAAAATTTATTTGCGGGGCAAGGTTTTGCTTGCTGTATTTCAGTGCATTGGAAATGAGGTTGTGAAACAATTGCTGCAATTGCCGGCTGTTGCCTTGTATGGTGGGCAGGTGATTGGACCGGATAGCAGCCTGGCGTTGCTCAATTTCCAGCTCCAGGTCGCCCAGTACACCGGCCAGCTTTTTATTCAGGTCAATAGTTTCGAGTGTAGTGATGCCTTTGGTGGTTTGCGAATAAGCCAGCAGGTCATCGATAAGGGTACCCATGCGAAGCGCCGCATTTTCGAGGCGCCCAAACAACCGAAGCTGGTTCTCTGAAAGCTGCTGTTCCAGTTCGCTTTTCAACCGGTCGGAGAAAAAATTGATCTTCCGGATGGGCTCCTTCATGTCGTGAGAAGCCGCATAGGCAAACTCCTCCAGGTTGGCATTCGATTGTTTCAGGTCTTCCACCATCCGTTCCAGTTGCAACTGGGTTTCTTTTACCGGGGTAATATCCGTAAAAATATGGATCAGGTGTTCGTCGTCCATTTTCGAAATGGTCAGCTCCAGCCACCTGCCCGAAAACTCCAGGAAATACTGGATCAGGGCAGGTTCGCCTGTTGCCAAAGTTTTTAAACACTCCTGGCCATAGGCCGATTGGAGTATATTGGGATCCAGTTCGGTAGCGGTTTTTGCCAAATAAATTTCGCGTGGCATGCCGGTAAATTTCACCGCTGCATCATTGGCTAAAATGGTCCGTGCATCAATTACCTCGCATGCTTCATTCCTTATCATTTCGGTTACCGAAATACCATTCGAAGAATTGGTGAGGATATTATCGAGCAGGTTGCGCTGGTTTTCCAGTTCGCGGGTACGTTCCGAAACACGCAGTTGCAGCTCCTGTTCGCTTTCTTCAATTTTTTTACGGGCAGCCACCTGTTCGGTTACATCGGTAGCCACACCTATCACCCCGGATATGTTGCCGTCGCCGTCGCGAAACGGCTCGTACACAAAGTTGAGGTAGGCTGTTTCCACAGAGCCATCCCGCGGCAGGGTTACCGGCCGCTCATTAGCCACTACCGTTTCGCCCCCGGCAAAAACCCGGTGCAAAAGGGCTTCCAGCCCCTGGTTCCTGGCTTCGGGGAGTGCATCAAAAATGGGTTGTAATCTTATTTTTCCCGGCTCCCTGCCCCACAGCTGGTACATACGGTCGTTGGCAATTTCAACAATATAGGTAGGCCCCTTAAAAATACACATGGCAACCGGCGATTGCAGAATGGTATTGCGCAGGTTGCGTTCGCTTTCCTGAATGCGGCGGGCGGCCAGCACTTTGTCGGTGGTTTCGATACAGGCACAAAAAAGGCCCTGCACCAATCCCGAATCATCAATGATGGGGCTGTATGAAAAGGTAAAATAAGTTTCCTCGGTATACCCGTACCGGTTCATGTACAGGGGTTGGTCTTCCGACCAGGTAGAGATGCCGTTGAATACGTTTTGAACCAGCGGGCTCAGGTCATGCCATATTTCTGACCAGGCCTCCCGGCCCGACTTGCCCAGCAGGGAAGGATGCTTTTCGCCGGCAATGGGCACGTAAGCATCATTGTAAATAGTAATCAGGTCGCTGCCCCACCATACAAACATGGGAAACCGGGAGTTGAGCACAATGCTTACTGCTGTACGCAGGCTTTGCGGCCAGGTTTCAGGAGCCCCCAAAACGGTACCTGTCCAGTCCTTTGCCCTGATCAATTTTCCCATTGCTCCACCACCACTCAAAAAGGCATGAGGCTGCATTTCAGTGATCATTTCCGTATACAAGATAATTAAGGGTTATTGCCAAAAATAAATAGAAATGCCTATTAAAACCTCCACCGCATGGATGGCGGCAATTATATATGCATTAGCCCTTTATCTTATTTACAGCATGATGGGGAAAACCTTAGTAGAGACTTAATCTAGAGGGGACGAGTGATAATTTATGGGTAAAATTTATAGGGCCAAAATGACCAATTTTTGCCCTAATAAAGACAATGCCCCAGCTCTCTTTTTGGTATCAGCGGAGCAATCGAAAACGCACCCCGGCTTTTTGGAACTTATCCTAAAAAATCAGGCGGATACAATTCCTGCCCATATTTTTCAGCCAGTGTTTTTAATTTTTCCATTTCTTCCACGGTGGGTGGGATAGGTTCTAAAAATGTACCCGGTTGAACAGGTTTACCAACTTCCTGGAAAAAGCTATCTAAGCCTGCCGGCACAACGGTACATATCAACTGAGCAACAGCGTTGGAATGGTTTTTAAAAGCGTGCACAGCGCCCCCCAAAGGAATGTTGATGAAAGCACCCTTAGCTGCAGTATAACTTCCGCTTTCCATCTTAAACACCACTTCCCCCTCAGCCACAAAAAACATTTCCTGCATACTTTTATGTGCATGCGGTCCCGGCCCTCCACCTGGTGGTACCAGCATTTCTATTACTGCATAGCTCCCGTTTGTTTGGGCTCCTGAAACAAGAATGCGATAGGTACCGCCGGCAATGGATAGACTTTGTCCCTGCCCCTTGTCCGTAATGGTTATTGTATTGGTTGTACTCATTGTTCCGTATTTATATTAAGTGTTGCCGTTGCATAAATATTTTCGGGTGCTCAATCTCGTTATGAGCATAAGTGCAGCAATGGATATTTGGCGCGTTATAAAATAAGTTAAATAGAGGAAAGTTTTGGATGCATAGCAATATTGCCACTTACGCTTTGCGATAAATTTGCATAATCCAGCATTGATAAAAAAATACGCCCTCCTCTAAACAATTATAAGTTAAGAAAACAGGAAAGCCCTGAACGAAAACAATGCACCCGCATCACAATGCAGGAGATTGTTGCCAGCGTTATAGCAAAGAAAAGGCACTACAACCCCGGAAGGATGTACCGTACAATAAATCGGAAACTGATAATCTTAGTTTATAAATCCGGACCCGCCTGTACAGCAGTACTTGGTTGTGCACCCTGCATTTGGGGCCAGCCATCCACCCAGTCAATGCGGTCCAGCAACATTACGCGGCGCACCGGGTCGCGTTTATCAAAACCGTGGTACAGCATCCAGGTAACGCCACTTTTGTCGGTTATGATATCGCCATTATGGCCCGGCCCTAAAAATCCTGTATCGCCTTCATTTTTCTGCAACAGCAGTGTGCCGCCGTTATCCAGCAACGACTTTCCTTCCCGGTCGAGGTATGGGCCTTTGAAATTTTTTGAACGGCCCACTTTTACCTGGTAAGTACTTTTAGCGCCAGCGCAGCAGGTGCCCACCGAGCCAAAGTAGTAATAGTATCCATCCCGTTTGTAGATCAGGGAACCTTCATATGCATTACCCGCCAATTTGAATTTTTCTCCCGTCACCTGCATGCCGTCTTTTGAAAGGGGCACTGCATAAATACCATGAAAACTACCCCAAACAAGGAAAGGCTTTTTTTTATCTACATAAAGAAACGCATCGATGGAATTGGCCACGCCTATTTCTTTACTTAAAAACAACTTGCCATGATCGGTAAATGGCCCTTGTGGTGTTTTTGAAGTAGCCAGCCCAATGCCGGGGTTGGGGTCGCCCCAGGTAGAAAAGGAGTAATACAAAAAATACTTTCCTTTATGATATGCAGCGTCGGGTGCCCAAATGCCGCCTTCCCCTTTCCAGGAAGGTTTTTGTAGCAGCGCATCTCCCACCACTTCCCATTGCACCAGGTTTTTCGACCGCAGTACCGGGGTTATATACCTGCCGCCAAAGCCCTCCTTTTGCCAGTTGGCCTGCGTGGAGTAAGCATAATAATAACCGTCTTTTGCCTGTACCAGGTTGGGGTCGGGAAAGTCGTGGTTAAAGACCGGGTTCTGATAGGTTAGCTTGGCTGCACTTTGTTGGGCAATAACCAGTTGCGGGGTGCAAAACAGCGCACCACACCAAAGGCCCATCACCAGCCAGGTTTTGGGGCTTGCACAAATTTTATACAACGACATTTTTTTCATGTAATGCTAAAGGAAAAATGCGGTTTACCATTTACGTTAGTAGGCTGACTGTTGTTTATTTGACCACAGGAAAAGCAACAATGCGGACCTTGGTACAGCCAATAGGCACCAGCGTGATCGTTTCTGTTTCGGGTGCCGTAGGGCCCATAAAAAGTCCGTCCCTTGCGGTAACCGGTTGCGGCGCCACATCGTTTACTATTTGCCATGCCAGTATCCTGCGGCCAGTGGCTGTAATTTCAATAGGTGCATAGGCCAGGCTCCAAACAAAACTTTCATCTACTGGCTTTACCACACGCACCTGCGTTGCTTTTGCCGGGTTTTTCACCACCGAATCCAGCAGTCCATAGTTCCAGGGGTCGGTAGTATGCACGGTAAAATAAGACCCTTCCCTTTCATCGGTTTGCTGCTGCCACAGCTCTTTTAATTTCAACGCATACACCAGCGGTCCCCGCTCCACGGCTCTTGAGTTGCGGCCCCAGTTGGAAGTGGTTACTTGCATGGGCAGTTGCAAGGTAAGCTTGTCGCCCCCCTTCCATTTACGGTTAATGGTAACCATGTTGCCGCCTTTTTCCCGTTGCATCTCCTGCCCGTTCAGCAGCACCACTGCTTCGGCACACCAGGAAGGCACCCGCAATTCCAGTGGAAATTCAACCGGCGATTTGGTGGAAATTTCAAAGTGGATCACGTCATCAAAGGGATAAGCTGTGGTTTCCTTAATGGTCACCTCGGTTTGTGCAGCGCCCACCTTGGCCTGCACCGTGCTGGGGCTGTAATGCAAGGCCGCCAAACCCTTGCCTGGCGTACCATACCAAAGATGGGTGGTAAACTTCGTCCATCCCTGGTGCATATTGGCCAGGCAGCAACTGTAGCCGCTGCGCATACCCAGCACGTTGTTCATTTCACGGCTAAAAGGCAGTGAGAAATTGAATACACCTTTTTTTATGTGCACCTGGTTGGCAATCTGGAAATATTGTTTGTTGTTGTAATCATCGGTGGTTTGCGCAGGCAGTGCATTAAAGGTCATGCGCTCCAGTGCATCCATATACCGCACATCGCCGGTAATGCCTACAGCCTGCTCCAGCGAAAACTGCGCTTCCACAATGGCACACAATTCAGTGCCCTGTGTAGGATCGTTTCCGTTGAGGTCTTCATCGGCCGAAAAAATGCCGAAGGGCAATCCGTGCAGCGTCATCAGGTCGTTGAAACCTGTTTGAAAAGTGGCCAGATAACCCCTGTTGCCTGTACGCTGGTAATGCACCAACGGATCTTTAAGCGCCATGGCCACGTTTACACCATGACGGGTCATCCAGGCCACGCTATTTTGCTGCGCAGCAGCGTTTATCACCCAATCGCGGCCCGCAAAGTACTGGCTCCACGGAAACGATTGCTGTTGGATAATGGATGCCAGCCGCAACAATGATGTGTCTTTTGTTCTATCAAACAGCCACTGGGCCACCAACATATTTTCCGTCCCCCTCGATTGGGCCCATTCGGTCCATTTGTTGATAGGTGTTGTTGGCAGCGTTTGCAACTGGTAGTTAAAATATCGCTGCATGAATGGAATGACCCGTTTATCATTTGTAGCGGTATAGTATTGTTGCAGCACTTTCAGCATAATCATCTTTGGCCACCAGTCATCGCCTTTATCGCTGGTAGCTGCAGATACTTTTTCGGCGGTTTCCCGCTCCCATTTGGTAAGGGCACCAAAGTAGCCCGAAGGGCGCTGGTTGTCCAGCGTCCAGTTGATATAGCGCAACACTTTTGCCTGCAGTGCTTTATCATCGAGCAGGTAGGCCAGGGGTACCGCACCATCCAGCCAGTACGGTGTTTCCTCCCAGTTGTCGCCTTTGCCGCCCAGCCAGCCGTTGTCGTTGGCAATCTTGGCATGCACTTCGTCCAGGTGGCCGGTAGTGCCATCCCGCATGATCTGTAATTGATGCAGCAGCCATCCCTTTGGCTTAATGGCACCCAGGGGTAGTTCGGTGTATTTAGGTGCTACAAAACCGGGTGCGTCAGCCTCGTTTTGTGCCTGTGCATTGTTACTGCACAAAAGCACCATTGCCAGGCTACAGGCAAAGAGAATTTTGTTTGAACCAAAGGAAAATGGAAAAGGGTTGGTCAACATTTATTTGTTTTTGTCGCTTTGTTTTAAAATGTTTTGCTGCCTATACAAAGCTGCTGTTCTTTATCCAAATACGGTATACTGGTGTTGATGCACCAATATTGGATTTTACCTCCAGCAGCAGGATGTAAATCAGTTCAATAAATTCAGATCCATTCATCGTCGGTATAACAAACAAAACAAACTGCTGCCTACAAAAGAATGGCATGCATAAGCATATTAAGGAACGGGAACGGTTACTGCAGCAGGTTTGCTTTTTTGCAAAGCAGACCGTTTTGCTTGCATCTGTTGTTCAAACACTTTCATAAAATAACCCCCAACCACACTACGTGCCTGGAAGCCCACCATTTTGCCGGTAGTGGTTTCGTGCCAATCGCTCAGCGGAACCCGAGATGTGGTTTCGGTGGCAAAACGATACACGGGCAACATCAAGGCTTCAAAGTCTTTAGGATTGGAGGCCAACGTGGATGTCCAGATGATCCAATCCGATTTGGTGTAAGTTTTTCGGCTGTCGAGCGGCAGCCCGTACTCCTGTTGTTTGGTCAGGTAAAAAGCAATTTCCTTTTCGTACACTGACCGGGGAAACAAGCCGAGTCCCAAGGCTTTATCCCACACCAGGTTGTACTTCTGGCTCCAGGTGCCTGGTGCGCCAAATGCCAGTGCATAATGGTCGCCATCGTCGGCCATCTGCATCCATCTTTGCACCATGTCTTTGGCCATGCCGCTGTATTTATCGGCCACTTCTTTGTGGCCCAGCTGGCGGGCCAGTTGTGCATAACAACCCAGGCCTACAATGGCTTTTACCGACAGGTTGATGTTGCGGGCCAGGTGGCCGGCAAAATCATCGGTGCACAATTGGTTGGCTGGATCAAATCCTTCTTTTGCCAGGTACTCGGCCCAGGTGGTCAAGGTAGCCCAGTGCTTTTTGGCGTAGGCTGCATTGCCTTCGGCTTTGGCGATGGCGGCGGTTAAAATGATCATATTACCCGATTCTTCCACCGGCATGTCTTCGCCGTAGGTCTGACCGTTGGCCAGCGGGTATGTTCCCAGATCGTGGGCTGCAAATGGTTTGGCCCATTTACCGCTTTCGCTGTAATAAAAAATGCCGTTGAGCATGCCCTTCAACAGGTCGGGGTTGTAGGCCAGGAACATGGGTGCAGAAGGATACGTAACATCTACCGTGTTGATCGATCCATTGCTGTAATTTTCTTTTGAAAGGAACAGGATTTCCCCTTCCGGGCTTTGCACTAGTTTGTGCGCCGCAATGCTTTGCCTGTAGGCCATTGCGCACAGCTTTGCATACTGCTCTCCTCCTGCTTTCAGCGCATCGTTATATATGCGCCCATTCAGGGCTTTGCATTTGGCAATGGTGGCTGCATACCCCGCGAATGCCGCTGTAAGCTGCCCCTCCATGGTGGCGCCGCTTTTTAAGCGCCACCATGGCCGCAGGTTCTGGCCAAAGTACTGCACCGAGTATTCATCATCGTATCCCACCAAAAAAAGTCCCTCTTTAGCAATGCTGCCCACTTTACCCAGGGGCATTATGGTATGCAGCACCAGCCGCTTGCCGCTCATACTTTTTTTTGGTTGCGCCTGAAACACTTCATTCAGGTTTAAGGCATTGGAAATGGATTGCACCACGCCACTGCCTTGTTTTGCTGCCACATACAGGTGCCCCCAATCGATACGCAGGTCGTCGCCTTTTTTTTGCAGAACGGGCTGCGCAACCGTGCCGGCTTTCAATATGGAAAGCCCGCCTGAATTATACTGGGTTGCCTGTACTTCCTGCGCCACTGTATTTACTGCAATATCGCTGGAAGCCCCGAGGTACAGCGTTACATCGTGCTGCTGGTTATCGGCCGAACGCACCGCAGCACTCACATACGAAACAGGGCGGGCCAGGGTAGCCAGGTCGGTAATAAGCAGCGGCGATGTAAAGGTGAGTGTTAAATTAGTGGGGCCGCAGGCAAAAGTGTAAATGGTTTGCGTAGCATTCATGGTTACACCCTTTTGCACCGCTGGCTGCACACTTTCATTAGGATCCGTGTCGGGCTCGCGAACAATACCGGCATCCAGCCATTGGCCTCCTGCCGTATTGCGCACATGGATGGCCAGTACATTGGTGCCTTTTTTCAAATGCCGGTGCAACAGGTCATTCAGGGGTAGCATTTGAAATTTGCTGTTCCAGCCCGTTCTTTTATAAATAGTAGCACCATTTAGAAACACTTCTACATTATCATCGTGGTGCAGCTTTAAATACATGGGGGTTGCAGGCACATCGGCCAGTTGAAAGGTTCGGCGCACCCAAAGGTTTTCGCTGCGCCAAGGAGTTTTGGCCATGGCAGCATTGTCGCCAAACGGCGCCGCGCCGCGTTTCCATGCAGCATCATCAAACTGCGGCTGCATCCACTCCGCACCGGGAGTTGTTTCCGTAAATGCAAACTGGTAATCGCTTTCATCAGAGGCAGGCAATACGCTGGCGAAAGGTTTGTCCAGCGCTCCTAAAAACCGATAAACCGTGCCATCCACTTTTACCAGGCCAATAAGGGCATGTGGCGTGCCGGTCCAGTGCTGTGTGGGTGCTGCTGTAAGCGTATCGCTATTGGACCAAATGCTAAAATAAGGATCGTGGGTAATGAGCGGGTAAGCCGGGGCCTTGGTAACCTGTCCATACACAAACACGCATTGTACCACAAGGAGGGCCAACAGCAGGTAATGTTTCATATTCAAAACGTAGGTTTACAATCGTTGTCCGGAAGTTGGTGCATGCATCAGGTGGCTAAACCGTCATGTGTTATTTAAAGCACAGATTCCACAGCCTCCTTTGCAGGCAAACTTCACCAACACAATTTAAAGTATTTACAGGCTATCCCCGAAATGGGTTATTATTTTTAAAGAGAAAGTAAAAAAACGAGCACAATTGCACCGGCAAAAAATGGATAGCAAAAGAAAAATAATGCTATGTGCAACCAACTTTAAAATAAAAAAAGCAGTAGGGGTTTGGTGCCCACTACAAGGGAAAGCGCTTCATCATTTGCAATAATGCCCGCTAGCCAGCGGTGCATTATTACGGACAAAAAGGCTCAAAAATTATCCTGGCCTTTTACAATTGCCCTTGTGATTGCAAAAAGCGGGTAGCCGCATTTACCTCTGGCCGGTCAGAAATGGTTCCGGAAACGACCTTGGTTAAAGCCGTGTAATAATGATGGGCCTTTTCGCTATTGCCTGACCGTTCCGCGGCCAGTCCTGCCCCGTACAAACTATTAAGCCGGTTGGGGCGTTTTTGCAGCGTGGCTTCATAGGCCTGCAATGATTCGGGCCAATGCTGCAGCTCCGCCAGCATGTCGGCCAGCAATTCCCGTGCAGGCAACACTTCTCCTGGTGTAACCGGGTGCTTTTCCGTTTGATCTTCCATTTCGGCCGCCAGGCGCATGGTAGCCAGTGCCGCTGCCATTTGTCCCTGTTTCCATTGTATCCACGCTTCCGATGTTTTTATCTGGATGGCTACCTGCCCTGCTTTGTAGGCATCCTTTAGTTGCAGCAACTGGTGGTGCAAAGCATTTAAACTGGTGAGTTCTTTTTTTGCCTTGTCCAGATTACTGGTATGGACAAACCCCAGTAACCGGGTAAAATGTAGAATGGCCTTTTGCCAAGGGTAATCGCTCCAGGAAAATATTTCCGTGGATACGTCCAGGTTTGAGGCGTCGGCCCATAGCTTGTTTTCCAGCAGGTAACGCGCAGGGATAGCCGCAAATGCATAAGCCACTTTGAAATTAACCGGTGTTACCTGTTTCATTGCCCGTAAATAATCGAGCTGCTTTTGTGCCGAAGCGTTGTCGCCTTTTTGCAGGTACCCATACACCAGGTAGTCCATGCCATGCAGCTCTTCATCCCAATGTCCCTTTAGTCCGGCAGATTCCGCATAACATTGCGCAGCAGCTACAGAAGCCAGGTTGGATGCAATACAATCATCCCAATGACCGAGCCGCGTAAAAATATGCGAAGGCATATGCAGGGCATGTGCCGATGAAGGCGCCAGGGCAGCATACTTTTTGGCAGCAGGGAGGGCCAGCCCTGCCAGTTCGGGCGAATCGTAGGAATGTATGAGGTAATGCACCACACCCGGATGATTGGGTGCCCTGGCATAAAGTGCCTGCAATATGTTGCCTGCTTTTTTTTGCCGGGCAAGCGATTTGTCCGAAGGATCAGCAACAGCATTAAGGGCCAGTGCATAAAAAATAGCCGCTTCTATATCGCCGGGATATTTTTGATACAGCCGTTCCATGGCCACTTCAAAATTGACGCAACGTTTTTTATGATCCAACCTTTCCCAGTCGGCATAAAAAGCACCAATGGCGAAAATATAATCCGACTCTTTAGCCGTTTTCCGGGGCAAACTTTCGGCTATGGCTATAGCTTTGGCACCCTTGGTAATTTCGGGCTCGGTGGGTGGTGCCCACAGCGGGTGAAAGTTGCTCATGGCCACGCCCCAATAGGCCATAGCGCATTGCGGCTGTCGGTAAATGATGCGGGCAAAAACCTGTTCTGCAGCTTCGTATTCAAATGAATGCAACAGCTTTAAACCAAGGTTGAAGTCATCATTTTCTGTAACAGAACCTGAAATGGGAAACGCTACAAAACCCAATTGCTGGTCCTCGGGACCGCATGCAACAAGAGCACCCTTTTTCAAATTCAGATCATTGATGGCTTCAGCCGAGGGACCGGCCGGCTGCTGGTTGCAGGCGCACAACACCAAGGCAGCGGCTACACCATGAAATAGGATCCGTAATTGTTTCATGCACCTCGCTTTAACAGGTTGACGAGTGGTTTTAAAGGCAGTTTTGCTTAACGTGGGCAATTAAGCCTGCCCCAAGGAACGACTAATATTGGTAAAATGCCACCCGAATCGATGCTTTTTTGAGGGCCCCTGTGTTTGGAATTGTAGCAGTCTATATCCAGTTAAATAGGATGTGGAACATGCAAAAAAGCAATGAAGGGCCGGCAATGGTAATTGTAAAAAAAATAGTGTAGTAAATAGATAAAAACGGTTGCTTAATTAATCATGGCCCATAGCATTCTTCCTGCACTTGATAATTATCCTTAAAACTATGCGGACAATAAACAACTGAATGGGTTTGTGTAAATCAGCGGTCCTGGCCTACCCTTTAATTTTCCCAACCCGCAGGAGCAGCGGAAACTGCACTTCTTTGGTTTGCCCTTCCGCCCAATGTTGTTTTAGTTCAGTATCCAACTCGTCTACCGGGTTGGATCCATTTTGGCGGATAAAATGCTGCACCGCCGACCAGGTGTTTAAGTAACCGATCAAATGTTCCCGGGTCCAGTGTACGGTGTTTGCGAAACGCGGAGCAGGAATTTCGGCAAAAGGAAATGGAATTGTAGCATAGTTTTCATCTACGTACTTTCGTTCTTTATCCCAATATTGCCCGATCACGTGTTCGTAAAAGTGGGCAATGATGTTGTCAACTGGCTGGGAAACGGTTAACATGCCATATCCAACCACAAAGATCAGGGCATGCTCTTTTGCCGTTCGCGTTACTTCTGCATAAAATTTTTCGAAATCAAACCAATGAATGGCTTGTGCCACAACCACCAGGTCAAACATCCGGTCACTAAAATCTGTGCTTTCGGCAGGTTGAAGGGAATAAGTAATGTTGTGCCTGCGCACCGCATTGTCGATCTGAGAATGGCTGATATCTGTTGCAAAAACCTGATCAAATATTTGCGCCAACGCACCGGCAACCTGGCCGTTTCCCGTTCCACAGTCCCAGGCTTTTTCCTTGGATGGAACAATACCATCCATAAATTCAAACAAGGCCGCCGGGTAAGCAGGCCTGTATTTGGCATATTCTCCTGACTGTACCGAAAAGTTGTCTTTCATGATTGTGCAGGTTCCAGTTTAAAGCTATTTCTAAAGGTCTGGATTCCCATTATAATGTTATGTTTTCTTTACATGAATACCACAGCTTTGTAATAGCAATGTACCTGAATCGTGAATCAGGTGTGTGTGACAAATTGTGCGACAATCATAAGCTACCTCTGAAATAGCTCCCAAATAATTGAAAAGCACAGGTCAATAATATATTAATTCGAACGTGGAGATCAAGGCCATATTGGCAAGCGGCCTTCTGCTTACTTTTTGCAAGAGCCCTGAAGTATCGTACTCGTTAACAAAATTGTCCGAAGGACTTCCTCCATGCCTTAATTCTGTCATGTTGTTTTTGCTTAGGTATGGGGCAATCTTTTGCAATCCAAAGAATATAGGGGTAACTAAATAAGGGTTTTGCTTGTTGTCATATTTGTATTCCCAAAATGACACCAGGCTAAATTCACCGCTATTATTTTTAATATAATCTTCTTTCCTAACCATATTATTTTGACCATCCCAATGGTACCGAAAATAACGGTCCACTTTTAAGGTGTGCCTGTTCTGAACGGAATCTGCAATCAGCCTTCCCATAGAATCGTAGGTATACAATTGATTATTTCCATCATGGCCCGGCTTAACCGGAGTTATAGTCTGTTTTACCAGTTGGTTATTTGCATAGCTATAGTTGTAAACAGCAACCGTTTCCATTACCTGATTGCTGTCGTTTACTGTTTTATAGGTTGCCCTTGACAAATTTGAATTGTTGTCATATTCAAAATCAGCTACCGCTTTCCAGGTGTACTGGCTGGAGCTAAACTCCGCTTTCGCCAAATTGTTCTTGTTGTTATAGAAATACTCCTCTGTAAATAACGACTTGTCGGGGTTGGTAATAACAACTTTATGAAGGAGTGGCATTTTTGCAGCATTGTTTTCATTTTCAGGTGAGGAATCTTTGCTGCAGGAAATAAGGAAGCTTACTAAAGCAGTTAAAAACAAAAATTGTTTGGTTGACATTTTATACAGGGTTTTGGTTTTGTTCTTTAACTCCAAAAATGTTTTTTTATTATGTATCATCAGCAAATAATCAGATTTTTCAAAAACTGAATTTTACAGGCGCTTAAAAAAAACTATATATTTTCAGTTTCAAAGCTTTGCATGGCCAATATTGCACATGATATTGCTGTCATCAGACGTAAAAAAATACGGCAATGTTTTCACTGCCGTATTTCCAAACTTTTTAAAATAAAACCTATTGCCTTGCTTGCTGCAGGGCCTGCACCAGGTTTTTATGATAGGCTTCACTCACCGGAAGCTTTGCATTGCCCGCAGTAACCATAAACCGGTCGGCCTTTTCAATTTTATGCACCGCCACCAGAAACGACCGGTGAATGCGCACAAACCGGTGTGCAGGCAGCCAGTTGATGGCCTCGGCAAAGGTGCTACGGGAAAGTACCTTGCGGTCGGCTAGCACAAAGGTTACATAGTTACCGGTAGCTTCCAGGTACACTATTTCATCGTACATCACTTTTACCTGTTCCTGCCCTGTTTTTAAGTACAGGTGGTCCGACACTTCGCCGGAGTTGCGAAAGTTGTACAGCTCAAACGCTTTGTTGCAGGCCTTTAAAAAACGGGCCAGCGAAAAAGGCTTCAGCAGGTAATCGATGGCGTCCATCTCAAAAGAAGTAACGGCATGATCGCTATAGGCTGTTGTAAAAACCAGCAGCGGCTTTTTATTGAGGCTGTTGTAAAAATCAATACCCGAAATATCCGGCATTTTTATATCGAGAAAGATCAGGTCGATGTTCTCCTTCTGCAGGTATTCCAACGCCTGGAACGCATCCACAAAACCGGCTTTCAATTCCAGAAAAGGCACTTTCGATGCATGTGACCGCACCACCTCCAGTGCCATTGGCTCATCGTCTACCACAATTGCTTTCATGCTGCCACTAAATTATTTGGCTAAGTTAACAATGAGGTGCACAAAAAAATCTTTGGGTGTTTCCCGCACCACCAGTTCATGCCGGCCGGGGTACAGCAGCTGCAGCCGCTGCCGCACATTTACCAACCCAATGCCATTATTGGTTTTTTCAGGGTCGTGCACCGGACGCAGGTGTTTGCTGTTGTACACGTCAAAATACAATTCCGAACCTTTTAGCTCCAGCGAAATTTTAATGTACGATTCTTCCCGCAGGCTGATGCCGTGCTTGAATGCATTTTCAATAAAAGGAATCAGCAGCATGGGTGCGATCTGAATCATCGGGTTAATTTCCTGCTGCACATCTACATGAATACGGATGCTGGGGCTGGTATCGGTGCGCAGGCGTTGAAGGCTTACATAGTTTTCGAGGTATTCAATTTCGCGGGTCAGCGCTATTTTTTCCTGCATGTTTTCCAGCAGCATAAACCGCATCATGTCGCCCAGTTTCTGCACGCCTTCGCCGGTGCGCTCCGCTCCTTCCTGGATGGCCGTGCCATACAAAGTATTCAGCGCATTGAACAGGAAATGCGGGTTGATCTGCGACCGTAAAAAGTCGAGGCTGGCGGTAGACTGGCCCAGTTCTGTTTTTAATGCATATAGTTCTTCATTGCCCTTCATTTGCCGCTTAAACAAAATCCATACAGCAGGGCCCACCACCAGGAATTGTAAGAACCCGTTGAACAGGCCAATGCTCATGCCTCTTTCTGCATCGTCGGACATTGCCGACAACAAAAGCCCGGGAAGTAAAAAACAGAAAAAGGCCAGCACAAAGGTGCTCAATATGTAAAAGCGGATGGACCGTTTGCGCCGCAATGCTTTTGGAATGATCACATTGAAGCCCAGGTAGTAAAACAACAGGGCGCAGGGCACAGCAATTACCCAGAATTGGAACAAAATAATCACTCCGGTTGCTGCCAGAAAAATGGACATAATGATCCAGAGCGCTGCGCCAATCACCCATTCGCGGTTTACAAACCGCGACTTCCAACTTCCTTCGCGCAGCCGGCCAAACAACTTCAGTCCCGTGTACCGCACCATGGTATACCCTGCAAAAAAAAGCAACAGCCGGAAGGTGTATAAAAAGCTAAGCTGCCACAGGTTGTTGTACACCGCCTTTTCGGTGGAAAAAGAATAAAAAAGGAAAAACTTCAGGTAGTAATTGGTAAAAAAGATCACCAGTGTTACAGCCAGCAACACTACTCCGGCCCATGCCGCATGCATACCGGGCCGGTCGGCCCTGATAATGGCCGGCACCAGTTTAAAATTGAGTGCAATAAATGCGGCAAACAGCACACTGTAGCGAATGAGCAGCGGCAACAGGTAGTGCTGGTAGTAATTGAATGGCGCACCGGCCGCTTCAAATGCACCCCGGTTGGGGGCGTAGGCATGTTGGGGCAACTCGTCAAATGCAGGTGCCATAAAGGTAATAGCTACCAAAATGAATATGGCGGTAAATACCCACAACTCGATGGCTGCAAAGCGGTCTAACTTCATGTCTCTGTACTTCATAGCGTAAAAATGTACCCGCAATATCTACCGAAGCTGCTCCACTCCGCTTTGAAATGTGACGGGAAGGCCGGTTTATGGGACGGAAAAGGCATTGTTGCCTTTATATAAAATGGCCCGACAACCGCACCCTGTTCAACCGGCATCCAACCCTTGCTTACCTTTTAAACTTACCAACCTCAAAAAAATGAAAACAGGATATTCCCGGATGCCCGCAAGAACAGCATTGTTCCTTTGATATAATGGCAAAAATAAAAAAGTCACGCCCTGCGTGACATTTTAAATCCTGCAAATGATCTTTCCGGCCCGTTGCTACATTTTATGCATTGCTGCATATCGGTAGAAGTAAAGAATATCCAGGAACTTTCCTTTCGCAGCAAGGTCCTGATCGGGGCTCCTACCTTAACTGGGCACACCCCGCGATGCGGCATACAATTCGTACCAGTCCTGTTGGTCTAGCTCTATGGCAAACGCTTCTGCAATGTTGCGGATGCGCTGTGCTTCAATCGTACCAATGAGGGGCAGGGCACCCAGTTTTACCAGCCAGGCCACCGCCAGCGATTCGATGCTGCAATTATAGCGGTTGCTCAGGTCTTTTAGTTTTTCCCGCACATGCATGGACAGCATGTCGGCCCCGTTAGCAATACGTCCCCCTGCCAGCGGTGCCGATGCCATAGGCCGCATATATCGCTGGCGGATGTAATCGAGCTGGCCATTATCCAGTGCGGTGGTGTTCAGCAGGTTGAGCTCGATGTGGTTGGTAACAATGGGAATGTTGAGGTAAGATGCCAGCAACTGGTGCTGAAATACCGAGAAGTTGACAATCCCAATATTTTTGATCTTTCCCGAATTGCGCAACTGCTCCAGGGCCAGGGCCGTTTCTTCGAGGTTGCTGAGGGGGTCGAGGTGGTTGAGTAAAAAAATGTCGATGTAATCGGTTCGCAGCTTACGCAAAGAAGCCTCTGCACTGCGCAGGATATGTTCCTTCGAACTGTCGTAATGTTTGATGCGGACATCTGGCTGGCTGGCATGCGGCACCCGAAGCCCGCACTTGGTAAACAGCACCACATCCTCGCGGCGAAAAGATTTTTGCGCCATCAGGTTGCCAAACATTTCCTCGCAGCCATAATTGCCATAAATGTCGGCATGGTCAAAACCATTGATGCCCAGCTCCAGGCACAGGTTTACTACCCGATCCATGGTGGCCGGCGCATCGGCAATATCATTCCAGCGGTAAAACCCATAAACTGCCTGTGAAACCTTTGGCCCTGCGTCGCTTAAAAAAACTTGCTGCATAAAATTTGACTTTGATATAGAGGGTTCTAATATACCACAGTTTTCACCATCCCGAATGGTGCTGCCCAATTCAAAAACTTATGCAACTAAATGAATGTTAGTGGGCAACGGGCTTTAGTATTGCTATGATGCTTTTCTTGCGACGCTCCGTTCATCTTCCGGCTCTTTGTGCTGCCATTTATTTTTCATAAAAAAAACCCTGCACCATCAGTGCGGGGTTAACCCAGAAAAATTTTTATTAACCCGAATAATTGTGTGGCGCATTGGCTTGAAACCAGAAAACAGGGTACAGCCCAAACCAGTTTGCAGCAAAGGGTAATAAAGCCCGGTGTTGGGCTACGCCCAACATTTCAACATTTGCTTCAATGGCTACCAACAGGCATCGGCTACGCCAAATTTTAAATAAATTAATTACCAAGTTGCCTAGGGAAATAACCACATGACTGAAGGCTATTTTTTATCCATAAACAGGTAACGTCCACGGTGCTCTTCCGGCTGCACCCGGGTGTTTACATCAATGTGCAATACAGGTACGGGCTCGGCACTGCTGGTAGCCGGCCATTGCACCAACCCCGCACCATTGGGGTTGCCCCTTTTAATAAAGTTGGCAAAATACTCCTGCATGGTACGCGACACCTGGTAGTCTTCCTTTTTCCATGCATACACTTTATTGGTACTTAGGTTGCCCATGGCATATTCAATCTCCGCCGAATGCACGGCACCCTTTGCAGGTGGTGCAGGTGCGGCCGCTGCATTGCGTTGAACCCCGCCAGCCAGTCCCGGTGCAGCATTGCCCATCTCGGGCACCATTTCCGGCCGTGGTCGTTCGTACAGGTAACGGTACACCGGCTGGGAAGCCGTTTTTGCATGGAGGTCGGCCCACTTCCAGGTGCTAAAGGCAATAAAGCGGTCGCCGGCCAGGTCGGTGGCTACCCGCTCCACATCGGCATCGGTAGCTGGGTTGTACAATTGCAACACTTCGGTAGCCTTATCGCCATACAGCTTTTGCACGGCCTTGGAAAAATTTTCCCTGGTGGGCGCCTCATTGCCCAGTACCATGCGGTAGTTCATTTCCTCGTTGTTCCAGCCTACCAGCAAGGGCACTTTTGCTTGTTGCCCTTTTTCAAAAGTTATAAACGGGTCTTCGGTAAAGAAATAGCCGTCAATAGTGCGGTTGAACCGGAAAGGGCCAAACCTGGTGGATGCCTGCAGCACCGAATCGGCAGGTAAAGCCCGGAGTTCGGCAAGCGAGTTGGCGGCTACTGCTTTGGCAAAGGCTACCCCTGTTTCTTCACCTTCCTGAAGGGGCATGGCGGGCAGGGCTCCCAGTATAGATCCGCTTTCGCCAATGGCACCCGCAATAAGGTTGCGCGACAGCGGCGATGCCATCTGTGCACTCACCGAAATAGAACCTGCTGACTCGCCTGCAATGGTTACTTTTTTAGGATCGCCGCCAAAGGCCGCAATATTTTCCTGCACCCATTTTAGCGCGGCAGCCTGGTCGAGCAGGCCATAATTTCCAGAAGCTTTATGGGGTGATTCCCGGGTTAATTCGGGATGGGCCATAAAGCCAAAAGCACCAAGGCGGTAATTTACTGTAAGGGCCACCATGCCTTTGGTGGCCATGCTTTCGCCATCATAACGGGGTTCCGATCCATCGCCGGCCACAAAGCCGCCGCCATAGAAATACACCAGCACCGGGAGCAATTCCTTACCCTTTTTCTGTGGCGCCCACACATTTAAATAAAGGCAATCCTCACTCATGCCGTTGGAACGAAAACCCATGTCGCCAAAAATGGGCGCCTGCATGGCACGGGGCCCAAACTGTGTAGCCTTGCGTACGCCTTGCCAGGAGCTTACAGGCTGGGGTTCCCGCCAACGCAGGTTGCCCACCGGCGGCGCGGCAAAGGGCACTCCTTTGAAAGACCGGATGCCGCTTTTTTCTAAAGTACCTTCAACAATTCCACTGGTTGTTGTTACCTGAAGTATAGAGGTGCTGCTTTGGGCCATGGCCGTAAATATCAGGGGCAATGATAAAAAGAGTAGGAGAAGTTTTTTCATGGCAAACATTTGGCTTACTTCAATGCGTTTATATTACACAATGTAAAAATAAAAAACGGTCCGGCAGGCCTGCACCAAAATTTTGTTGCAGGCCATATTGAAACGGCGCCATTAATATTAGGAGCCTTTGTGTGGGCTTTGTGTAAATTTCCTGCTGCCTGTTTCTGTTTATATAAAACGATTGCGGTATTTTCAAAACTCCAAGCAATGCGCTGCATTGCCAAACCTCTTGCCATGATGAACAGAAGATTATTGTTTTGGACACTGCTATTGTGCACCTTTAGCGCCACCGCACACCAACCGGGCTTTGCCCAATGGAAACCGCTCTTTAACGGAAAGGACCTTTCAGGCTGGAAGCAACTCAACGGAAAAGCCAAGTATACAATCGACAAAGGTGAAATTGTAGGCACCACCGTTTTTGGCGAACCCAATTCGTTTTTGTCTACTGAAAAAGACTACGGCGATTTTATCCTGGAGTTGGAGTACAAAGTGGACAGCACCATGAACTCCGGCGTGCAGTTTCGCAGCCTCAGCAAACCCGATTATCAGGCCGGCAGGGTGCACGGTTACCAATTCGAGATCGATCCCTCGCGCCGCAGGTGGACGGGCGGCATTTACGACGAAGCCCGCCGCGACTGGCTGTACCCTTTGGACCTGAATCCCGCTGCCAAACCTGCCTTTAAACAGGGGCAATGGAACAAACTACGGATTGAATGCATCGGTAACCATATCCGCACTTTTGTAAACGGCGTGCCGGCAGCTTACGTAATCGACGATATGACGCCCAGCGGTTTTATTGCACTGCAGGTGCATTCCATTGGCAATAAGGCCGATGAAGGCCGGCAGATCCGCTGGCGCAACATCCGCATCCAAACCGAAGGGTTGAAGCAAACGCCTGCCGATAATTTGTTTGTGGTAAACCTGCTGCCCAACAACCTTTCGGAGCAGGAAAAGCGCAATGGGGTAAGCCTGCTTTGGGATGGTAAAACCACTACCGGTTGGCGTGGTGCCCAAAAACAAAGCTTTCCGGCCAAAGGCTGGGAAATAAGCGATGGCGAATTGCGGGTGCTGCCATCGGGCGGTGCAGAAAGCCAGAACGGTGGCGACATTGTTAGCGAAAGAAAATTCGGTGCTTTTATCCTGCAGTTCGACTTTAAACTTTCGGAAGGGGCCAACAGCGGCGTGAAATATTTTGTTACCGAAAAAGAACAATCCAGCGGATCGGCTATTGGCCTTGAGTACCAGGTGCTCGACGATGCCAAACACCCCGATGCTAAAATGGGCGCTGCAGGCAATCGTACACTGGCATCGCTGTACGACCTTATTCCATCGAACCGCGAACCACGTGCCCGCCGCAAGATTGGCGAATGGAACCGCGGCATGGTGGTGGTGTACCCCAACAACCGCGTAGAACACTGGCTCAATGGCTGGAAAGTGTTGGAATACCAGCGGGGCACTCCGCTGTACGATGCGCTGGTGGCCCGCAGCAAGTATGCCCAATGGCAGGCCTTTGGCATGGCGCCCACCGGCCATATCCTGTTACAGGACCATGGCGACCGCGTATCTTATCGAAGCATTAAAATAAAAGAGCTTAAACCTGGTGATGAGCCACAATGCAACTGTAATTGAATGATGAGTTATGAATTTTAAATTATGAATTGAAGAATACGCAAATCATTCATAATCCCTAATTCATCATTCATAATTACCCCATTAACATTTTCAACCCACAAAATTCCATACACATGTCTTCCCGCAGAGATTTTATAAAAAAAACCGCTAAAGCAACTGCAGGTGTGTACATAGGCACCATGGGTTTTTCGGCAAAAAGCTATGCCCGCATACTGGGTGCCAACGACCGCGTAAATGTAGGCGTGGTGGGCTTTTCCGACCGGTTCCGGCAAACCCTCCTGCCCTGCTTTTTGCACCACAATAAAGAATTGAATTTCGACATCATCGGCGTGTCGGACATTTGGAAGCTGCGCCGCGAAGAAGGCAGTGCCTTTTTAAAAACACAGGTGGGTCACGATGTGCAGGCGTATGTAAACAACGACGAATTGTACCGCAACAAAGACCTCGATGCGGTGATCATTGCCACCGCCGATTTTCAGCATGCGCTGCATACAGTAGAAGCCATCAAAGCCAATTGCGATGTGTATTGCGAAAAGCCTTTTGCCGAAACCATGGATGATGCCAATGCGGCATTGAAAGCGGTAAAAGGATCAAAAAATATCGTACAGATCGGGTCGCAGCGGCGCAGTGGCGGCAACTATAAAAAAGCTGCAGAATTTATTCAAAGCGGCAAGTTTGGGCCCATTACCATGGTGGAACTTACCTGGAATGTAAACCAGCCCGGACGTTGGCGCCGGCCAGCATTGCTCGACAAAATACGGGAGCAGGACACCGACTGGAAACGCTACCTGATGAACCGGCCCTTTGAAGCCTGGGACCCCCGCAAATACTTGGAGTTCCGCCTGTTCTGGCCTTATTCATCAGGCCTTCCCGGCCAGTGGATGAGCCACCAGATCGACACCGTGCATTGGTTCAGTGGCCTTGATCACCCGCGCAGCGTGGTGGCCAACGGCGGCATTTATATGTGGAAGGACGGCCGCCGCAACTGGGATACCATGACCGCTGTATTTGACTATGGACCGGACAAGGATCCCGCCAATGGTTTCCAGGTTACGTTTGCTTCGCGTATGCATAATGGTGATGAACGTCCGGCAGAACTCTATTACTCCAATGGAGGCGAACTAAACCTGATTACCAACCGGGTTTCTCCTACCGGTGGTTTGCGCGAAGGCCACGCCTCTGCCATGAACATGAAACCCAACCTGCTGCCGGAAATGAGCCTCGCGGTGGAAGAAACCAAAGTGATTGCTTCGGCCAATACAGGCGGCGACGCACTGAGCAGTGCCCATATGCGCAACTGGATGGAATGCATCCGCAGCAGGCAGCAACCAAATGCTCCTGTTGAAGCAGGCTACAATCATTCTGTTGCCACCATCATGACCAACGCAGCAGTGCGGTCGGGTAAAAAAGCAACCTTCGATGCAAAGAGCGGGCAAGTGCTGGTGGATGGCAAGCCGTTCAGGTATTAGCATTTGACCGGGTTAAAAGGACACCATTTTTTTACGCAACAAATTTTGCATTTGCCAAATGAAAAAATATTTTTTGCTTTTTTCCCTGCAAGCTGCAGTCTTGTTGGGCTACTCGCAACAAGGCTTTACACTAGTGGAAAGAGCCGGCCAAAAACAGGTGGATGTGTTGCTTAATGGCAACCTGCTCACCTCCTACCGCTACCAGGATTCGGTAAAGAAACCTTTTTTATGGCCTATTAAAACAATGGACGGCATTACGGTTACCCGTGGCTTTCCGCTGGATCCCAAACCCGGCGAACGCACCGACCACCCGCACCATGTTGGGCTGTGGATGAATTACGAATCGGTGAACGGGCTGGATTTCTGGAACCACTCCACCGCTATTCCTTTTGCGCAGCGAAATAAGTATGGCACCATTATTCACGACAAAATTGTAAGTAAGCAAAGCGGCAAGGACAAAGCATCGATAATAGCTACCGCCCGGTGGGTGCGCCCCGACGGCAAGGAGTTGCTGCAGGAAAAAACAACGCATACATTCCACACCAAAGACGGGCATTTTTTTATCGACCGCGTAACTACGCTAACCGCCAATGATTTGGTGGTCGATTTTAAAGACGTAAAAGACGGCTTTTTTGCCATACGAGTGGCCCGCGAACTGGAACTGCCTTCGCAGCAGGCCGATGTATTTGTGGATGCCAACGGCAACAAAACCGAAGTGCCCAAAGTAAACAACGAAGGCGTAACCGGCAACTACCTTACCAGCGAAGGGGTACAGGGCGATGATGCCTGGAGTACCCGCGGACGGTGGACCTTGCTCACCGGGAAAAAGGAAGGCAAGGACGTGGCCATCGCCATGTTCGATCACCCTTCAAATGTGGGCTACCCGGCTTACCGCCATGCCCGTGGATATGGCCTTTTTGCCATTAACCCACTAGGCCAAAAAGTATTCAGCAATGGTAAAGAAGAACTGAATCTTTCCTTGAAACCCGGCCAGTCGGCAACGTTTCGCTACCGGGTGCTGGTGGCCTCCGGAAAGCCGGTCACAGCCGCAGAAATGAACCGCCTGGCGGATGCTTTTGCCGAAGAAAAATAACAGGATTCAATAAAATCAAAAAAGCGGCTGCAGTAACTGCAGCCGCTTTTTTTTGCACAAAAACCAGCATCAATAATTTGGGTTCTGCTGGTTGCGAATGTTCGGGTTGGCGTCCAACTCGGACTGTGGAATAGGAAATATCCTGCGGTAATTATTAGCGGCTATTACCAACGGAACACCCGGATAATTTCCGGCAATATTTACCCGTACTACATCACGGTTGTACCGCGCCAGGTCCCAAAAACGATGACCTTCAAAAGCCAGTTCCTTGCGCCGTTCCAGCAGAATGTCCTCCAGCAACGCAGGCCCTGTTGATGTAAAGCCGGCAAAGGCAATATCGCGCCGTTGGGCTATGGCATTTACATAATCACGTGCCAATGCTGCATTACCCGTGTGGTATGCCGCTTCGGCAGCAATAAGCACTACTTCCGACATGCGCAGCACTTTTATTTCATCTTTATCGGGCTGTGTTGCATTGGGATATTTATTGACTACCCGCACATTGCCGCGTACCGGGCTGGTAGGCAGAATTAGGGCACGACGAACATCGGCAGTGGTATACAGGTTATATAAGGACTGGGCTGCCAGTGCATCGCCATAACCTACCTGGTCGTAAAAATAAGGCAGGGCATCAATTCCCGCATTGCCCACCAAATCGTTTACTACTTCAAACAAGGTTTCCAATCCATCACTACGCGGGGTATTGGATGCCCAGTAACCCTGTACCTGCCCCGCCCCCAACACGCCAAAGCCACTGTTGTCGATCACATCTTCGGCTACTGTTAATGCCTTACTCCATTCACCTTTAAACTGGTGCATCCTTGCCAGTAATGCTTTGGCAGCATCGCTGCTGAAATACCCCGAAGACCGGAATTCTGTCATCAGGTCAATGGCTTCAACCAGGTCTTTTTCAATCTGCGCATATACTTCCGCGGTAGTATTCCTGGAAGGCTTTACAAATGGGTCGTAGGTCAATATAATGGGTACGCCCAAACCGTTGGGATCAACTGTATAAGGCCGGGCATAATGCTTTACCAATTCAAAATAAAGCAATGCACGTAAAGCCAGTGCCTCTCCCCGGTACTGGTCGATGGCAGCGGTGCCGGTAAGAGAACTGTTGATCACATTATTGGCATTCAAAATACCCCTGTAAGCGGTTTCCCAAGTGTCTTTTGCAAACAGGTTGTTTACGTTCATATTCACCTGGAAAAACTCGGTGTAGCGGTTACTGTTTGTGGAAGACAGGTAAACATTGTCGGCAAAAAGGTCGCCGAAAATGGGGATGGTACGACCAAACAGGTCCTCGTCGCGCAACGTGGCATAAACCCCGTTTAAAGCAGTGCGCATGTCTGCTTCATTGGTGATGGCCTCGTTGGTTGGCAGTCCGCCGTATGGCATTCTTTCCAAAAATTCCTTCTTGCAGCCAACGCCTGCAAGGAGCAGTGCCAGCAACAAAAAAAGTGAAGTTTTATTTTTAAAACGATGGTACATGTGTTTCAGGTTTTAGAGGTAAATACAGGCGCTTCCAGTTTAAAATAATTGCCGGTTACGCCATTCATCTAATTGCTCCGACAGTATTAACTACAACTGCAGGTTCAAACCAACCGTATAGGATTTGGGGGCAAAAAATTGCAGGTCGGTAAGGCCGCTGATTGGCTGCTCCGGATCTACAGTCAAGTTATCGTCAAACACTTTTGTCCAGATATTGGTACCCCGAACATACAAACGGGCAGTACTCAGGCCGGCTCTGGCGGCCAATGACTGGGGCAGGTTGAAACTCAGTGTAACATTGCGCAGCCGCAAAAAATCACCTTTATACAAATACCTCGAAGACACATTGCTGGATGAAGTGGCATTGCCATACTCAAAACGCGGCACATCCGTGATATCGCCTGGCTGGCGCCAGCGCTGCAACTGCTTGCGGTTGTGGTTCAGGCCCAGAAACGACCCATCCGAGATAAAAATAAAATCCCATTGGTTAAACAGGTGGTTGCCATACTGGTAATTCAGTTGTGCATCCAGTGAGATAAACTTATAAGAAAGTGTAGTGCTGAATCCGCCGAAGCCTTTGGGCGATGCACTGTATTTCAGCACCCGGTTGGCAGCATCATAATCGCTGGTTGTTTCCTTTTTGGTTTCGTCAATGTACCACAGCGGGTCACCGGTTTCGGAGTCGGCTCCTGCCCACTGGCGCACATAGTACGATTGGAAATCTTCACCAACTTTTAGCGTGAATGGATTGCCCACTACTTCATCTACGCCGGGACGCAATTGGGTTACCCTGTTGCGGTTCCATGCTGCATTGGCCGAAATAGTCCAGTTGAAATCTTTGGATTTTACCGGGTTGGCGTTCAGGGTCACTTCCAGTCCCCGGTTTTCCATGGCGCCAACATTGTTGCTATACGTAGTAAAACCACCAGTGGCAGAAAGCGGTTCGTTCAGCAGCAGGTTTTCCGTTTTGCGGATGTAATAATCCGTTTCCAGGGAAATGCGGTTGTTCAGCAACCCAATCTCGAGGCCCACGTTAAAGGGTTTGTTTTGTTCCCAGGTTAGGTTATTGTTGCCGATGGTGTTTTGATAGCTGGCCGGCGAACCGTTGTAGGTGGTGTTGAACAGGAAAGTGCTACGCCAGTTATAGTTGCCGATTCCTGCATTACCATTTACTCCGTAAGAAGTACGCAGCTTTAATGCCGAAACAACATCCTGATCCTGCAGGAAGGCCTCCTGGTCTATGTTCCAGGCGGCACCCACGCTCCAGAATGTACCATACCGGTTGGCTGCGCCAAACCGTGAAGAACCATCCCTGCGAATGCTGGCCGAAAGGCTATAGCGTTGCAACAGGTTGACTTGTGCCCTGGAAAATACCGAGGTAAATGCATAATCGGTAGCCGTTAGAGAGGCTGTGGTAGGAACTGCCGGTATGGGAAATACAATGCTGGCATTGGCAGGCAATACCGTACCGTCGCTGTACTGGGTAATGTTTTTTGATTCTTGACCTTCATATCCTACGGTTAGGGTGCCGTCCAGCTTACTGCTCATCGCTTTAAAATCATAATCGGCAAAATTGGTCCACACCCAGTTGTACAATCGGTTATAAGCATTGGCGGTAAGCCCGCTTGAGGCTTCGGCATCACCAAAAAGCGGATTGTAATAGGTATATTCTTCAATGTTGTTGTAATCAACCCCAAACCGTGAGGTGAGCCGCAGATTGTCGAGCAATTTGTACTCAATGCTTGCCGAGCCCAGCAGCTTGGAAGTTTGGTTGTTTTGTTTATCAAATTGCCGGATGGCCAGCGGGTTGTAGATCTGGTTAAAAATCGCAGGGTCATAATTTACCGTACCCTCATCGGTATAAGCCGGCTTGGTAGGCAGCAAGGCAAGTGCTGCAATAATGGGGTTGCGGAAGCTGGAAGATTCGCTTTCGCCCCGTTGGCGGAACGAAGAAATATTAAGGCTTAGTCCAAACGAAATGCGGTTATTCAGCGCATGCCGCAGGTTCAGGTTAGAGTTATAGCGTTTCAGGTCCGATCCGATAATCGGGCTTTGCTGCTGAAAATAGCCTCCCGATAAAAAGAACTGGGTTTTTGCATCGCCACCCGATGCGGAAAGGTTTACCTGCTGTTGTTGGCCGCGACGGCTAACCAGGTCCAGCCAATTACTGTTGGCATCGGTATTATAGCCGAAAACACCATTCATGATATTGTCGATGGTGGCAGCTCCAAAACCGGCATTGGCCAAGCCTTCCCGGAATAGCTCATTTACTTCTTCCCGGTTCAGGGGTTCGCCAATAGAAGGCCGGTAAGCAATTTCGTTGGAACCAAATTCGGCATCGGCACGAATAATGGTTTTGCCTGCTCGGCCTTTTTTAGTGGTGATCAAGATAACCCCATTGGCAGCCCGGGAACCGTAAATGGATGCAGCCGAAGCATCTTTAAGCACCGAAATGCTTTCTATGTCATTTGGGTTAAGGCTCGCCAGCAGGTTGCTCGAATTGGTAAGGTTGCTTTGGTCGCCGGCATTCACCGGAATGCCGTCAATAACAAAAAGTGGTTCTGATGATGCAGAAATAGACCCAATACCGCGAATGCGGATCTGCTGCGCTGCTCCGGGCTGCCCCGATGGCGCTACCGATTGCAGGCCGGCTACTTTACCTTGTAAAATCTGGTCTACAGATGGAAAGGGAATATTCTCCACCTGCCGGCCGGTAACCCGGCCAACAGAGCCTGTAAGCTTGCGCCGCTCCTGTTGTCCATATGCCACCACCACCACTTCGTTCAGTGATTGCACATTGCGCGACAGCGTAATTTCGAAATTGCCCTCGTTGCCTGTAAGGGAAAACTCGCGGGGCGCATATCCGGTTAACGTGATCACAAGGGTTGCAGCATCCGCGGGTACGCCCAGCCGGAAAAACCCGTTTTCGTCTGTTACGGTACCAATATTGGTATTTTTTACCTGCACCGATGCACTCACAATTGGTGCGCCTGTTTCTGCATCCTGTACCCTGCCCGTTACTTCGCGTTGTGCCCAGGCAATGGCAGAAAGCAGCAACAGGCTCAATAAGCAGCTGATTTTTGAAATGCTCATGGCCATTCTTTTTTGAATGGACAATCAAACTGCCGTGATTGCTCCCCGAAAAAATGGGAACATTTCTGAAGCGTGAATATTTATTTCCGGGGCCGGAATTTGTATACTTTAAATTTTATAAAGCCTGACCAAAACAAACCGAAACATGATGCCCTATTAAATCAAATTTTTTGAGCAGCAGGATGTATCCAGGGTTTGCGGTAAGCTCGTGCCAGCAAAGCAGTGGCTTCAGCATCGCCTGGTACCGTTTTAGTAACCGGATCGTACCGCAGCGGCCGGCCCAGTTGCATGCTCATGTTTGCCAGGATGCAGCTGGCTGTTGAAATATGGCCCTGCTCAATATCTGCCACGGGCTTTTGCCCCCTTTCGATGGCTTCCAGAAAATTGCGCATATGCATGCGGGTGGCCGGCGCTGCCTGCAGTTCAATACGGGGTTCCTTCAGGTCTTCGGGGTATTGTTCCCGTTCCAGCACCACTTCCTTTTTGATGCGTGGCTGTTTTGCATCTGCCGGAATAAATTCATATTTCCAGACATCCCCTTTCAGTGTGCCCTTGTCGCCATGCAGTACAAATGCCCAGGGATACTCCGGATCGGCAGGGCTGCCCCAGGACCTTTGCTGCCACACACAATCCAGATCTTTGTAACTGAATACGGCCGTTTGCGTATCCGGTGTATTGCTTTTGCCCCCTTTATCTACATAAATACCGCCTGAAGAGTATATGGATGCGGGCCAGCCCAAATCCAGCATCCACCGCACCGAATCGAACATATGCACACACATGTCGCCCATAATGCCATTGCAGTACTCCATAAAGGTGCGCCACCAGCCGCCATGCGGCAGCTTATCGAAGGGCCGCAGCGGCGCTGGCCCCGTCCACATATCATAATCGAAATGGGCAGGCACAGGCTGCACCGGCGGGTTGCCGTTGGCCCGCATGGGATAATAGCAGCACATTTCTGCATGGCGCACTTTGCCCAACAGGCCTGCATCCACAATGTTTTTCTTAGCATCTACCAGGTGTGGTGTGCTGCGCCGTTGGGTACCAATCTGCACTACCCGGTTGTATTTTCGGGCGGTGGCTAAAATGACCTCACCTTCCAGCACATCTACCGAAACCGGTTTTTGCAGGTACACATGGGCACCGCTTTTAATAGCGTCAATAGCCATCAGTGCATGCCAGTGGTCGGGGGTGCCGATCAATACTATATCCAGCTTATTTTCGGTTAGCATTTGCCGGTAGTCGGCATAGAGCTTGGGTGTTTTGCGCGACACCTGCCGTTGGGCCACTATGGTTCCTGCTTCATCCAGGTGTTTGCGGTCCACATCGCACAGCGCCACCACATCTACAGGTGCTACCTGTATCAGTCGAAACAGATCGCTTTTGCCATACCAGCCGGTGCCAATAAGGCCCACGCGATAATTGCGCAGCAGGGGCGGCCTGCCCAGCCCGCTGGCTTTCAGGGCAGAAAAGGTAAGCGCAGCGGCCGCGCCTTTGAGCAGGTGCCGCCGGTGCAGTAAAGAAGGAGCCATGCAAATGGTTTGAACAGGAAATTAAACAAAATAAAAACATGCGCCCAAAGTGGGCAGCATGTTTTGCCCTGCCCAAAAAAGCCGCAGGGAAATTATCGCAAAGACCCAAATGAAGCCCCGGTGATTCAACACAAGAAAAGCCTGCTGTTCCTGCAGGCTTTAACATGTACTAGTTACTTGTATCATATTTTACCAGCAATATCCGGTTACAGCCTTTTGGGATGTTGGGATTGGGTCCAATACGCTACAATCGTGGTAAGGGTTTCACACAACGACTCAAAATTGTTTGATTTAAAGAAAAACCCCTGCGCCGGCAGGTCATATGCATATTGTATCTGCTTTTCGGAGGCATGATTGGACCAAAAAATAAAGGGCACACTTTTATACCTTACCGAAGGATCGTCCATCAGCATCTTTCTAACCTCAAACCCATTTGAGCCTGAAAGGTTTACATCGCATAATATAAAAAAAGGTGAGACCGAACTTTTATGCAGGTATGCAATCAGTTCCTCGCCGGATTTAAAAGATAAAATCTGGTTGGGAATGTTCAAGCTTTCCGCCGCTTCCACGATCATCTCCAGATCATCGAGGTCATCATCCAAAACCAATATCGGGTTGTCTTGTTGCATAAAATTCAGGCTATTTGGCTCATGTTTATCTAAAAGCAGGCCATATAAAAAAAAGCCCGCTGAGAACAGCAGGCCGCAACCAAAACTAACTGCTTATGAGAATAAGCAAGAGCAATATAGTAAATTTTTATTTTGAGGGTTAAAAATGTACCCCTTGTTATAAAAATTTTTCCTGTTTTTTTCCGGCTACTTCATACAAACAGAACCATTCCTGTTCTATACCGTTTACGGTCAACCGATTATAATTTCATTTAAAAACCCGGGGAAATCTTCATCCATTATAAAAAAATTTTACTGATGGGTTGTGCGGGTATTTGTGCTTTGCATACAGCCAACCAGGGTGCTGCAATGTTGGATCAACCAATGATATCTTTCGGGCTCCAACACTATTCTTCACTTTTGTTGTGCAGCTTCATCAATGCAGCGTATGCATTTTTTACAATAATGGTTTGCTCCTGCAACGAAGGGTTTTGCGTAGTTAATTCCACCATACCCTCATTACGCACCCCTGTTTGCACCGGTGTCATTTCAAAGCGGCCGCTTCCCTGCTGTACGAAAATATATTCTCCTGCACCAAAGCGCACCACGGCTTCTTCGGGCACCACGGTAGCCATGCGGTTATTCAGGTCCACAACGGCATTCATAAACATACCCGGAGCCAGCTTTGATACCGCACCTTCAAAATCGCAATGAACCAGGGCACTGCGGCTCTCATCAAGAGATCGGCCTACGTAATGCACTTGTGCAGCATACACTTTGCCCGTATCCGAGGTAAGGTAGGCCGCTACCTTTTGCCCAGGTTGGATGGATGCCAGGTCTCTTTCAAAAATGGTGAGGGTTAAATGGAGATCGGCAGGGTCGACTATCTCAAACAAAACGTCGGTGGGGCTTACATACTTTCCCCTGTTTACATTTACTGCAGTTACATAACCACTGATGGGTGCATACAACTGCACGGAGCGGCTGATGTTTCCTTCGCTTAAGCGTGCCGGGTTGATGCCAATAAGCAGCAGCTTTTCTTTCAACGCCTGTGCCATGATGCGCTCAGTACGGTATTCGGATGCCGTCTGCTCAAATAGTTTGTCGCTGGTGGTTTTTGTTTCATTAAGGGTACGCTGCCGCTCATATTCTTTTTCCAGAAAAACCAGCCGCGATCGTGCCGTCAGGTAATCCTGCTGCAGTTGAACAAAAGATGGATCCTGAAGCGTAGCCAACACCTGCCCTTTTCGTACCTGCATGCCCGGAATGAGGTTGGTTGCAGCAATGTAACCACCCAGCGGAAAAGAAACCGTGACCATATTTTGCGGCGGCGCTTCTACTACGCCGTTTACCCGCAAAGCAGAATGCATCATCTGCCGGGTAGGTGTGCCGGTTTGGATACCTGCCGACATAATTTGTGCGTTGTTTAGGGTTACTATATTCTGGCTTTCTTCAGTTGCAGGCTCTTGGGGCGATTCGGTTTTTGCCGTACATGAAAAGGCAAAAAATATCAGGGTATAAAATAAAATCCGGGACATGTTTTCCGTTTGATGGGTCCACAAATACATTTTGACAAGGGTTTAAAAGCAGCGGGTGGCAACTTGTTTTGTACTATAAATTTGTGGGCTGTTTTTAAAATTGTGGATGATACGACTGCAGTTCAATCAGGTTGCTGTTCCACTCCTGCACGGCATCTAAATAGCCGGCCCGCAAGCCTATTGCCTGGTTGATGAGCAGGATCCATTCGAGGTACGAAATATCGCCTCCGTTAAATTGAAGCGTGGCATGGTGCTCCAACACATCGGCCTGCTTTAATGCTGCTTGTTGAAAGTAAAGTAAGGTTTGCCTGTTTTTTTGTTGCTCCTGCAACAATTGCCGCAACAGCACCCGGTGCTGCAACAGCGTTCCTTCATAAGCCAGGCGAGCCGCATCAAAACGGGTTTGTGCCGCTGTAATGCGTGCCCTGGCTGCACCGGCAAACAAGGGTATGGTCAACCCTGCCTGCAGGGCCGAAAAACGGTTTCCCTGTGTAAAGGATTCTTCCCTGCCATTGAGCTTTTGCGTGCCCGCAAAAGATTGGTTGCTATAACCGAGGCTCACCAGTGGCAGGCGTGCATTTTTCTGCACCTGCCAGTCGCCAAACTGCACCTGTTGCTCCTGCCTGCGCAGCTGCACTGCCGGATAACTCACTAACAAGGAGGTATCCGGAATGTTGATTTCGCTGCGCAAATAAGGACCTTCAACGGGCACGTAATCGTTGGTGGTATTCATCCACACATAAAACGCTGTTTGCAACACGCCAAAGTCGGCATCAAGACGGGCAAGCTGGTTGGCCACCTGCAGGCGCTGCGATTCGGCAGCCGTTTTTTCAACGATATTGGCATCGCCCACCCGAAACCGCTCCGCCTGGCGGGCCAGGAAACGGGCAAAAAGGGAATCGGAACGAAGGAGCAGTTTGCGCCGTTCCTGCAGCACCAGCATCTGGTAGTATAGCTGTGTGATGTTCTTTTTTATGTCCAGAAGGGTTAACTGCTGTTGCACGTGGCTCACCGCCGTTTGTGCTTCCAGCAATTGCCGGTTGCGGCGATACACCACCGGGAAGGCAATGGTTTGTGCAATGTTCAGGCGTGAATCGTTTACCGGCGAATTCACCTTTCCGTATTCAGCCAACAGGTTGGCAGGCGCAATATCCACTGCCGATTTCTCCATTTGCCTTGCTGCTTTTGCGTTGAAGGATGCAGCCTGCAGGGACAGGTTATTTTTTAATGCACTGTCGATGGCCGCACTTAATGAAATAGGTTGCTGGGCAAATAACTGCGGGGAACAAAGCAGGCACAATACAATGCCCACCATTCCACCATTGACGCTTCCCTTTTTCCGGTGGCGCAATTGAAAAAAGCTTCGGTACAGCACCGGCAGCACCAGCAGCGTAAGCAAGGTGGCGGTTACCAATCCGCCAATAACCACGGTGGCCAGCGGCCGCTGTACTTCCGCACCGGCACCATTGCTCAGGGCCATGGGCAAAAAGCCCAGCGAAGCCACGGCAGCAGTCATCAACACAGGTCGCAGCCTTGTTTGCGTGCCCGCAAGAATGCGTTCATCAATGTTATTCATACCTGCCTTTTTAAGGTTGTTAAATTCGGAAATGAGCACGATGCCATTGAGCACGGCTACGCCAAAAAGTGCAATAAAACCGACGCCTGCCGAAATGGAAAACGGCATATCGCGCAGCCAAAGCGCCAGTACCCCACCAATGGCAGAAAGCGGTATGGCCGTATAAATAAGCAAGCCTTGCGGAATGGAGCCAAAAGCAAAATACAGCAGCAAAAAAATAAGCAACAAGGAAAGGGGAACGGCGATGCTTAAGCGCTTTTTTGCCGCTACCAAATTCTCGAATTGCCCGCCATACGAAATAGAATAAGCAGGCGGAAGCTTGATGCCCCCTTCTATTTTTTGCTGTAGCTCCTGTACCACGCTTTGCACATCGCGGCCCCTAACGTTGAAACCAACCGTAATGCGGCGGCGGGCATTTTCGCGTTGAATCTGGTTGGGTCCCACCTTGATCTGCACATCGGCTACCTGGTACAGGGGCACCTGGGCCCCGGTGGGCGTGGCCACCAACAGGTTGCGTACATCTTCCACGTCCTGGCGGGCACTGCCTTCCAGCCGCACCACCAGGTCGAACCGGCGCTCATTTTCATACACCTGCCCGCTGATGGCCCCGGCAAACGCCGATTGCAGCACCCGGTTTATTTCTTCTACCGAAAGGCCGTATTGGGCCAGGGCGGCACGGTTGTATTGCACCATTATTTGCGGCATGCCGGTTTGTGTTTCCACATACAGGTCGCGGGCTCCATCCACGTTGCCTGCCAGGCGGCCTACCTGCTCGGCATAGTGCGCCAGGGTATCCAAGTCTTCGCCAAATATTTTGCACACCACATCCTGCCGGCTGCCCGTCATTAGTTCATTAAACCGCATTTGCACCGGGAACTGAAAACCCACCGTTACGCCGGGCACTACTGCCAGTTCGCGACTCATTTTTTCGGCCAGTTCATCAAAGCTTTTGGCGGAGGTCCATTCATCCTTGTCTTTTAGGATCACCATCATGTCGGAAGCTTCCATGGGCATAGGGTCGGTTGGTATTTCACCGCTGCCGATCTTGGTGACCACCTTTTCTACTTCGGGGAATTTTTTTAATAAAATGCCCACGGTTTGCTGTGTGGCCTCGATGGTGGTGGTAAGCGAAGAACCGGTAAGCACCCGTGTATCTACTGCAAAATCGCCTTCTTCCAGCTCCGGTATAAACTCGCCGCCCAGCGTGGTAAGCACCAGCACCGCTGCCGCAAACAAGGCCACCGAAGTGCCGATGACCAATTTAGGAACAGCCATCGCCCTAACCAGGGTTTTGTGGTAAACACCTTCCAAAATATGCATCATCCGATCCGCAAGGGTAAGTTTATGGGAAATCTTTTTGCTCAGTACCAGCGTGCTCATCATAGGCACATAGGTAAGCGACAGCAAAAATGCTCCGGTAATGGCAAAGGCAACGGTTTGCGCCATGGGCTTGAACATTTTTCCTTCAATGCCCTGCAACGATAAAATAGGCAGGTACACTATCAGGATAATGACCTGCCCAAACACAGCGGCGTTCATCATGCGGCTGGCCGATTGCTGTACCGAATCATCCATTTGCTGTTGCGTAAGCCGCTGGCCGGGGGTAAATTCCTTGCTGGTGTGCAGGCGATGCATCACCGACTCTACGATGATCACGGCACCGTCTACAATCAATCCAAAATCAAGTGCGCCAAGGCTCATCAGGTTGCCGCTAACGCCGAATACATTCATCAGGGAAACGGCAAACAGCATGGACAGCGGAATGACCGAGGCTACCAATAACCCGGCCCGCAAATTTCCTAAAAACAACACCAGCACCACTACCACAATAAGGGCACCTTCCAGCAGGTTGCGCTCCACGGTGGAGATGGCATTGTTGACCATTTTAGTACGGTCCAGAAAAGCTTCGATGGTGAGGCCTTCGGGCAGTGTTTTTTTGATTTCTTCGATCCGTGCTTTTACATTTTTGATCACCGCCGATGAGTTTTCGCCTTTCAACATCATCACCACGGCGCCGGCCACTTCGCCCTTGTCGTTGTAAGTCATGGCGCCATAGCGGGTAGCAGCCCCCAGTTGTACCGAACCAATATGCCGGATAAGCAGCGGCGAACCACCGGCGTTGTTTTTGACCACAATATTTTCCAGGTCCTGCGTGGTGGCCACCAACCCCTCGCTGCGGATAAAGAGCACGGCCGGCCCTTTTTCAATATAAGCGCCGCCGGTGTTGCTGTTGTTTTGTTGCAAAGCCCGGAACACATCTGAAATGGTGATGCCGTAACCTTTTAACTGCGCTGTATTTACCGCCACTTCGTACTGCTTGAGCTCGCCGCCAAATGAGCTGACATCAGCGACGCCGGGTGTGCCCAAAAGTTGTCGCCGCACAATCCAATCCTGCACGGTGCGTAGTTCCATGGGGGTCCATTTGCCTTCATAACCGGTCTTTGGCCGCACCACGTATTGAAAGATCTCGCCCAGCCCGGTGGTAACCGGCCCCATTTCCGGAGTGCCCAGGCCCGGGGGAATCTGCACGCCCTGCAAACGTTCGCTTACCTGCTGGCGGGCCCAGTACACATCGGTTTCATCGTCGAACACAATGGTAATAAGCGACAGCCCAAACCGGGAAAAAGAACGCTGCTCCAGAATGCCCGGGATGTTGCGGGTGGCCTGTTCAATGGGAAAAGTGATGAGGCGTTCGATATCGGCAGCACCCAAGGCAGGCGAAGCCGTAATGACCAGCACCTGGTTGTTGGTAATATCCGGCACGGCATCGATGGGCATGCGGGCCAGGTTGTAAATGCCCCACCCTACCATAGCCAGCACCATCAAACCCACAATCAGTTTATTGCGGATGGAAAATTGGATGATCTTATACAGCATGAAGAAAATTCAGGAATGAAAGGAAATAAAGGGCAAAAAGGTGTTGCAGGAATTATCCACATCGGTCATTGGTCCAGTTGCCACAAAATGCAACCAGCCCACGATAACATGCTTTAAATATGCAACACAGCCGCCGACGCTTACAGGCGTTAGTGTAAAAAAAGACCAATCAGTCAGATAGATTTCTCAGGCTCGGGGAGGCTGAAATATATCCTGCAGGTAAGTTGCAGGCAGCCATTCGGAATAACGGCTGGAGCCCCGCTCTGTTGCAGGCAATGCTGGTAAAATGCCAATGATGGGTTGCTCGGGAACGGCCAGCAGCAGCGAAATAGACGAAATAAAATGCGGTGTTTTAAAGGGCAGCTCCATATCCCGTTCATAATCGGGGTTGCGCTGTTCGCCGTTAAAATAATGTTTTTGCAAAAAAGCAAGAAAGTTCAAACCCTCTCCTGCCCTGTGTTCGCGGTAGTGCTCCAGCAGCACGGGCAGCTTTACCAACTGGTACAACTCCGTATTGGTAATAAGCATCAGCAGCAAGGCAGATATGGCGAATATGCGGCGCAGGATGTGTGGCTTTCTGGCGCAAAGATAATGAGGTTTGGAGTTTGTAGTTTTTAGTTTGTGGTTTGTAGTTACCCGGAAGGCCTAGGGGCCGCTTTTCTAGTGCCCTAACGTTTTGATCGAATAAACTAAAAACTACAAACCACAAACTAAAAACTCACCTGGTCTTGCTCCTTCGCTCCATCAGTTCGCGCCAGGTGGTAAGGATGATGCCTTCTTTTTGGATAAAAGTGCGCAAGGCCGGATCCATCATTGCCAGCAGGTCGCCCTGGCGGGTAATGCCCGAATCGGAAATATAGGAAAACACTTCGGTGGGAGCAGTGCAATGCATGATTATCATGGTAAGTCCGGGCTTGACCGATTTAAGTGCAGCCATATAATACACGGTCTTTTCCGCCTGAATGGTTTTGGCATCAGCAGTTTTTCCTGCGGGCAGTTTCCAGCCGTACGATTCGTTATGCAGGTCGTCGAGCACGGGGAAACCGGCGGCCCACAGCATTTGCCCTACACCCCGCACTTGCTGCAACCGGGCATCGTCTGCACCCATTTGCGCAGCGATCAAAGTGTTATGCCCGCCTGGCAACATCACCGGGATACGGTATTGCATGCCCACTTTTATATACCGCTGCAGAAATTCGGGTGTGGCAAAAAGGGTACCCATATGCGAGTCGAGATGGGTGGGTTTAAAACCCATACCTAGTGCCCGCTCCACCTGTGCCTTTATTTCTTTTTCCACTTCATCGGGGGATGCATGTTGCACCACCTGCTCCACGCCTGCCCACATCGAGCCAGTGCTGTCTACCAAACCCGGCACCTGCGGTTTTCCGCTGAGGGGAAACCAGCGGTAGTCTTTCCATTCGGAAGTTAAGGTGAGGTGCAGTCCTGCATCTATACTGCGCTGTTCTTTGATAAATTGGACCATACCCGGCACCCAGGGACAGGGCATCATTACGCTCACCGAGTTGGCCACACCTTTGGTAAGTGCATCCATCACGCCCTTATTGGATTCGTACGACATGCCTGCATCATCGATATGCAGGATCACTACTTTTTTTCCTTTTGGAAAACCCAGCCGCTCGGCATAAGTGGTATCAGTTTGGGCATTTGTTTGAACCGAATGTATGAAAAGCAGGAGGAGGAAGAAATACTTCATCTGGCAAATCGTTAGCAAAGAAAATTACACCTTTTCTTAATATTATCCTTGTACGTGCCAAGGGAATGAAAGGCTGGTCTAATTGCCGCAAGAAGAACGGGCTTTGGGCTAACCCTGCATAAGGGACCTGAACCTTAGAGCCCTTTCCTGCCTTGTTGTCTTCGTGGTTCATAAAAACCCCAAAAGGTTTCAGGAATTTATTTTTGCAGCAATGGCTTTTGCAGCAATAGCCCCCGAGCTCCAGGCATGCTGAAAATTGAAACCGCCGGTGATGCCATCCACATCCAGCACCTCTCCGGCAAAATACAGCCCTGGCAGCTTTTTGCTTTCCATGGTGTTGGCATCCGCCTCCGACAGGTTGATGCCGCCGGCAGTAACAAATTCCTCTTTAAAGGTTGTTTTGCCCAGCACTTCTACCACGTAATCTACCAGATTGCGGATGAGGGTGTTTTCGGCTTTTGCAGGCAAATCGGCAAAGCGCTGTTCTTCGGTTATGCCCGACTGTTGGAGTAAAAAATGAAACAGCCTGGAGGGGAGTTTTGTAAAGTTGTGGTTGGCTATTTTCTTGATAGGGTGCGCCTGCCGCATGGCCTGCATTTCTGCCTTCAGGGTCTGCTCATTAAAATCGGGCATCCAGTTGAGGTGCACATGGAACCGGTATTCCTTTTGGGCCAGCTCCCGTGCCCCCCAGGCACTAAGGCGCAAAATGGCCGGGCCGCTCAGGCCCCAATGCGTGATGAGCACAGGCCCTTCCTGCGCCAGTTTGGTGCCTGCAATTTTCACCCGCACAGGTTGCGCCGACACCCCCATCAGCACGGTGATGGGGTGCTTGGGCAAATTAAAGGTAAACAGCGAAGGAACGGGCTCGGCTATGCTATGCCCCAGGCTTTGCAGCCATTGAAACATAGATGCCTTTGGATAACCGCCTGTGGCAATACAAATGTAGTCCGCAGTCAGAACTTGGGAATCGGCAGTAGTCAACTGAAATCGGCCGGACTCTTTAGTGATGCTTTTTACCTCGATGCTCGTTTTAATGGTTACGCCAAACCGGTGCGCTTCATTCAGGAGACAGTCGACAATGGTTTGCGAATCGTCGGTGACCGGAAACATGCGGCCGTCCTCTTCGCGTTTTATTTGCACGCCCCGTTGGCGAAACCACTCAATAGTATCGGTGGTACCGAAATGATGCGCTGTTTTTTTTATAAAACTCTGACCGCGGGGGTATCGTTTGCTCAGCTCCGGCACTTCAAAAACGGCATGGGTTACATTACACCTGCCCCCGCCCGAAACCTTAACCTTTGATAACAACTTACCTGTTTTTTCCAGGATGGTGACCCGCAAGTTGGGCGCCAGTCTTGCTGCATTCACCGCACAAAAAAAGCCGGCAGCACCGCCGCCAACCACAACAAGACTTGGTGCGCCTGTTGTGCGGGTGTCCGTGGCTTTGTTGCCGGAGCTGTTATCGATTGTTTCATGGCTCATTGATGGACAAATCTTTGATGAAGAAGGCAAAGGTACCGGACCTGCTGAATAGTAAACAGAACGCTGAAGTGTGCGACGCAACAGACGCATCATAGCGTTACTAAAGCCGGCTACATAAAAAAGATTCCATCCCTTGAAGAGATGGAATCTTTATGACTTAAATACAAAAAATTAATAATCGGAAAACAAGTTCGGGTTCTTTTTCTCTGCCGCTTCAATGGGTGCATAACTGCTTAGAATATCGGCCTTTCCTTTAGCAACGCATACGTCATGTTCGAAATGAACCGAAGGCTTCCCGTCCTTGGTACGCACCGTCCAGCCATCTGCTTCGGTAAATACTTCGCGGGTACCCAGGTTGATCATCGGCTCTATAGCCAGCACCATGCCGTCTTTAAGTTTGGCGCCGGTGCCGCGGCGGCCGTAATTGGGCACCTGCGGCTCTTCATGCATTTGACGGCCCAGGCCATGGCCTACCAGTTCCCGCACTACGCCGTAACCGTGTTTGCGTTCGGTATGGTCCTGAATAGCAAATGCAATGTCGCCAACGCGGCTTCCGGATATGGCTTTTTCAATGCCTTTGTACAAGGACTCTTTGGTAATCCGCACTAGGTCGATGGTTTCCTGCGCCGGTTTGCCAATCATAAAAGTGTAGGCATGGTCGCCGTGAAAACCATTTTTATAAATACCGATGTCCACCGAAACAATATCGCCTTCCACCAATTCGCGGTTGTTTGGGAAACCATGGACCACAACATCATTTACCGAAATACAGGAATTAAACGGGTAGCCGTGGTAATTAAGAAAAGAAGGCACACCGCCCTGGTCGGCGATATAAGTACCTATGAATTTGTCGATGGAACTGGTGGTGATGCCAGGTTTCAGCAGTGCAGCGATCTCGGAAAGGGTTTGGCTTACCAGCAATGCGCTGTGCCGCATCAATTCAATTTCTGCTTTGTTCTTGATGTGTATCATATCCGTGCTAATGAAAAAAACCCGGCAAGCATGGCCCACCAGGTTTTTAAAGCTATTGTTTAATCAATTAAAACGATGCTTGTGTTACGGTCTGGCGGCCCTGGATGCGTCCGCTCTTCATCAGGCCGTCGTATTGGCGCATGAGCAACTGGGTTTCGATTTGCTGCAGCGTATCCAAAATTACGCCTACCATGATCAGCAGCGAGGTGCCGCCGAAAAAGGTAGAGAAGTTGGCCGTTACACCCAGGCGCTGTGCAATACCCGGAAGGATACCCACCAAGGCCAAAAGGATGGCACCGGGAAGAGTGATCTTATCCATGACCGCACCAATATAATCAACCGTAGGCTGGCCTGGTTTCACACCCGGAATAAAACCATTGTTTTGTTTCAGGTTGTCGGCAATTTGCTTGGGGTTAAAAATAAGGGCCGTGTACAGGAAGGTAAAGCCAATTACCACCACCGAATAAATGACCATGTAGCCAATATTGGAATGGTCGGTAAACATGGAGGCAATGCCCTGCCCGGTAGCGGTTCCGGTAAAGTTGAACAACGTAGGCAGGAACAATACCGCCTGTGCAAAGATGATGGGCATTACACCGGCGCTGTTTACCTTAATAGGCAGGAACTGGCGGGCACCACCAAACTGGCGGTTGCCAACAATTTGCTTGGCATAGTTTACCGGTATTTTGCGAACCCCTTGCACCAGCAGGATACAGCCCATGATGATGGCAATGAGGATAGCGATCTCGATAATGAAGATCAGAATCTGGCCCGTACGCACCGACTTGTTGGTCAGCTCCTGCATGAAGCTTTGCGGCAAGCGGCCCAGGATACCCACCATGATGATAAGTGAGGTACCGTTACCTAAACCTTTGTCGGTGATCTTTTCGCCCAGCCACATTACAAACAGAGTACCTGCAGTAAGCAGCAATACGGTGGAAATCCAGAAATAAGATACATAGCCTTCGATGATGCCACCCGAAGTAGCGGTCATCTGGCGCAGGTAAGCAACGTAAGCGGAACCCTGAACGGCAGCCACACCTACGGTGAGGTAACGCGTCCACTGGTTAATTTTCTTCCGGCCGCTTTCTCCTTCCTTCTGCAGCTTCTGGAACTGGGGTACCAGCACCGTCATCAACTGCATAAAGATGGAAGCCGAAATGTAAGGCATGATACCGAGGGCAAAGATCGACGCCTGGGAAAAAGCGCCGCCGGCAAACGTATCGATCAGGCCAAGGATACCGGTTTGGGCATTGTTCAGATTGAGCCTCGTGGGATCGATACCCGGAAGCACAATATGCGTACCCATGCGATAGATGAATATCATGAGCAGCGTAAACAGGATCTTGCTGCGCAGTTCTTCGATGCTCCAGATATTCTTTAGGGTTTTAAACAGTTTCTTCACAAAAATTAGTAGCGTTTATGGTCTTCAATAGTGTATAAAAAAAAGGTTTGCGATAATAAGACCAATTATCCTTTATAGCAAACCTTTTTTACCACAGTACCAAATAAGTTAAAAAGAAAATTTGAGGTGCGGCTTTAAGCCCAACCTCAAATTTACAGAAAATTACTTGATGATTTCTACGGCACCACCGATCCCTTCAATAGCCGACTGGGCTTTTGCAGAAATGGCATTAACGCGGAAGGTAATTTTGGAAGTAAGTTCGCCGTTGCCTAAAACCTTTACCCGGTCGGTTTGGTTGATCAGGCCGTTCATATACAGGTTCTCGAGGGTAAATTCAGTAATGCCGTATTTCTCCGACAATTGCTGGATCTGGCCCAGGTTAAACACTTTGTATTCTACGCGGTTGAAATTTTTGAAACCACGCTTTGGAACGCGGCGCTGGATAGGCATCTGGCCACCTTCGTGGGCCATTTTGCGCTGGTAGCCGGTACGGCTTTGCTGGCCTTTGTTACCTTTTGTTGAGGTGCCACCTTTACCGGAAGCTTCACCACGGCCTAAACGTTTTTCCTTGTGTACGGCGCCCTTGGCAGGACGGAGATTGTGCAGTTTCATGCTTGTTGATTTTTACTTAACGGGGCTTTCTCCCCTCGCATTTTTAAATTGACCTATTGCTACTGTTGTAGCGGGCCCTAAATATTAGGGCGCAAATGTAGGCCCTAAAGTTGAATAGCTAATTAGCATGGGGACTAATTAGCTATTTATTATGCCAGTTCTTCCACAGCAATCAGGTGCGATACCTTACGTACCATACCCAAAATTTGCGGGGTAGCTTCTACTTCTTTTGTCGAGTTCATCTTTCCCAAACCCAAGGCTACCAGTGTGTCTTTCTGGCGCTGCGGGCGGTCGATGGGGCTTTTTACCAAAGTGATCTTGATCTTTTTCATATCAATGAGTTTGTAGTTTGCGGTTTGTAGTTTATGGTTGATAGAAGACCTATAAACCACGAACTACAAACTATAAACTGTTTATTGTCCGTTGAATACTTTCTTCAAACCTACATTGCGGGTTCTGGCAATGTTGATGGGTTCGCGCAACAGGGCCAATGCTTCGAAAGTAGCTTTTACCACGTTGTGGGGGTTTGCAGAGCCCAGCGACTTGGCCAGTACGTCGGTAATACCGGCGCTTTCCAGCACAGCACGCATAGAGCCTCCGGCAATTACACCCGTACCATGGGCAGCAGGCTTGATCAGCACTTTAGCGGCGCCCACTTTAGCCAGTTGGTCGTGGGGAATGGTTCCGTGCATCACGGGTACTTTGATCAGGTTTTTCTTGGCATCTTCAATGCCTTTGGTGATGGCTTCCTGAACCTCTTTGGCTTTGCCCAGGCCATGACCTACAACACCAGCTTCGTTACCTACAACTACCAGTGCAGAGAAAGAAAAAGCGCGGCCGCCTTTGGTAGTTTTCACTACGCGGTTAATAGCTACCACCTTGTCTTTAAGTTCGAGGTCGCCTGCTTTAACCCTGTTTAAATTAGCTTTTGCCATTTTGTATTACTTGGTAATTACGTTTGTGTTTAGTTTTTAGCTTTTAGCTTTTAGCCGTTAGCTTTTGAAGCTAATAGCTATCAGCTATTGACTAATAGCTGTCTTAGAATTGCAATCCTCCTTCACGGGCGCCGTCGGCTACTGCCTTCACGCGGCCATGATACAGGTTACCGCCCCGGTCGAACACCACAGTGGTAATGCCCAGTTCCTGAGCTTTACGGGCGATGGCTTCCCCTACGCGTTTGCTTTTTTCAGTTTTGGTACCGGTTTGGCCTGCAAATTCCTTGTTGCGGGAAGAGGCTGCTGCCAGGGTTACCCCATTAACGTCATCAATCAGCTGTGCATAGATTTCGGCATTGCTGCGAAATACAGACAGGCGGGGCTTTTGCGCAGATCCGGCAATTTTCTTGCGGATGCGGTAGCGAATATTCTGCCTTCTGGTAGTTTTTGCGCTTGTTCTCATTATTGAAAATTTGTCTTCACGATGCTGCCGTGAAGCGATTTAGATTTATAGTTGAAGATGATGGATGATGGATGATAGATGATGGTATTATTTCAAACTACTATCATCTATCATCTACCAACTATCATCTATTACTTGCCTGCAGACTTACCTGCTTTCTTACGAACTACTTCACCCTGGTAACGTACACCTTTTCCTTTGTATGGTTCAGGCTTACGCAGGCTGCGGATTTTGGCAGCTACCTGGCCAATCAACTGGCGGTCGATACCCGTCAGTGTGATCTCTGGGTTCTTACCTTTTTCCTGTGCGGTAGCTACTTTCAGTTCCGAAGGAATTTCCACAACAATGTTGTGCGAATAACCCAGGGAAAGATCGAGCAGGTTGCCGGTGTTGGCGGCTTTAAAACCTACACCTACCAATTCCAGCTTACGCTCATAACCATCAGTTACACCTTTTACCAGGTTGGCCAGCAAAGCGCGGCTCAGGCCGTGCAGCGAGCGGTGGCGGATCTGGTCGGTAGGACGGGCAACAGTAAGTTCGCCGTTTTCCACCTTTACAGTGATGTCGCGGTCAATTGCTTGTTTCAACTCACCTTTAGGACCTTTTACCGTAACAACGTTGTCGTTGCCAACAGTAATGGTCACTCCGGCCGGAACCGTGATGGGAGCTTTACCTATACGAGACATACAATTTCAGATTTTAGAATGATGATTTTTTATTTTCCTTTCCAACCGGTCAGCCTATGTATGCATCGGCTTAATGTATCAGAAAGGCTTGAAGCTTGCAGCTTCTCTTAGTAGATATAGCAAAGTACTTCACCACCTACGTTCTGGGCTTTAGCTTCTTTATCGGTAAGCACGCCTTTAGAGGTAGAAAGGATAGCCACACCCAAACCGTTTTTAACACGGCGGAAATCGGCTGGCTTGGAGTACTGACGCAGACCCGGGCGGCTAACACGCTCCAGCGACTGGATGGCGGGTTGCTTGGTGGCCGGATCGTATTTCAAGGCGATCTTGATCAGGCCTTGCTTGTTGTCGTCCTCGAATTTGTATTTCAAGATGTAACCCTGGTTGTACAGGATCTCGGTCATGCGCTTTTTCAGGTTAGAGGCAGGAATTTCCACGATACGGTGGCCGGCCATTTGCGCATTACGGATTCTGGTCAGGAAATCTGCTATGGGATCTGTTACCATGTTATGAGCCCTCCTACATCCCGCACGGAGCGGGATAATTGGATAAGTTGTTTTGAATTAATTTTTTGTTGTCGTCAAACGTGAAATGTGAAAAGTCAATGTTCCCTTCACGTTTGACCTTTCACGTCAATTACCAGCTTGCTTTCTTCACGCCGGGAATCTTGCCGTTCAGGGCCATATCGCGCAGGGCTACACGGGAAATACCAAAGTAGCGTACATAGCCGCGGGGACGACCGGTCATTTGGCAACGGTTGTGCAGGCGCACCGAAGAAGAGTTCTTCGGAAGAGCATCCAGCGCTTTGTAGTCACCGGCAGCTTTCAGGGCCTCACGCTTTTCGGCGTATTGGGCAACCATTCTTTCTCTTTTACGCTGCCTGGCTTTTACTGATTCTTTAGCCATAGTTGTTATTTATTGATTGCTGATGTCTGAATTGTTGATGTCTGATTTTGTGATTTCAGCCCGCAAATATCAGACATCAGAAATTGATAATTTATTTCTTAACGTTTTTGAATGGCATACCCAGTTCGCGGAGCAGCTCGTAAGCTTCTTCATCGGTTTGGGCAGTGGTTACAAACGTTATATCGAGGCCGGTGATCTTGTTTACTTTGTCGATGTCGATCTCCGGGAAAATGATCTGCTCGGTTACACCCATGGTATAGTTACCACGGCCGTCGAACGATTTTTCGTTGATGCCTTTGAAGTCGCGTACACGGGGCAGCGCTACAGAGATCAGGCGATCCAGGAATTCGTACATTTTAACACCGCGCAGCGTTACACGTGCACCAATGGGCATGTTCTTACGCAGCTTAAAGTTGGAGATGTCTTTTTTAGACATGGTGGCCACTGCTTTCTGACCGCTGATCGTGGTCAGTTCGTCGATGGCGATATCTACCAGCTTTTTGTCGGTTACCGCACCGTTCACACCGCGGTTGATGGAGATCTTCTCCAGGCGGGGAACCTGCATGGTTGATTTATAGTTAAAGCGCTTTTGCAGTGCGGGCACTACTTCGGCTTTGTACTTGTCTTTTAATCTCGGAGTATATGTTGCTGTTGCCATTACTTGATTGCCTCCCCGGATTTTTTAGATACACGAACTTTTTTTCCTTCTACTACGTCACGCTTTACTTTGGTGGCTTGCTTGCCGTCCCACAGCATTACGTTGGAAATAGCCATTGGCGCTTCTTTTTTCACAATGCCACCTTTGGTGTTTTGTGCAGAAGGCTTGGTGTGCTTGGTAATGATGTTGGCACCTTCTACCACCACTTTGGCTTCGTCCACCAGCACTTCCAATACGGTGCGTGGCTTCTTCAGGTCCTTGTCATCGCCAGTGATAACAACCACCTGGTCTCCCTTGCGGATGTTGTACTTGGGTTTGAATCTTGTTTTCATTTTTGTTTACCCCCAAACCGCATTGCTGCGGAATGATGTTTTATGTTCCTGATACTGCCAGGAACTGGTTTACTGATTGTGAACTTTCGTTCGTTGCATTGAATCAATAAGGGACCGGGGCCCCTCGCCTGGCCTTACAGTACTTCGGGAGCCAGGGAGATGATCTTCATGTATCCTTTGTCGCGCAGCTCACGGGCCACTGGTCCGAAAATGCGGGTTCCACGGGGCTCGTCGGCAGCGTTCAGGATTACTACGGCGTTGTCGTCGAAGCGGATGTAAGACCCGTCTTTGCGGCGTAGTTTGTTGGTAGTGCGTACAATTACCGCTTTGGCTACAGTACCTTTTTTGATACCGCCTGCAGGAATAGCGTCTTTAACCGTTACTACGATTTTGTCGCCAACCCTTGCATAGCGCTGACCACTGTTACCCAGTACACGGATACAGAGCACTTCTTTGGCGCCGCTGTTATCCGCTACATTCAGTCGGGATTCTTGCTGGATCATTTTAATTAGCTTTTAGCTTTTAGCTGTTAGCGCTAAGCCAGCGCAGCTAAAAGAAGTTTATCATTCAAATTATCGGTTAGCTGCAAGCAAATAACTAACAGCCTTCCTACTTACTTAACTTTCTCTACGATCTCCACCAGTCTCCAACGCTTGGTTTTGCTCAGCGGACGGGTTTCCATGATGCGCACTATATCGCCGATCGAACATTCGTTCTTTTCGTCGTGTGCATGGAACTTCGTGGTCTTTTTTACAAACTTACCGTAGATGGGGTGCTTTACTTTACGCTCCACGGCAACGATGATGGATTTGGTCATCTTGTTGCTGGTAACCACACCAATCCGGGTTTTTCTTAAATTCCTGCTTTCAGGAGTTTGGGTTGTTTCAGCCATTTTTGTAAGCTTTTAGCGTTTAGCTTTTGGCTGTTAGCTAAAGTCTAACAGCTAACAGCTAATAGCTGTTTATGCACTAAGTTGTTTCTTCTTCAATTCTGTTTTAAGGCGGGCCACCTCGCGGCGCAGGTTGCGGATGCTCATGGGATTCTCCAGGGGAGAAATGGCATGGGCAAACTCAAGCTTTTTCAAACGCAGTTCGTCTTCGGCAATGCGTGCCTTCAGGTCGTCTGCATTCAGCGTCTGGATGCTTTTTTTGAAATCTGTGATCTTAGACATGAGTCTGAATTTTATCTATTGTTGATGTGCGTTCAGGCCTGCTGTTTATGCAGAAACCAGGTCGCGGCGTTTTACAAACTTGCAGGCGATGGGCAGCTTGCCGGCAGCCAGTTTCAGGGCGCCTTGTGCTACTTCTTCGTCAACGCCATCAATTTCAAAAAGGATGCGGCCCGGCTTTACCACGGCAGCCCAGAACTCCAGGTTACCTTTACCTTTACCCATACGCACTTCAAGCGGCTTGCGGGTAATGGGTTTGTCGGGGAAAATGCGGATCCATACGTTACCCTCACGTTTCATGTGGCGGGTAAGCGCCTGGCGGGCAGCCTCGATCTGGCGGTCGGTGATCCAATGACTTTCCAGTGCCTTCAGGGCGTAAGAGCCAAAGGAAATGGTAGCTCCCCGCTTGGCGTCGCCTTTCATGCGGCCTTTTTGCACTTTGCGGTGCTTTGTTCTTTTCGGCTGTAACATAATCGGTTTATTGTTTGTGGCCTGTGCTTATTGAACACAAACCGCTTTTCACATTGTTGTTTACTGATTAACCAGAAAAAACCCTGGTTAATTAACGGCCTCCGCCGGGACGGCCACCACCACGGTTGCCACCACCCTGGCGTCCACCGCCACCACCACCTTCGCGACGGTCGCGACGATCAAAACCTCCACGGTCGCCTTCACGACGATCACCGCGGCGGTCGCTGATGCCACCACCCTTCTCGCTTACCAGGTTCGGGTTCAGGTCGCGCTTGGCCAGTACTTCACCTTTACAGATCCATACTTTAATACCAATTTTACCATAAACGGTTTGTGCAAACACGTTGGCATAATCGATGTCCATACGGAACGTGTGCAGGGGCACACGGCCTTGCATGAATTTTTCGCTGCGGGCAATTTCAGCACCACCCAGGCGGCCGCTTAGTTGCACCTTGATGCCTTCGGCACCCATGCGCAACGCAGAGGCAATAGCCATTTTGGTGGCACGCTTGAAGTTGATGCGGTTTTCGATCTGGCGGGCAATGGTATCGCCAACGATCATTGCATCTACTTCCGGACGACGGATCTCCAGAATGTTGATCTGAACGTCTTCTTTGCCCGTGAGTTTTTTTAACTCTTCTTTTACGCGGTCTACCTCGCCACCACCTTTACCGATGATGATACCCGGCTTCGATGTGTGGATGGTAACAATCAGTTTGCCTAAAGTGCGCTCAATAACAATTTTAGCGATACCGCCTTTATTGATACGGGCATTCAGGTATGTCCTGATTTTGTTATCCTCGATCAGCTTGGTAGAAAAGTCTTTCTTATTGCCATACCAGTTAGACTCCCAACCGCGGATAATTCCTAACCTGTTACCAATAGGATTTGCTTTTTGACCCATGTTTATTGGTTATACTTTGAATAGTTTAGATTAAGCTTGTGCGTCTACAATCACGGTTACGTGGTTGCTTCTTTTACGAACACGGTAGCCGCGGCCTTGAGGTGCGGGGCGCATACGCTTAAGGGTACGGGCACCGTCCACAAAAATGGTTTTAACGACCAACTGGCCTTCATCACCGCCTTCGTTTTTCTGCTTCCAGTTGGAAATGGCGCTGAGCACCAGTTTGCGCAGGGGAACTGCGGGGTGCTTGGCGTTGTGCTCCAACACGGCCAGGGCCTTTTCTACCTGCATACCGCGGATGAGGTCGGCAAGCAAGCGCATTTTGCGCGGTGATGTTGGATAGTTTCTAAGTTTAGCTATTGCTTCCATCTTGTATGAAGTTTGTTGTTGGTAGCTGGTGGTAGATAGTGATATTTTCTGTCAACTATCAACTGCCAACTGGCAACTGTATTTATCCTTTTTTAGCAGCGTGTCCTTTGAAGTTGCGGGTGGGAGCAAATTCGCCCAGTTTGTGTCCTACCATAAATTCGGTAACGTACACGGGGATGAACTTGTTTCCGTTGTGCACCGCAAAAGTGTGTCCTACGAAATCAGGCGTGATGGTAGAACGGCGGCTCCAGGTTTTGATGACGCCTTTCTTTGATTTGCCATCGTTCATGGCCACCACTTTGTCTTCGAGGTGGGCTGCAACGTAAGGACCTTTTTTAATCGAACGAGCCATGAGTTATTTACGATTTACGATTGATTGAAGAAGGTTTTATTTCGCCAGTTTGCTTCCGTTCTTACGCTGGATAATCAGCTTATCGCTGCCTTTGCCCTTGGTGCGGGTCTTCAGGCCACGGGAGTACATACCGGTTCTGCTGCGGGGCTGACCACCGGAGGCACGGCCTTCACCACCACCCATCGGGTGATCGACAGGGTTCATGGCTACACCACGGTTGCGGGGCTTGATGCCTTTCCAACGGTTGCGGCCGGCTTTACCCTTGCTTTCCAGGCTGTGGTCGCTGTTGGAAGCAACACCTACAGTAGCAAAGCAATTGATCAGCACCTTGCGCAATTCACCGCTGGGCATTTTCAGCACCGCGTATCTTTCTTCCTTGTTCGAAAGCTGGGCAGATGCACCGGCGCTGCGGGCAATCTTTCCACCCTGGCCGGGCTGCATTTCGATGTTGTGCACAACGGTACCGAGGGGCATGTTTTTCAGCTGTAAAGCGTTGCCCAGTTCCGGAGCTACCGCGTCGCCGCTAATTACTTTTGCACCTACCTGCAAACCCTGGGGGGCGATGATATAACGCTTCTCACCATCGGCATAGTTCAGGAGTGCGATAAATGCCGAACGGTTCGGATCGTATTCGATAGTGGCTACTGTTGCAGGAATGTTTTTCTTGTCGCGCTTGAAATCAATGATGCGGTACATTTTCTTGTGTCCGCCACCAATGTAACGCATGGCACGACGGCCCGAAGAGTTACGGCCACCGGTTCCTTTGTTGAACTCCACCAGCGACTTCTCGGGTACGTTGGTGGTGATTTCTGCGTACGCATTGCCGATTCTCCAACGAGTACCGGCAGTCATGGGTTTAAATTTTCTTAATGCCATTTTAGTGCAATGTTTGCGGTCTTGCCGACCATTCTGGGTTTATGTCTGATGTCTGATTTTTTGATCGCAGATTTATTAAATTCCAACTTCAGCAAATCAGACATCAGCTATTTAAATCTGGGTGTACAGGTCGATGGTTTCGCCTTCGGCTACAGTAACCATTGCTTTTTTGTACGCTGGCTTTTGGCCTTGTACAAAACCTTTCTTGGTATAACGGGTTTTGTTTTTACCAGGAACCACCGAGGTGTTTACGTCGATTACGTTTACCCCATAAAACTGCTCTACAGCGGTTTTAATTTCCAGCTTGTTTGCCTTGCGGGCCACTTTAAAAGCATAGCGGCGCAGGCTGTCCTGCTGCTTGTTTGCTTTTTCAGTCAGGATGGGCTTTATCAGTACTTCAGAAGTTCTCATCTGAATAAGTTTGAGATTTTGATGATTAGCTAAATACCTTACGCGGCGGCTTCTTCTTCGGCACCGGCAAAAACCTTGGCAGCGCTTTCGGTAAGCACCAGTACTTCAGAGTTCACGATGTCGTAAGTGTTCATGTCGCTCAGCAAAACGCCCAGTACCGATGGTACGTTGCGCAGGCTGCGGTACAGGTTGTCGTTGTACTCAGGCGACACGAGCATCAGCTTTTTATCGCCCACTTTAATGCTGTTGAGAATGCCCACCAGCTGCTTTGTTTTTGGCGTTTCCAGGTTGATGTCCTCAACTACTACAATCGCATTTTCCTTAGCCTTATGTGCCAGAGCCGACATTTTAGCCAGGTCTTTTACTTTGCGGTTCAGTTTAATGGAGTAATTGCGGGGCTGAGGGCCATGTACCGTACCACCACCTTTGTATAGGGGGTTACGAATGTTGCCTTTACGCGAACCACCGGTTCCTTTTTGGCGGTGCAGCTTGCGGCTGGCGCCCTGTACTTCGGAGCGGCCTTTTGTTTTGTGGTTTCCCTGGCGCTGTGCAGCGAGGTATTGCTTTACAGCAAGGTAAATCACGTGGTTGTTCGGCTCAATGCCGAAGATCTCTTCAGGAAGTTCAACAGTTCTGCCTGTTTCTTGTCCTTGTATGTTTAATACTGCTACTTGCATGATTACTTCTGGATTAAAACGATTGAACCATTGTGGCCCGGAACGGATCCACTTACCAAGATGAAGTTCTTCTCAGGGAAGATTTTTACGATCTTCAGGCCTTTCACCTTTACGCGATCGTTGCCCATACGGCCGGCCATGCGCATTCCTTTGAATACACGGCTGGGGTAAGACGAACCACCGATAGAACCGGGGGCACGCTGACGGTCGTGCTGGCCATGTGATGCCTCACCAACGCCAGAAAATCCATGACGCTTTACAACGCCCTGGAAGCCTTTGCCTTTGGTAGTGCCCACAACATCAACTTTCTCGCCTTCGGCGAAAATGTCGACAGTAATGGTGTCGCCAATATTTTGTTCCTGATAGAAGTTGCGAAACTCTTTTACGAATTTCTTGGCCGGAGTGTTGGCCTTTACGTAGTGATTAGCTTCTGCTTTCAGCGTGTGGCTTTGTTTTTTGTCGCCAAAACCAATTTGGAGGGCGCTGTAGCCGTCTGTTTCCTGCGTTTTAACCTGAGTAACTACGCATGGACCAGCTTCAATGATTGTGCAGGCAGTTTGTTTGCCGCTGGGATCGAAAACGCTGGTCATCCCGATTTTCTTGCCAATGATACCTTTCATTTTCTTACTGGGTTTTCCCCCGCAAGGTTGTACAAGACATCACGCCGGGCAGCGTGATTCAATCCTGGTTTATCACCGACCTTTTCTTTTATTTTCCGAAAAACGGAAATCAGAAGTACCGGCGACAAACAAACCTCGAAGGGCTTGTTTATATGTGAATGCGGGTTTTGCTATTCCAGAAAAAGCTCTGGCTGCTCCAACCGCGTTATTTACTTTTTCAGCGCTCTTTTCTCCTGCTTGTGGCAGGGTTGAGAGATGAACGAAATAGAATAAGAACTTTCACATCCGGATGTAACCCCGGAATAAATAAGATCGCTGCTGTTATGCTTTGATCTCTACTTCCACACCCGATGGCAGGTCCAGTTTGGACAGCGCATCTACAGTGCGGGAAGAAGAAGTGTAAATGTCCAGAAGGCGCTTGTGTGTGGCCAACTGAAACTGTTCGCGGCTCTTCTTGTTAACGTGTGGCGAACGCAAAACGGTAAAGATTTTCTTACGCGTAGGCAGGGGAATAGGACCTGTTACTACGGCGCCGGTGCTACGCACGGTCTTTACAATTTTCTCGGCTGATTTGTCAACCAGGCTATGGTCGTAAGACTGTAATTTGATTCGTATTCTCTGTGACATAGGTCCAACCCATTTTTTCCAATGGGAGTGCAAAGGTAACGGACAAACAGGTAACTGGCAAAAGATTGTGGTATTATTTTTTAAGTAAATAGGGATTTGTTGCCTGTTTTGGGGATTTTTTTGCTTTTTTGCTCTTTGCCCTTTTTTTAATTCCCCCCTTTCTCATCCACTCTCTTTTAAATTGCTTGGTTGCCAACCCTTTTATATTTCTTTGCTGCCCCTTATGCACACAACCCCGTTAACATCTCCATCAGAAGCGCCCCCTGAAAAAAAGAAAGAATCGCCTCTGGTTAAAGGCCTAAAGCTGCTTCTGAAAATCCTGATTACCCTGATTTGCTTTTGGTACATCAGTACCAAAGTTTCCTGGAAAGATGCTGCCCAGGCCCTTCAGACCGCCCATGTAGGGTACCTTATCCTTGCTGTTGTGCTTTATTTAATCAGTAAAATTATTTCCTCCTTCCGGCTTAATATCTATTTCCGTAATGCCGGGCTCCAGCTTTCGCAACTAATTAATGGAAAACTGTACTGGATGGGGATGTTTTACAATCTTTTTCTGCCAGGAGCCATCAGCGGCGATGCCTATAAAGTGATCCTTTTGAACCGGCGGTATGGGGCGTCTTATAAAAAAATGAGTGCAGCGGTGTTGCTTGACCGTTTTAGCGGCTTGTTGGCCTTAGGCGTTTTGCTGGCGTTGTATGGGCTGGTGGTCTTAAACAACCCGCTTTTGGATGCTTTGGCCATTGGTGGAGCTATTGCCGCCATTGCAGGCCTTTACCTGATAATTCGGTTTTTCTTTTATGATTTTTTGCCCGGCTTTTGGGCCACGTTTTTCTGGGGATTGGCCGTGCAAGCGGTGCAGGTAGTTTGCCTTTATGCGCTGCTCATGGCTATTGGCCAGCCGCTGCTTCCCGAGTGGATCTTTATTTCCCTAGTGGCCACCGTGGTTGCTGTTTTGCCGCTTTCGCTGGGTGGCGGGCTGGGTACCCGGGAATTGGTTTTTGCTGAAGGCGCTACTTATTTTGGGCTCGACCCGGCGCTTGCGGTGGTCATTAGCCTGCTGTTTTATTTCTGCAACCTGGTCACTTCGGTCTGGGGGGTGTATTTTACGTTTCGGGATCCGCTGAGTGAATAGATAGTTCTTGTGCCGTTTACAGGTTCGTTGGAGATGTCGGGGCAGCGTCATTGCGAGGCGCAGCAGGAATTGGTAAGTAAACTAAATTAAATGCGCCGAAGCAATCCCCTGCATCATTACGTATCGTGCTTATAAACCCCGTTTTTGCTGGAGATTGCTTCGGCGCGGACAATGCTTCCCAATTAACGCCACTATTGCGCTTCGCATTCGCGGCAGAATAGAGCAATGAAAGCCGCTCGGCCCAGTGAAAAGAAAATAAAAAAACCCCGCACTTGGCGGGGTTTGTATTGAAAGAAAGTGTCTGTAATTATTCTGCAGAAACCTTGCCCTTGCTCTTGGCTATTACCTCTTCGGCAATGCCGTTTGGCGCTGGCGCATAATGCGAGAACTCCATGGTAGAAGATGCACGGCCAGAAGACAGGGAACGCAGTTGGGTTACATAACCAAACATTTCGCTCAGCGGCACTTTGGCTTTGATCACCTGCACACCGGCACGGGTGTCCATACCTTCCATCATACCACGACGGCGGTTCAGGTCACCGGTTACATCACCCATGTATTGATCGGGGGTCAGTACTTCTACTTTCATGATAGGCTCCAGCAATACCGGCTTGGCTTTGCGGGCAGCTTCACGGAAGCCGGATTTGGCGCACAATTCAAACGACATGGCATCGGAGTCAACTGCGTGGAACGAACCGTCGAACACACGAACCTTCAGGTTATCTACCGGGTAAGAAGCCAGCACACCTGTGGTCATTGCCTGCTCGAAACCTTTCTGAATAGCTGGAACAAATTCACGGGGAATGGATCCACCGAACAGATCGTTTACGAACTGGTAGTTTTTATCAGGATTTGCTTCTTTCCAATCTGCATCGATCGGGCCGAGTGCAAACTGGATGTCGGCAAACTTACCACGACCACCGGTTTGCTTTTTCAGCACTTCGCGGTGTTCAACTGTATTGGTGAATGCTTCTTTATAAGCCACCTGTGGAGCACCCTGGTTTACTTCTACTTTAAATTCGCGGCGCATACGATCCACGATGATCTCCAGGTGCAGTTCGCCCATGCCCGAAAGGATGGTCTGACCGGTATCTTCGTCGGTTTTTACGCGCAGCGTAGGATCTTCTTCAACCAGTTTCGAAATGGCCATACCCATTTTATCAACGTCGGCCTGAGTTTTAGGCTCAACGGCAACGGAGATTACCGGCTCTGGAATAAACATGTTTTCCAGGGTGATGGGATGATCTTCGTGGCAGAGGGTATCACCGGTTTTAATTTCCTTGAAACCAACAGCTGCGCCAATGTCACCCGCTTCGATAAAGTCGATGGGGTTTTGCTTATTGGCAAACATTTTCATAATCCGGCTGATCCGCTCTTTTTTGCCGCTGCGTACGTTCAGTACATAGCTACCCGCATCCAGCTTACCGGAATAAACCCGGAAGAATGCCAGGCGACCAACAAACGGATCGGTCATGATTTTAAATGCCAGGGCCGCAAACGGCTCTTTTGCATTAGGCTTGCGTGTTTCTGTTTCGCCGGTGTCGGGGTTCATACCAGACACTGCTTCAATATCCATCGGGGAAGGCAGGTAACGACAAACGGCATCCAGTGCAGTTTGTACGCCTTTATTTTTAAACGAAGAACCACACATCATGGGCACAATGCTCAGGTCGATGGTAGCCTTGCGGATCGCTTCGTGAATTTCGGCTTCGGTGATGGTGTCCGGGTTGTCGAAGAACTTTTCCATCAGCTTGTCGTCATATTCGGCAACAGCTTCCACCAGGTTGGCGCGCCATTCGTTGGCTTCGTCCACCATATCGGCAGGAATTTCAATTTCGTCGAAGGTCATGCCTTCTGTTTCCATGTGCCAAATGATGCCTTTCATCTTGATCAGGTCCACCACGCCTTTAAATCCGTCTTCAGCGCCGATGGGCAGCTGCAGGGGAACGGCTTTAGAACCCAGCATTTCACGCACCTGCTTCACTACATTCAGGAAGTCGGCACCGGAGCGGTCCATTTTGTTTACAAAACCAATGCGGGGAACATTGTAACGGTTGGCCTGGCGCCAAACGGTTTCCGACTGAGGCTCCACACCGTCAACCGCCGAAAACAGGGCAATCAAACCATCCAGTACCCGCATGGAGCGCTCTACTTCTACAGTAAAGTCTACGTGGCCCGGGGTATCGATGATGTTGAAAGAATACTTTTGGGTGTTGGCGTCGGCCTTACCTTTTACGGTGGGGAAGTTCCACTGGCAGCTTACAGCAGCCGAGGTAATGGTAATACCCCGCTCTTTTTCCTGCTCCATCCAGTCGGTGGTAGCAGCGCCATCGTGTACTTCACCGATCTTGTGGATCATACCGGTGTAGCGCAAAATGCGCTCAGTTGTGGTGGTTTTGCCCGCATCGATGTGCGCTGCAATACCAAAGTTTCTTTGAAATTTTAAGTCTGCCATGATGATTTAGTTGAATAAAATCGGTCTTTCCCGCCGCTCTGGTACTGCCTTATTGCGCCACCCGATGCGGTTTGGCCCAACTCTGCCGTCCCGCCTAATTTTAGGGCGGCAAAATTTGAGGCTGCAAAGGTAAGGAAAAGGGCCACAATTGAGCCTTTCAAATATTCATTGTTTGTTAAATGCAATCGAGCCCTGCATATCGGCCACTCAGCGATGTTTATTCAGGGAAACGCCGGTTAAAAAGAACGCTTCTTTAATCCTATTTGACACCACTAAAAATCTTTTGGGATTTGCAAAAATGCCTGTTGCATTTGTATTGGATTTTATCCTCAGATTGTTGACAAAACACAGACCCTTTTACATTAAGAATCCTGCTTGAGATGTAATGGAACGCAACTATTAAAACAGCAAACAAATTGAATAAGCATGTTATATCTCCCCTATTCATAATAAATTTTCGGTTATACAAGCCCACAGTTATACACATTTGTGTATAACCTGCAATGTAGACCCCAGTTGCTGCGCACAATTTTTGCAATTCGTTGTATCAATAAGTAATTTGGAAACAAATTGCTTCTTTATTAACCCAAACTTAAAACCCATTAATTATGGCAACCTCGAAATCATCCAAGAGTGCCGCAAAAAAATCAACGGGCAGCAAGGCCGCTTCTAAAGCTTCATCCAAGGGTGCAGCTGGAAAATCGGCCAGCCGCAGCGGATCATCGGCAAGAGGCGGCGCCGCTTCGAAAGGTGCATCTAAAACTGCATCCAAATCAAGCGGACGTGCAACAGCCAGTAAATCATCGGGCCGCGGAACCAGCAGCAAAACCACATCCAGAAGCGGAAGCGCCAGCAAAAGCGCAGCCGGTGGTCGCACAGGTTCTAAGGCAGCAGGTCGCAGCACCGCATCAAAAGGCGGCGGCAAAACCGCAGCCAAAGGTGCCAGCAAATCTTCGGGCAGAACCGGTGGTAAGACAGCTTCCAAAGGTGCTGGTAAAACAGCATCGAAGGGCGCATCAAGAACCTCGGGTAAAACTGCCGCAAAAGGCGCCGCTAAAAAAACAATGATGAAAGGTGGCGGCAAAACAGCTTCTAAAGCAGGCAGTAAAACCGCATCAAAAGGTGGCAGCAAAACTGCATCTAAAGGTGGTGGCCGTACTGCTGCAAAAGGCGGAGCCCGCACCGCTTCGAAAGCTGGTGGCAAAACCGCTTCGAAGGGTGCCGCATCTAAGAGTGCAGCATCTAAAGGCGGTGGCAGAACCGGCAGCAAAACCGCTTCAAAAGGAGCTGGAAAATCTGCATCGAAGTCAACCGCCTCGAAAGGTGGCAACAGAACTGCAAGCAAGGCTACCTCCAAAGGTGCTGCAAAAACCGCATCTAAAGCAGGCGGTAAAACTGCAGGTAAAACTGCATCGAAAGCAGCAGGCAAATCCGGTGCAAGCCGTGGCGGCTCCAGCGCAACCCGCTCGGGTGGCGGCGCCAACCGGGGCAGCAGTGCAGCCGCAAAAGGCGGTGCCCGCAGCAAGCAGGCCAATGCCGGTAAAAGTGTAAACGGCAGTCGCACTTCCAGCAAGCGCAGTTCGGCCAACAGCGGTAGCGCCACCGGTGGTCATTTCAACGATGCTGAAGCCACCCGCACCGAAAATACCAGCGGATCGGAAACAACTATGATGGATACCAGCACCGATACTGGCCTGGGTTCTTCCGACACTGCCAATGATGCCAACGGTGGAACATCCGGTGGAGATTTTGGCGGAGGCGGTACAGAAGGCACCGACCACAGCGCCTGATTGTTTACCATTTAACCGTATATACAAAGCCGTTTCTTTTGAAACGGCTTTTTTTGTGGGCCTCCGTTATAGTGAAGGGTAATAAACTTTTGCCCGACGCCTGTTAACTTTTTCCATGCAGCATTCCATAGCAACTGGTGCATTTTTAAAAACTATTGTTGTTGTTTGTTGCCAATAATGCCGGGTTTACCACCCGTTACCAGCGCAGCCCCGTCTTTCATATCGACTTCAAAACAGTTACCAGTAGGCTCAAATAGGCTTATATATGATTCAAAAATTTTGGTGCCACCCCAAAAGAAAAAACCACTGCCTGGAAAGGCAATGGTTTTCAAAAGTTCTATGCTACCTATGTAGTTATACGCGGAAGTGAGCAAAAGCCTTGTTGGCTTCGGCCATACGGTGGGTATCTTCTTTCTTTTTGAAAGCGGCACCTTCACCTTTGCTGGCGGCAACGATTTCAGCAGCCAGTTTGTCGGCCATGCTGCGTCCGTTGCGTTCGCGGCTGAAACGAATCAGCCACTTGATGCTGAGGGAAATTTTGCGGTCGGCACGTACTTCAGAAGGAATCTGGAAAGTGGCACCACCAATACGGCGGCTCCTTACTTCTACGGCAGGCGTTACATTCTGCAATGCACGCTTCCAGATTTCGTATCCGTCTTCACCGGTTGTTTTCGCTACTTTATCAACGGCGTTGTAAAAGATATCGAAAGCAACACTTTTCTTGCCTTCCCACATGATGTTGTTTACAAAGCGGGTTACCAGTTTATCGTTATAACGAGGATCTGGTGCCAGCGGGAGTTTCTTAGCTTGTGACTTACGCATGTTTTTAAAAGTTCGATCAGAGGTTCTCAGGCGCTGTGCTGAGCTGCTTGACCGGGTTTAATGTTTTTAATCAACACACATCATTCGCGAATCAAAATTTATTCGCGAAATCCGTGATTATTTTTTGCCTTTAGCAGGTGCACCTTTAGCACCGCCTTTGTCTTTTTTGGTACCGTACTTCGAGCGGCTTTGCTTGCGGTCTTTTACACCGGCAGTATCCAAAGAACCGCGAACGATGTGGTAACGTACACCTGGCAGATCCTTAACACGACCACCGCGGATCAGCACAATGGAGTGCTCCTGCAGGTTGTGTCCTTCACCGGGGATGTAGGCAATTACCTCAATCTTGTTGGTCAAACGCACCTTGGCCACTTTGCGCAGGGCAGAGTTAGGCTTTTTAGGAGTGGTAGTGTACACACGGGTACAAACACCACGGCGTTGCGGGCAGGCATCCAGTGCTCTGGACTTGCTTTTAGCCCGGATGATCTCTCTTCCTTTACGTACTAATTGCTGTATAGTAGGCATTACGAACCTTTTGTTTTTGGGACGGCAAAGGTAATGGGCTGAGTGTGAATAACCAAAAAACAAAATTCCCTTTTGGCTATTTTATTCACATTTGCCCTGTTTGGGCTGGTCAAACACCCTTTATAAACCGCTTTTTTTATAAAATATTAAAATTGGGCGCAAGAGGTTGCCCCGTTGCTTAAACTGCCACCAGCCAGTTGTAGCGGTCATCACTCCTGCCATACCGGATATCATCCAGCAGGCGCTTGGCTTCGGGCATTACCTGCCAGCCAGCCACATCGAAATGCATCACAAAATCTTTGTAACGTAGCTCTTTTATAGGCGAAACCGTTGCCGCCGTTCCAGTGCCGAATACTTCTCTTAGGGTGCCCGCTTGGTAGGCTTCCATAAGTTCATCTATGGAAATGGGGCGTTCTTCTATCTCCAGGCCCATTTCTTTTAAAATGGTGAGCACACTCATACGGGTAACGCCGTTGAGGATGGTACCTGCTTCCAGATCAGGAGTTACAGCTTTATTTCCCAGGATAAACACCACGTTCATGGTGCCTATTTCCTGCACGTATTTATGCTCGTAGGCGTCGGTCCACAACACCTGGTCGTACCCTTTTTCTTTGGCAATATGGGTAGCCAGCATAGAGGCACCGTAGTTGCCGGCCGCCTTTGCATAGCCAATGCCGCCTTTAACGGCACGTACATAATGCTCTTCTACATAAATGCGCATGGGCGTGCCATAGTACGGGCCGGTAGGGCTTAGTATAACAAGGAACTTATATTTTTCTGAGGGACGCACACCAATCAGTTCATCACTGGAAAACATGAACGGGCGGATGTACAGTGAATGGTCGGGCATGGAGGGAATCCAGTCCTTTTCAAGGGCCACCAACTGGCGGATGCCTTCCACAAAAATATCCTCGGGCACGGCAGGCATCATCATGCGTTCGGCCGAAATGTTGAAGCGCTTAAAGTTGTCGTGCAGGCGAAACACAAATGCATTGCCCCCTTCATCTTTGTATGCTTTGATGCCTTCAAAAATGGCCTGGCCATAATGCAGTGCTGCCACCGACGGGTCGAGGCTCAAGGGCGCATAAGGCCGGATCGATACATTGCTCCAGCTGCCGTTGTCGTAGTCGGCCTCCAGCATATAATCGGTAAACACTTTTCCGAACGGAATATTTTCCAGCGTCAGGCCTTCCAGCTTGCTATGGGCCGCCTTTGTAACCGGAATATCCATAGTGGCAGTCATAATGTGAGTATTTTAGCAGCGCAATGTACCTAAAACCGCCTGAAAACCGGTCATAAAATTGTATCATGAGCCTGAACGACCTAAGCCTGAACCCACACCTGCTTACCCAATTATACTCACACTCCCTGCTGGAAACAGATGAACAGGCAGTACCTGCCAAAAGAAACACACCGGTAGCAATAACACAACCGGCGAAAGAAAAAATTGAAACACCACCTGTTGTGCAGGTAGCCGCAACACCGCCTGTTGCAGAAATTGAAATACAGGCTGCGCAAAAAACACCCGCTCCTGCCCCACCACCTTTTGTGGCCGAACAACCCGTTGCTTACGGCAACACACCTTCGCTTGGTGGCAATAAAAAAGAGGTATTAATCCTGGTAAAAAATGATACGGTTCCCTTTTTACCTGACTCAGACCTGGAGTTTCTTTCGGCTATTTTAAGTGCCTGTCGCCTAAGTATAGCCGATGTAGCCATTGTTAACCTGCATCATTACCCGCAACCTTATACGGCATTGCTCGAGCAATTCGCGACCAAACAGGTATTGCTGATGGGAGTAACGCCGCAGGAAGTGGACCTGCCCTTCCACTTCCCGCATTTCCAGCTGCAGCCCTTCGACAGCCGCACTTATTTGTCGGCCTATCCCTTACGGCAAATGGCGCAGGACCGTTCGCTAAAAATGCAGCTCTGGGGCTGTTTGAAGCAGCTGTTTGGCGTGTAGGGAGGAGATGATGGATGGTGGATGATAGTTGGGAGTCGGGAGTGGCCAGCCATTGTATTTGCTGTTGTGTCGTTTGTATTCCCTGATTTTACCACAAGGCATGCCGCAACACCAACCCGTCATTGCGAGGCGCAGCAGATTTATTGAAGTGTTGTTAATGTTGTGCGCCGAAGCTATCTTCTTTTATTAAAACGACAATTCAGATTTGTTTTTTTAAAAATGATAATGGCAACAAAATGAAGATACATCTTGATCAAGGAGATTGCTTCGGCGCAACAGGTAACATTTACTTTTAAGCCACTACAGCGCCTCGCAATGACGGAAGCGCGACACTTTTTCTTTTTCAAACTTCCTTCAGTTGTAAACCATCGACAGCAATCCACTGTCAACTCAAAGCCCCCAACTCTCAACTCCCAACTCAACACTCCCCACCACTAACTATCTTCGCTTATGCTCATTTTTGCTACAAACAACGAAAACAAGGCAAAAGAAGTGCAGGCTATATTGCCCGCAGGCATGCAGGTGGTTACCCTAAAACAGGCCGGTATCGATCAGGAAATTCCTGAGCCGTTCGATACGCTGGAGGAAAATGCATTGGAAAAAGCCCGGGTCATTCATCGCCTTGCCGGCAAAAATTGTTTTAGTGAAGACACCGGCCTTGAAGTGGATGCTTTGGAAGGAGCCCCTGGCGTACACAGCGCCCGGTATGCAGGCGAAGCCAGGTCAGACAGCGCCAACATGGAAAAACTGTTGCGCCAAATGGAAGGGAAAACGGCCCGTCGGGCACGTTTCCGCACTGTGTTGGCCCTCATCTGGAACAACGAAGAACACCTGTTCGAAGGCGTTTGCACAGGCCATATTGCTTTTGCGCCCAGCGGCAGTAATGGCTTTGGTTATGATCCTGTGTTCATTCCTGAAGGAAGCGACCGCAGCTTTGCCGCAATGACCCTCGAGGAAAAATCCCGTTTCAGCCATCGTAAAAAAGCAGTGTCGCAGCTGGTAGCATTTTTGAAACAAGTAACATAAACCGGAAATCTTGGAGCAGGCAGGCAACCATTTTACAAACGAATCCGACTTAATTGATGGATGTATCCGCGGGGAGCGTAAGGCGCAGGCCGAACTGTACCAACGCTTTGCTCCACGCATGTTTGGCGTGTGCCTGCGTTATGCCGCCAACAATGAAGAAGCAGAGGATATTCTTCAGGAAGGCTTTCTTAAGGTGTTCCGCAAGTTGGAGAGCTACCGGGGCGAGGGCTCGTTTGAAGGATGGGTGCGCCGCATTTTTGTAAATACTGCCATCGAGCATTTCAGGCGTAAAACCCGCCTGCAGCCACTTTCCGGCACCGAAGAAGAAACCATTGAAGGCAAATACCTGACAGCACTGGACCATATGGCCGAAAAGGACATTGTGCAACTGGTGCAGGGCTTACCACCCGGCTACCGAACCGTATTTAACCTGTACGTGGTAGAAGGCTATACGCACCGGCAAATAGCGGAGATGCTGCAAATTTCGGAGGGCACTTCCAAATCGCAGTTGTCGCGGGCCAAACAGATATTGCAGGAATTGGTGCAACAACATATTGAAAAAAGAAAAGTACGCTAAACCCCATGCACACGGATTTAAAAGAAAGGCTGCACAACTGGGCTCCCGAGCCGCCTGAAGGGGGCCTGGAAAGGCTATTGGAGGCACTTCCGCATGTGGAGCCACCAGCGTATGCCCAAAAGCTATACGCGTTTGCCGCTCCTCCTCCTCCTGCAGTTTGGGATGCTGTAGCCGGTGAACTACACCCGCAACAACCTGCTACAAGGGTCATTCAGATGTACCCACGCAAAAGATGGTTGCAGGTAGCCAGCATTGCCGCTTCATTACTCTTTGCCGTTTACTTTTTGCCGCCACTTTTCAAATCGGGCAAACCTGCCCCTGCCTCCCCTCCCGCTTCGGCTGTGCAACAAAGTATTGTAACTTCACCATTGCCGGAAACTACACCACCGGTGCCGCAACCCGGTGAGGAGCAACTGGCAGTAACTGTTTCGGCGCCAAAAGATGTTGCGGCTAATTTTACCCAATTGCCTTTGCCCCCCAAAGAAAGCGATCCGATGCCGATTGCAGAAACAGAACGGGCCAGCTCCGTATTACGGTCATGGCTGCCCGAAAATGAAGGTATGCACCAGGTTGGCAACCGGATGGACCGATATATTGTTTTGGCTGTAGCCGATGATGCCGCCGTACGATTGCCAAAGAAATTGTATTCGGCATTTCGGTGCGAGGAGTTACCCGACCCTGCTGGTTGCCTGGAACGGCTGGCCACACTGCGGCGCCGACTGGCATCGCCGGAACAACTGGCTTCCGCCGACTTCTTGGGCGTAATGGAAGTAGTTCGAAACATGGGTTCGGGCCAATAAACCCGATACCAGGCCCATGCAGCGCATTTATTAGAGCAGTATCTTGCGGCTATGGCCCGCATCAAGTTGGATTTACCACAGGAATTTTCTTTTGCTACAGAAATTGCCGTTCGCATCACTGACCTCAATTATGGCGGCCATGTAGGCAACGATACTGTTCTCTCTCTGGTGCATGAAGCACGGATGCATTTTTTGCAGCACCATGGCTATGCCGAGTTAAACCCAGGTGGCGTAAGCCTGATCATGAGCGATGTGGCCATCCAGTACAAATCGGAACTTTTTTACGGCGACCGTTTAAAGGTGTATATATCCGCTTTTGATTTTGGGCGTGTTGGGTTTGATATTGCTTATAAGCTGGTAAAAAATGAGACTGAGCAAGTAGTAGCACTGGCAAAAACAGGCATGGTATGTTTTGATTACCAATTGCGCAAAACCGTAGCGGTTCCGGAGTCGTTTGCTGCCAAATTAACGAGCAGCAAAATATAAGCACCCTACAACCCGCAAATTAGACAGGTATTGTTGTATTGAATCAGATCAAATCGCTTCAGGCTCCGGCAATATCGTCATTCCAGATACGCCAGCTTTCGAGGGCCTGCCCCACCAGCATTTCATAACCATTTACAGTAGCCGCCCCTTTTAAGGCTCCCTGTTGTAAAAAAAGCGTCCGTTCCGGATTATAAATCAAATCGAACAAGAGGTGTTGTGGAGTAATTGCACCGTAAGGGAGCAAAGGTGCTGCATCTACATGAGGGTACATGCCTACAGGCGAAGTGTTGATGATCAACAGATGCCGTTGCATTACCAGGGCATCTACATCATCGTAGCTGATGGCAGCCTCGCTTCGGGTTCGCGAAACAATGGTGGCGCTTATTTCCAACTGTTGCAACACATACAGCACTGCTTTGGCCGCGCCACCGGTGCCTAGTACCAAAGCACTGGTATGGTCTTCTTTTAAATGGGGTTGCAATGAGTTGCGGAAGCCCACTACATCGGTATTGAACCCATATAATTTGCCACCGGATATTTTGATGCAGTTGCAGGCGCCTATTGCTGCAACTACCTCGTTTTTATAATGTAAAAAAGGAAGCACGGCTTCCTTATAAGGTATGGTTACATTGAGGCCACGAAGTTGCGGGTATTGTTGCAACAAGCTGCTTAACTGCCCAATATCTTCCAGCTCAAAATTTTCGTAGCGGTGGTCTGCCAGCCCCTCACGGGCAAATTTTTCGGTAAAAAAACTTTTGGAAAAAGAGTGCTTCAGCGTTTTTCCAAGCAGGCCGTACAAACTCATTCTACTTCAGCTTTATCCAGGAACAGGTGAAAGGTATCGCCCCGCAAACCAACCCGCATAGATTCTAAAGGAATGACCTCTGTAGGGGCAATATTCCCCAGGTTTACGTTGCATCCCAGCAGTTCTATAAAATAAAGTTGTTGCTCTTTTTGGGGTGCTTCCCACAGGATTTTTTCGCCAGGGATCTGCGTAAGGATTTCCTGCACCAGGCCTTCCCGCACTTCGCCCGAACCGCGGTAGATGCCCACGTTGCCCCCTTCGCGGGCTTCGGCAATTACATAAGAGGCGCCGGCAGCCAGTTCTGCCTGCATTAGTTCAATCCATTTGTAGGGTGGGATGATATGCGCGGCATCTTTGCTGCCCACTTCGCTCAACACAATTCCGTGCTGGGTCAGCTTTTCAATATACCCGCATTTTTCGGCATGCGGAATGGTGATGGAGCCATCGCTTACTTCCATATAGCGCACCCCGAACTCTTTACATACACTGATATAATCTTCAAACTGGTTGCGAATCAAAAACGCTTCAAACAGGGTGCCGCCAAAATATACAGGCACATCGTATTCGGCATACACCGCCAGTTTTTCCTTAAGGTTAGGCGTGACAAACGAAGTACCAAAGCCTAGTTTAACCAAATCGATATGCGGGTGGGCCACACTTAAAAAATTACGGGCGTCCTGAACGCTCAGGCCTTTGTCCATAACCATAGTAATACCGGATAAACGAGGTTTGGCTATCCGTTCAGGAATTTGCGAAAGATTAAAATTCATGCGCTGCAGATTGAAACCACAACTGGTGTGGTTGCGCGCAAAAATAGGGGAAATCTTGGCCTATTGTCCAGATTTACCGCCGCGTTTTCGTTTGTGCCTTGCCACCATTTCTGCAACCTGTGTGTTCTGCAACAAAGCAGGGTTGAGCGCCAGCATTTTTTTAAATAGCCTGGGAGCCTCCACCAAAGCTTTTTCAAGGTATAAAAGCGCTTCTTTAGGTTTTCGTTCGGCCAGTAAAACCGCGCTTAAATAATAGTAAAACAGGGGCTTCCCCTCTGTTGCATCCAGAGCGGCCCAAATCTGTTGGCGAGCCTCATCAAAATACTGGCCTTCGTAAAGGCAACGGATCAGGGCTTCCCAGCCTGCGGCCCGCTTAGGCCGTAACCGCACCACATAAGAAAAATATAACAATGCTTCCTTATATAATCCTAACTGCAGTTTGCATTCCCCCATCAGCAAGTTTACTTCCTGTTGGTTGCGCTGAATGCGCAAAGAAATTTCAAGCTGCTTAATCGCCGAATTGTATTCTCCCTCATTGTAATAAGTGCAGGCTATTTTATAATACAACTTGCTGTCCTCCGGATTCATATGTGCTGCCTTGCGGTAGTGAATACGGGCCTGGCCGAAATTCTTCATCCGGTCGTAGCAATGGCCGATGGCCTCAAAAATCACTTCCTCAGGTTTGGAAAGCTCCAGCACTTTCTCCAGCGCTTCTATGGCCTCCTTGTATTTGCGCAGCCTGATGTAAGCATCGCCCATATTGCGATAAGCATAATCAAATTTTTCATCGATCACCAGTGCATACTCGTAGGCATCAATGGCTTTTTCGTACAATTTCAATCCCTGGTACGCAGTAGCCAGGTTAAACCATGCCAGTTCGCTATAAGGATGCTCGTCTATAACCCGCATGTGCAGGCGGATGCTTTCTTCATTGCGGCCAGTAAAGTCGGTCCAAAAGCAAATTTTATACAGGGCTTCCTCGTTGGTAGGATCTTCTTCCAGGATCATTTTGAGGCAATCGAATACCTTTTCAAACTCCTCATAATCGTCGTACACGTCTGCCAGCTCAAAAAGCAGTTCCACTTTTTCTTCACCCTCAAACAAACCTATAGCAGCCTCCAGCAAGGAAACAGCTTTCTCCTGCTGGTCAAGTGCCAGGTAAGCGTCTGTTTTTAAGATATACAGGTTGATATCATTGCTGTCCAGCAGTTCTGCTTTTTCCAGAACCTCCAGTGCCTGCCGGTATTTGCGGGTAGCCAGCAACAGGTCGGCTTTTTTAAACATCAGGGCGGCACAAAAAGGAAAATGCTCGAGAGCAATGGTGGCCGCTTCAAGAGCCTGGCTCATTTCCTCACGGTCGTCGAAGTAGTCGATAATCTGCTCAAATGCCTCTTCTTCAATAAATGCGCTGCTTTTTCCCAAACGGAGGTTTTCATAACTGCGCAACAATTCCTGAAGGTTTTCTTTATCAAAGTGCGGGTCTGTTTTCATCCTTACAATCCTCCGGTTACAAATTACTACTAAGCTAAAAAGGCGCCAATAATCACAACTTTTCTTTATCCCCAAACGTTAAACAGGTAATAAAGGATTCTCGAAACGCTTTAGCATTTGTTAATATTTTTACTATCTTTGCTTACTGCAAATGAAAAGTTCAGCCTTCAAATACACCACAATTCTTCTTCGTAAAGCATGCACCCTTGTGCTGCTCACTGCGTCTGTGGCTGCTTTTGCCACTTTAGGTGAAGGCAAAAAACGCGATACGGCACAGCACAAAACCACCACTTTGCTGGCACGTACCCCCATTACCAATTTTAAGAACTTTACGCTCAGGTCCGGTTATCAATACCGGGGCAGCACCATTATCAACACTGCAGCAGCCAACAAATACATAGTGCTAAATCAGGTGATTACCTATCAAAAGGGCAATCAAACCTATATTCTGCCTATGAAAAAGAAGGTGCTGCTCGATAAAGTGACCTTTATCCCCAGCCAACGCTAGTTTATAGCGCCTTATCATTTTCCTTAAAAGAATTGCTTCCTTTTCTGCCAGTTGATGGTAAAGACGTTATGTCTAGGCCATTTACTGGCGTCCTCCTTTGCTTTCCTCATAGGTCATTACGCGGTAACCAGATTGGGGCAGGTCGAACTTGGCAACAGGTACGGGGCTGAAGTTGATGCGGGAAACAGTATAAGTGATATTGAGGTTGCCCATCGACGATACATATTCCATTGGCAGGCCAGGCAGGCCCTGCGCCAGCATATTGAAGCTTTTATTTTCCAGCAAAATGTCTGGTGTGTACCATACATGAACCGGTGTTCCATCGGTCATTTTACCCACCGCTTTTTTACAGTTGTACCCCAGTATCTGCTTGGTAGAATCTACCAAGGTAAACTGGATGTCCTTGTATTTGTTGTTCATTTCCTGCCAGTTGGCGGGTGTTAGGTTGATCACATATTTCTGATTGCCGTAATCTTTTAAAATTGCAATGGAGTTTTTGATGCCATCGATGATGGTGGCCTGGGTTCCCAGGGAGCTGACCATTTCGCTGCGGCTGCGGTTGCCCTTAATGTATACAGTGGTGGTAGCGCCATCCAAAAAATCGGCAGCTTGCGGCTTATCGGAGCCCGTATTGATCACCACATCGTAACTGATCACGCCTTCGGTAAATTTCTTTTGCCCGAAAACCGAAACAGAAAAAAGAAGGCCAGCCAGCAAAAGGAACTTTAAATTATTCATGGTAACAGTTAATAGACGAGCCAAATATCCCATTTAGTTGGCTGTATAAAAAATCCCGCCATGCGGCGGGATGGAAAGTTTTGTTATGATTCGGCCTTCTGTAATGATGAATTATAAATTATTAGTCATGAATGAAAGTCCCTTATGGGATAAAGTCATCACTCATAATTTATAATTCCTCATTCTTAACGGCCTCCGCCCTTCTTCTGCATTTCCTGCATTTTCTTTTGCTGCTCCTGCATGGCATCAATTCGCTCCTGCCATTTCGATTTAGTTTTTGGCTTTTTCCGGTTTTCGTCTATGCGGGCCAGAATCCTATCGTGGTTGATAATATAATTTTGGATCACAAACTGCAGCACCAGGGTAATAATATTGGACACCGTGTAGTACCAGGTAAGGCCCGACGGCAGCTTATTGAACACAAAAAGCAGAATGAACGGGAAAATATAAGGCATGTACTTCAGGGCAGGGTTGCTCTGGTCGGGCGTCATGCTCATGCTGTAAATAGAAATCAGGAAGGAAGTCAGCACCGCCGTAATGGTAAACAGGCTTACATGATCGCCATAAAAAGGTATGGAAAACGGCAGCGTGGCTATGGAATCATACTGCGACAGGTCGGTTGCCCACAGGAAGTTTTCACCCCGCAACGCAATCTCCGAGTTAAAGAAGCTATACAGGGCAAAGAAGATAGGAATCTGCAACAAACCGGGAATACAGCCACCCAAGGGGTTTACGCCTGCCTCCCGAAACAGCTTCATCTGGTCCATGCTCATGGCCTGCTGGTCGTCGCCGTGCTTTTTGCGGAGCAATTCAATTTCCGGACGCAGCGCTTTCATTTTGGCACCACTCAGGTAACTGCTGTAGGTAAGCGGGGAAATAAGCAGGCGGATAAACAGGGTCAGCAACAAGATTACAATGCCGTAATTGCTGGAAAAGCCGCGGAAGAAATCGAACACTGGAATAACAATCCAGCGGTTCAGGTATTTTACAAAAGCAAACATACCCGTGCCAAGGTTTACGATTTCCTCCATGTCGTTGCCATATTGCTTCAGCACTTTATAATCGTTGGGGCCAAAATAAAGGCCCAGCGGCAGCGTGGCATTGGCCGAAGCCGGAAGCTTTAATTTCAGGTTGGCCGTAGCCTGAACAATGGTATTGCTGGTATTTTCGGGGGCCGTCCAGGTTACTTCACCAGAGGCAAAATTATTTTTGGCCAGCAGGGTGGTATTAAAAAACTGTTGCTTTACGGTTACCCAGTTAATGGGCTCGTCAAACTTTTCGGTAGAGCCACTGCCCACCAGTTCATAATCGGGGTCGCCAGCCACGCGGTAATTCACCGACGACTGGGTACGTTCGTACTCCAGGTCGCGCTGCAACTGCACCGCCTGGTTTTGCCACAAAATGTTCAACTCATTGTTTTGGGTAAGCTGGGGCACGCCATTCAGGCCAATATTGAAATCAACCATGTAGTTGCCGTTGCGCAAAACGTACTGGTGCACAATGGAGGAGCCGTTGGTGCCCACCAATTGAAACTGTACCGTGGTAGAACCGTCGGGGTTCTGCTTTGGCTGGCCGCCCTGAAAATAGAAATTAGTAACATCGGCGGTGCGGTTGTCGCCGGTGCGCACCACATAGCTTATTTTATCAAAAGCGGAAGCACCCAGCTTTACATTGGTGCTGTCGGGGGCTTTAAAACCTTTTAATTCAACCGAACGGGGCTGGCCGCCTTTATTGGTAAAAACGATTTTTACCAGGTCGTTTTCTACAGTGGTCAGTTGCTCGCCTCCGGTGATGGCACCCTGGAAACCACCAGCTGCATTGAACTTTGTTTGAGAATCGATGCGGATAGAATCAGTGCGATAAGCAGAGGGATCTACTTTAGGACGGGCAGCCTGTGCGATGGAATCCTGAATGGCTTTTTCCCGCATAAATGCCTGCTGCTCCCGGCTGTTGTAAAAAAAATAGGCTACAAAAAGAACGCCCAGGATTACGAAACCGATAACGGTATTCCGATCAAAATTCATTGGTGGTATATATTGTGTACTGTGGTAAGCAGCAAAGCCAACCAGCCGAAACCACCGGAATTTGGGGTTTGGCCGAAACATCCTGCTTCCTTAAAAGGGTGGCAAAGATAGTCAGGAACCGCGGACGAAACCGCTTTTTGCTGCTTTTTTGGCGGGTCTTTCACCTGTTTGCGTTATGCCGCCTTGATTCTTCACCGCTTTATGAATAAGGTAATAGCTGGATTTTCCTGTATGCCTAAATAACATCATCCCTGCAGCAACAGGGTGTTTTTCTTTTTACTTAATAAAAAAAAGGAGACCCCGAGGGCTCCCCTTTTTGCGAAAAATATAAAAAACCCGGGTTTAAACGGCTTCGTTCACTTTGGTGGTGCGCTGCGCCTTGCGGTCGTGAAACTGGCGGGATGCCGCAACAAAGTGAACAAAAAGCGGATGCGGCGCTTCCACAGTGCTCTTTAGTTCGGGGTGGTACTGGCAACCAATAAAATAAGGATGGTTGGGCAATTCCACAATCTCCACCAATCCTGTTTCGGGATTGTGGCCGCTGGCAATCATGCCCGCTGCTTCGTACGCTTCCAGGTATTCGTTGTTGAATTCGTAACGGTGGCGGTGGCGTTCGGTAATTTGGGTAGCGCCGTAAATACGATGGGCCAGGGTTCCTTCCTTGATGCTGCAGGGGTAAGCACCCAGACGCATGGTGCCGCCTTTTTGGGTAATCTTTTTTTGCTCTTCCATCATATTGATCACGGCCCCGTGGGTATCGGGCTGCATTTCGGTAGAATGAGCGTCTTTGATGCCCAAAATATTGCGGCCAAATTCAATGACCGCCATCTGCATACCCAGGCAAATGCCGAAAAACGGCAGGCCTGTTTCACGGGCATACTGCACGGCGGTGATCTTGCCTTCAATACCGCGGTGACCAAAACCCGGTGCAACCAGCAAACCATCCAGGTTCTGAAGCTTTTCGGCAACATTTTCCGGAGCCAGGCTCTCGGAGTGAATGGGCACCACCTGCACCTTGCATTCGTTCATGGCGCCGGCGTGTACAAATGCTTCCAGAATGGATTTATAAGCATCCTGCAGCTCCACGTATTTGCCAATGAGGCCAATGGTAATTTTTGCCTTGGGGTATTTGAGCTTGTCCAAAAACCCTTTCCAGCGGGTCAGGTCGGGTTCGGCAAATTCGGTGATGTTCAGTTTTTTCAAAACAATCAGGTCCAGCTGCTCATTCAGCATCAGCAGGGGCACTTCGTAAATGGTGGAGGCATCCGGCGCTTCGATTACCGCTTCCGGTTTTACGTTGCAAAACAGGGCAATCTTCCGCTTGATCTCGTCATTAAGGGGCTCCTCGGTTCGGCATACGATCACATCAGGGAAAACGCCGTTTTCGCTCAGCATCCGCACCGAGTGCTGTGTGGGCTTTGTTTTCAGCTCCTTGGCCGCCTTCAGGTAGGGAATCAGGGTCAGGTGCACCACCAGCAGGTCTTCATCGGGCAGCTCCCACTGTAGCTGGCGCACCGCCTCCACGTAAGGCAAGGATTCAATATCGCCCACTGTGCCGCCCAGCTCCGTGATCACTACGTCAAACTCATTGGTTTGTCCCAGCAGCAGCATGCGCCGCTTGATCTCGTCGGTAATATGCGGCACCACCTGCACCGTTTTTCCCAAAAATGCGCCTTCCCGTTCGCGGTTGATAACATGCTGATAGATGCGGCCCGTGGTAACGTTGTTGGCCTGCGACGTATAGATGTTTAAGAAGCGCTCATAGTGCCCCAGATCCAGGTCGGTTTCGGCGCCGTCCTCGGTTACATAGCATTCACCATGCTCGTAAGGGTTGAGTGTGCCGGGGTCCACATTAATGTAGGGATCGAATTTCTGGATGGTAACGCGGAGGCCGCGGGCCTGCAACAGTTTTGCAAGCGAAGCGGCTATGATGCCCTTGCCCAAAGAAGAAGTAACACCACCGGTTACAAATATATACTTAGCCATAAAAGGGTTGTTTCCAGCTTTAAAACAGTGGACGGGGCCACAACATAACAGGTATCAAAACCTTTCAGGGAAAGGTTGAAATACCGAATAAAATAATTAGTCCGTTAAAATAAAAAGCGCAGGCGCAAACCTGTCGCTTGTGACCAGCGGATGGGTCAAAAAAATCCGGGAGGTCGTGCAAACCTACACCAATTTTTTAGTGCACTATACCAATTTTAACAAGCTGTGGATAAATGCAAAATTTACCTGGCAAACAAGTAAAACTTAGATTTGCATCGCAACGGCAACTTAAATTTTAAAAGATTAAGCTGCAATACGCAACCAGTACCCAATCCTACTACTATGAGAATAATCCTTTTACCGTTTCTTTTATGGTACACTTTTGTTGCAACGGCTCAAAATGCAGCCAATGCTCCAGATAAGTTACCTGCATACACCGTACACCTCAACCAGGTTTTGGGCGTGCCCTTAAAAAAAGCTCCGGCTCCCGTTTACCTTTTAGATGCCAGGCAGGACAGCTCCAAAATTGGCTTTATTGCCACCACAAAAAATGCGCACTATAAAATTGTTTCTGACCGGCCATTAACGCAATTCTTTGATGAATGTAGTCGGTCCAATAAGTTCAGTTCTGCCGACTCCGGATATAGTTATTTATTGGTATTGCGCAAATTATGGCTCACCGAAACCACCTTGGCGGATGAAGAAAGAGTAAAAATCAAAACGCCGGGTGCGGAAGCAAACCAACGGTTCGGTAAAGTTTATGCACGCATAGAAGTGTATGCGCAAAAAGATGCTTTTTTCTATCCCCTGTTCCGGTTAGACAGTTGTTTTTTTGAACAAAAATCCCTCCGGACGAATATCACCAGGCTACTACCCCAGCCTTTTGTTTATTGTTTACGAAAATTGGATCCAGGCCAACTGGAAGCAATTGTACCTAAGCGAAAAAAAATGACTTTTTCCGAGGTTACCTTGTTTTCGAATAAAAACCTCACCCAACCTGTTTTGTTGTCTACAGGTGTTCAACGCGGTGTTTATCATACCTATGCCGATTTTTTACGCCAAAAAACCGATACAACCTCATTTACGATTCAGTCGGCACAATTAAGCGACGAGGTGGTTGTTAGCCGCAATGGAAAGCAGGAAGTTCTCGACCATTTCTGGGGATTTAGTGATGGGAAACAGGTGTTCATCAGGGTGGGGTTGAGCTTATTTACACTACACCCCGTTCAAAACACCTTCGAGTTTTGGGGCTTTCGTTCATTAAAACAAAAATACTTCCAGGCAGCACCGGTTGGAGGAGATGGATCGGCCTTTGCCCTTTCCTTTTTACTGCATACACTGAATACCAAAAAAGTAACGGCTAACCAGCAACCTTTACAACTGGATATGGAAACAGGAATCCCGTTTTAAACATCCAGGCTTACCCCTTCACGATTTTATCGTAGCTGGTTGCAATGCCTTTGATCAGCGACGAGGAAAAACCCTGGTGTTCCATTTCGTTGAGCCCCGCAATGGTGCAGCCTTTGGGTGTGGTTACCTTATCTATTTCCTGCTCGGGGTGGGCACCCCGCTGCAGCAGGAGTTCGGCGGCGCCTTTTACGGTTTGGGCTGCAATGAGGGAAGCAGTTTTGGCATCAAAGCCAATTTCTATTCCGCCCTGGATATTAGCGCGGATGTAGCGCATGGCATAGGCCGTGCCGCATGCACCCAGTACGGTAGCGGCGTCCATTAATTTTTCCTCAATAACCACCACTTTTCCCAATGTGGAAAAAACATCATGCACGCTTTTTATTTGCTCATCTGATGCCCCCGTGCTGGCCAGGCAGGTCATGCTTTCCTGGATGGCGATGGCGGTATTGGGCATGGCCCGGAACAAAGCCATTTGCCTGCCCACCACTTCCTGCAGATCTTTTAGAAAAATGCCGGTAACCACCGAAATAAGCACTTGCTGCGGGTTGAGGGCAACGGCGATTTCGGTAAGCACTTCTTTTACCTGGAAAGGTTTTACCGCCAGAATGACCATGCCGGCATCTTTAACCGCTTCGGCATTGTCGGAGGTAACATTGGCGCCTTTGTCTTTTAAAAATTGCAGCGCAGCAATGTTGCGCCGGGTAATGGTAATAGCTTTCGGCTGCACAAAGCCACTTTTAATAAGGCCTTCGGCAATGGCGGCGCCCAGGTTGCCGCCGCCAATAATGGCAATGGATTGATTCATAGTTAAAATAAAAAAGCAAGCGGCCGTAATACCGCTTGCTAAGATAGGTTGTAGGGTTCATAGTCCATGGACCATTGGCGATGGACTATGAACTTTTAAATCATACTCAATGCGCCGCCGGCTTCTTCTTTTGCCAGCAGGGTTTCGATGGCCGTATCGTATTGCTCTTTCCAGGCGGAAATAGGGCCCCAGCTTTCGCCACCAACCTTTACCTCTCCGGATGTTACCGTTCCCAGTTCGTAGCAGGGCAGGTTGCCCAGCGCTTTTTTAAATGCCGGAACCGCATCGGCGGCTACCGAAACCACTACCCTGCTTTGGGCTTCGCCAAACAGGTAGGCATCTTTGCGGAAGCCATCTACCATTTGCACGCTAAATCCAAGGCCGTTGGTAAACCCGCTTTCCAACAGGGCCACAATGAGGCCGCCTTCGGCAAGGTCGTGTGCCGATTGCAGCACCCCGGCTTTGATCAGGTCCGATACCTTTTGCTGCAGTGTAAATTCTTCGTCCAGATCGAAGTGGGGTGCCGGTGAAAATTCCACACCGCGGATCTTTTGTAAATATTCGGAGGAGTTGATATCGTTTTGCAACGAACCCAACAGGAAAATAACATCCCCTTCCTGCTTGAAGTTCAGGCTCATGGTTTTTGTGAGGTCTTCCACCAGCCCTACCATACCGATAGTTGGAGTTGGATAAACCGGGCCGTCGGGGTTTTGGTTGTAAAAACTTACGTTGCCGCCCGTTACCGGTGTATCAAATTTGCGGCAGGCTTCGCCCATGCCTTTTACCGCATTTACAAACTGGAAATAAACCTGCGGGTCGTAGGGGTTGCCAAAGTTGAGGCAATTGGTTACACCCAGCGGCTGGCCACCACTTACGGTAATGTTGCGGGCAGCTTCGGCTACGGCAATCATCGCTCCTTTATACGGATCGGCAAAAACATAGCGGCTATTGCAATCAACCGTTACCGCCAGGCCCTTGCCGGTTTCTTTTACCAGTACAATCGGTGCATCGGAAGGTGCATTGGTGCTAGCGTTTACCGTGCCCACCATGCTGTCGTATTGGTTATAGATCCAGCGCTTATTGGCAATGGACGGCAGCTGCACCAGCTTTTCGGCAATGGCCTTCAGGTCGCCTGCTTCCGGTTCGGAAACAGAATCTGGCTTGAAGGCTTCAATTTTATCAAAATACTTGGGCCTTTCGTATGCACGTTCGTAAACCGGTGCACCGCCGCCCAGTACCAGTTCCTGAGCAGGTATTTGGGCTTCCAGTTCGCCATGCATATAAAAATGAAGCAGGCCGTCGTCGGTTACTTCGCCAATCACCGCACTTTCCAGGTCCCATTTATCAAATACCGCTTTTACTTTTTCTTCATGGCCTTTTTCCACCACCAGCAGCATTCGCTCCTGGCTTTCGGATAGCAGGAGTTCCCAGGCCTTCATGGCTTGCTGGCGCATGGGCACTTTGTCGAGGTCGATGCGCATGCCTACTTCGCCCTTGGCACTCATTTCGGCGGTAGAGCAAATAATGCCTGCAGCACCCATATCCTGCATGCCCACCACGCCGCCGGTTTCAATTACTTCGAGGCAGGCTTCCAGCAATTTCTTTTCCTGGAACGGATCGCCTACCTGCACGGCCGGCAGTTCCTGAACCGATTCGGCGGTAATATCTGCCGAAGCAAACGATGCACCGCCAATGCCATCCTTACCTGTTGCCGAACCCACATACATTACCGGGTTTCCGGTACCGAGCGCCGTTGCGGAAACGGTTTTACCCGCTTTTACAATACCCACGCTCATGGCATTTACCAGCGGGTTGGTATGGTAGCATTCTTCAAAATAAATTTCGCCCCCAACAGTGGGTACACCAAAGCAGTTGCCGTAATGACCGATGCCGTGTACCACGCCAGCCAGCAGGTGCTGGGTTTTATCTTCGGTGAGGCGGCCAAAGCGCAGCGAGTTGAGTGCTGCAATGGGCCGTGCACCCATGGTAAAAATATCGCGGTGAATGCCGCCTACACCGGTGGCAGCACCCTGGAAGGGCTCCAGCGCCGAGGGGTGGTTGTGTGATTCGATCTTGAACACCACGCCATAGTCGTTACCGATGTCCATCAGGCCAGCATTTTCTTCGCCGGCTTTTACCAGCATGCGGCCCCCTTCGCGGGGCAGGGTTTTAAGCCACTTGATGGAATTTTTATAACTGCAGTGTTCGCTCCACATGCCCGAGAAAGCACAGAGCTCGTTGAAGTTGGGCGTGCGGCCCAGCTTTTCTTTGATCAGCTCAAATTCTTCGGGGGTGAGGCGGAGTTGTTGGGCGGTCTTTACGGTAACTTCCATAATGGGTGTTTATGCGCGGCAAATGTAAGTTCAAAGTACGAAGTGGGCCGAAGGAAGTAAAAAGTTATTGTGGGGCCACCGGCAGGGCAGGCTATAAATCATAGAGATGAATGTTTCCCTTTTTTGAAGATTACATGTAACAATTCCCTGCGCAGGCAGTTAAACTTGGACCGGGCCTTCCTTTTTCGGACTTTCGGCCTTTCCATATTTCAACAACTGCAATAGCCTCATGCCCTACCTGCTATTTTTTGGATACCTTATTTTATTGCTTTGGGCCATTTCGAGGCTTCCTCCTTTTCGCAGGGGTCAGGTTCCAATGGTTTATTTATGGGGATTTTTCCTTATTAAAATAGCTGCAGGTGTTGCTTACGGTTATTTCCATGCGCAAAGGGGCGGCGGCGATACCTGGATGTATCACGCTTATGGGGTGGAGGAAATGGACCTGCTGCTAAACGATCCTGCAGGTTTTGTTACCGGGCTTTTTCATCCGGGTTATAGCACCGGCTACGGCGATTTTTTTGGCACCTCCAACTCGTGGTGGAACGACCTGGATGGACGGGTTTTTGCCAAAATGCTGGCGCTGCTCAACCTCATTAGCAGCAGCAATTATTATGTCAACAGCTTGTTCTTCAATTTATTTTCTTTTACAGGCACGCTTTTGCTGGTGCAGGTTTGGCAAGACAAGGTGCTTGTTAAAAATCCATTGGTAACGCTGCTTCCCTTTTTGGTTCCCTCCTTTATCTTTTGGAGCAGCGGCATTCATAAGGAAAACCTGCTGGCACTGGCCTTAGGCCTTATTATTCATCCGCTTTATTTTGGCCTGCAGCAACAAAAAGCCACCTTGCGACGCGTGGTGGCTTTGACTACTGGCTTATTGATTGTGCTTTTGTTGCGCAATTACTTATTGTTACCACTGGGCATGAGCCTGCTGGCTTGGGTTTTGGCCAAAAGCTTGCAAAACCGGTTACACCCACTGGTTACATTCATAACACTTTTTTTGCTGGGTGCCGTACTGTTTTTTTCGGTGCGCTTGTTGGTGCCCTCTCTAGATTTTCCGCAGGTGGTAGTTAACCGGCAGCAAGCCTTTGGCGGCCTGCGTAGTCCGAATCGTTTCCGCTCAATGGACCTGGAACCTAATGCAACCTCTTTTTTACAAAATGCACCACAGGCTTTTTACAATGCAGCTTTCCGGCCAATGGTTTGGGAGGCAAACAATGCTTTAGCCCTTGCTGCGGCATGCGAAACTTTGCTGATCTTAATGTTATGCGCCTATTACTTACGACTGCTTTACACATCAAAATGGCGCGACCCGTTTTTACTTTTTTGCCTGTTCTTTTCAGTGTCGGCGCTGGTGATCATTGGGTATACGGTGGTATTTCCGGGTGCCATCGTACGCTACCGGAGTTTGGTAATGCCTTTATTTTTAATGCCCTTTTTAGCCAGGGCGGCTGGAAACAGTAAACAGGCTTTTATAGAGAATTAAACTCCAGGTCCATTCAACCCATATTTTAAATATGGGAAGCATTGGGTTTGGGTAAATGGTTTCAACAAAAGCATGCTGATAAATAGTTGAAAAAAATGATTCAAGACCTGAATGCGCAACCTTTGCTTTTGTTATTATTCCTGCTGTTAAGCACCCATTTTTACCTTATCTAAAAAGTAATATTTGGAGGCGGCCCATGCGCTAATCATCAAAACAAATTAAAGATTTCAATAATTTTTAAAAATTACACCAACTCATCTGTTTTTTATTAGCTCAGTTAAATTTTATCCACCTTTTTTGCCCTTTAACCCCTCAAAAATTTGTTTTTGGGCAAAAATATTTCAAGTTCTGCAGCATTAATTCTTATTTTGCCGAAAATTTATCTATGTCCTTGCGTTTTCAAGCCCTCAGCGGTCTAACCGACTTCTCCACCGAATCGCTGCTGGATTCCATTAACGGAAATGGAAACTACCTCAACGGTTCTGCAAAAATTACCGGCATTTTCGCCGAGAACGTATTTACCCTGAATAAAGCCCGTCAGTTTCTGAGCGACGAAGCATATAAGAGCCTGAATGCCTCGATCAAAGCCGGCCAGAAAATTGACCGCGCCATGGCCAACCAGATCGCTCATGGCATTCGTGCCTGGGCCGAAACAAAAGGCGTAACCCACTACACCCACTGGTTTCAACCCCTTACCGGTACCACCGCCGAAAAGCACGATTCGTTTTTTACCCTCAAAACCGATGGCACCCCCATCGAGCAGTTTGAAGGCGATGCGCTGATTCAGCAAGAACCCGATGCCTCTTCGTTCCCCAACGGCGGCCTGCGTGCTACATTCGAGGCCCGTGGTTACACCGCTTGGGATCCCTCTTCTCCTGCGTTTATCCTGGAAACCGGCTTTGGCAAAACGCTGTGTATTCCTACCATATTTGTTTCTTACACCGGCGAATCGCTGGATTATAAAGCACCCCTGCTCAAGGCCATTGAAGCCCTGAACAATGCCGCAGTGGATGTGTGCAATTACTTCGACCGCAACGTAACCAAAGTAACTTCCACCCTTGGCTGGGAGCAGGAATACTTTGTTATTGACGAGGCCATGTTTAATGCCCGTCCCGACCTGGTTATGTGCGGCCGCACGGTTTATGGCCATAATTCGGCCAAAAACCAGCAGCTGGAAGACCACTATTTTGGTTCGATTCCGGAGCGTGTGTATGCCTTTATGCGCGACTTTGAAAAAGAAGCCTACGTACTGGGCATTCCCCTGCGTACCCGGCACAATGAAGTGGCCCCCGGCCAGTTTGAGTGCGCCCCTATTTTTGAAGAACTGAACCTGGCTGTAGACCACAACACCCTGCTGATGGATGTTATGGACCGCGTGGCCAAGCGTCATAAACTGCGGGTGTTACTGCACGAAAAGCCCTTTGCCGGCATCAACGGCTCTGGCAAGCACAACAACTGGAGCATGGCCACCGATACCGGTGTAAACCTGCTGAGCCCCGGCAAAACACCGAAGACCAACCTGATGTTCCTGACCTTTTTTGTGAACACCATCAAGGCCTTCCACGACTACGCTGATATTCTCCGCGCCTCTATTGCTTCGGCTTCCAACGACTTCCGCCTGGGTGCCAACGAAGCGCCTCCCGCAATCATGTCGGTATTTATTGGCCAGTACCTGACCAAAGTGCTGAACGACATCAAGCAGCGTGTAGGCGACAAGTTTGACGAGCAGGACGAAAGCATGCTGAAAATGGACATCCACCGCAGCATTCCCGAACTGCTGATGGACAACACCGACCGCAACCGTACTTCTCCATTTGCATTTACCGGAAATAAATTCGAGTTCCGTGCTGTAGGCTCTACCGCCAACTGCGCCAACCCTATGACAGTGCTGAACACTGCCATGGCTGCCACTTTAAAGCAATTTAAAGCAGACGTGGATGCACTGACCGGCAAAGGCGAGAAAAAAGAAATTGCCATCATGCACGTCATTAAGGAATACATCCTGTCTTCCGAAAAAGTGCTGTTTGAAGGCAACGGATATTCCGAAGAGTGGGCACAGGAAGCCGAAGGCCGCGGATTGCCAAACGTAAAAACCACGCCGCTGGCGCTGGATGCAATGGTTACCGAAAAGGCATTCAAGCTGTTTATCGACAACAACATCTACTCGCACAGCGAGCTGGAAGCCCGCCACGAAATTGAGCTGGAAAAATATATCAAGAAAGTACAGATCGAAGGCCGCATGATGGCGGAACTGGCGACCAGCCACATCCTACCTGCAGCGGTTCGGTACCAGAATCTCCTGATCAACAACATCAAGGGCCTGAAGGAAGTAGGCATGGCCGAAGAAACGTACAACAGCCAATTGGAATTGCTGCAAACGCTTTCGCGCCACATCAACGAAACAAGCACCAATGTTGTAGCCATGATCAAGGCACGCAAAAAAGCCAACGCACTGGAAGACACCCGTGAAAAAGCCATTGCGTACGCCGAAGATGTTAAAGAGGCCTTCTTTGACAAAATCCGCCGCCATGCCGACAAGCTGGAACTGCTGGTAGACGACAAAGAATGGTACCTGCCCAAATACCGCGAGTTACTCTTTATGCGCTAAGCAATAGTCCTGGTCATAGTAATGAGCCTGTTCTGAAAAGAGCAGGCTTTTTTTATGCAACAACAAAGAATATTAATAGGGAAAACCCTCTTTAAGTTTTTTGTAGAATACCACTGTCACAGAAAATTGTCATGCCGAACTTGCTTCGGCATCTACTTCTACCAGCAGGATTTCATAAATGTGTAGGGGATGCCGAAACAAGTTCGGCATGACGACAGGCTTCTTTGTACGCAAAGTTTTGCAACAACTTAAAGCAAATAACTACCCTAACAAGCCCAAACATTTTTCGCTTACCCTTTTCTTTTGCCTAATTCAAAAACGTCCAGTTGATGCCAAAGCGGATGACCAGGCCGGGGTAAGGATAGTCGGGGGCAGCCATATTATTGCCGGTAAATCCGGGCTCTTCGCTCCATTCAAAAGTGTTCAGGTTTTCGGCACGGACAAATGCCCGGAAAGTGCGGATGCGGAAATTAAAAAACGCGGCTACATCGGGACGGTTGTTGAGGGTGTAGCCTTGCTGGTAAAAATAACGCCCCAGTACCGGCGAATAATCATCGCCTTCATAAGGAGAATGATAGCGCATCTCGAGACCCGTTGCCAGGTTTAGCCTGCGGAAAAAAGTACCCTCAAACACCAGCCGGTTGCGTGTAAAAAACAGCGGCATGTTGAGTTCGGCATCGCCAGTTTTTTGCTGCAGCCACACATCGCTGTACAGGTTCCAGCGGCGGCTGAGCCTGAATTGTTTAGAGGCCCCAATGCGCAGCACATTAAAAAGGGTTTCTTCCTGCTGCAACCTGTAAAAATCTTTCAGGTACAGGTAATTGGAGATCAGGAAATAATCACCGGTAAGGCGCAGCCGCAATTTCTCTATACCCAGCGACCCAAAGAAGTGTGTACTGTTTTCTTTGGAAAAAGATTTAGCCGGATCATCTAAGTAAAACGAACTGCGGGTATCGTAGGCAAATGACGGCGACCGGTTGATGTTTTCGCCACCGATCAGCAGGTTGCCCAGTCCGGGCACAATGCGTTGCAGCGATCCGTAAGCCCGGTAATCGCCGGCATTAAACCCATTGAGGTGCAGGCGGCCATTTGCGGCGATTTCCCATTTGCGGTTGCGGGTACGGTTGCGGTATTCACCGTGCCCAATCAGGTTGTACAGGTTAAAGGTACCCCTGGTGGTTGTACCCTGCAGCAATTGAATTTGGATACCTGCCTTTAAAAACTGCTGCAGATTTTTAGCGTCCGGAAACTGGTAAATGGAAAAATCGTTGCTCAGTTCAATCCATCGGTCCTGCAGGTCGATGGAGTCTGTTGCGAGGTCCAGATTATAGAATGTTTCATAAAATGTGGTGTCTTCCTCTGCCAGATCATAATACCGGAAGCGGTTGTTTTGGTACTGCAGCGTATGCTCAAACCGCAGGCGCGGGTAAAACAGGGGAATAACCGTGGTATCGGTAACGATGGAATCTTTTCGTCCCAGGTCGTATTGTTGCCGCATTACGGCCGTAACCTCGTTATAGCGGTTGGCTGTGGCCAGTGCACCGCCGCCAAACAGCGAAGAGGTAAAACGCTGGGAGCCGCCAAGGCGGGTAGGAATGGTAAACCGGTCGGAGAAAATGGCACTGTCCAAAAAGCGGGAGCCCAAAATGCCCCCGTTTTCACCGGCCTGCAGGGCGTTGGCCACCAGCACAAAATAGTTGTTGTATCGCTTGTTGGGCGATTCGTACCAGGAGCCCACTTGGTAGTTGTTGTGGTTGGCCCGCTGGTTGCGAAAAAAGCCCGGCGAATTGATCAGCCGGTAGCGCAGCGAAAAATTCCAGTGGGGCCGGATGTTTTGGGTATGGAAAATTTCAATGTGCTGCTCCTGCTGCCCCCCTACCAGGTAGCCCAGTTCGGTATAGGGCCGCGAGGTGGTAAAAAACTGGGCCTTGTCTGCACGCCATTTGTACACATCAAAGGCATGAAAACCGGGGTCGAACCCGATCTGCGCCGGACCCTCAAAAAGGAGCGACTGTGTGGCGGCGCCGGTATTACCCAGGTATCGGTGAGTATAAGGCACCGGAAACCACCGCGAAAAATCGTTCAGGTTAGAATCGAGCCGGTGAATAAAAGTGGAATCCAGGAACCGAAAAGAAATATTCACGCTGTCTTCCGATTTGCTCCGCCGCTCCAGTGAATCGGAACCGCCTCCACCGCCCATGCCACCCCGGGGCAGGCGCCGCAAAATGCCCGGTGCCTGTGTACTGGCAGCCAGCCCGACACAAATAAACAGGAGCAACAGAAAAGAACGCGATAAATATTTTACCTGCATTAAATAGAGCGAATCAGTTCGCGGAAAATGGTGGCAAAATGGGGCTCGGCTGCTTTTGCGGCCTGCAGCACTTCTTCGTGGGTAATCACGTTTTCCTCATCGCGAATGCCCAGGTCGGTAACAACGCTCATGGCAAAGACATCCATACCCATATGCACGGCAGCTATACATTCCTGCACGGTGCTCATACCCACGGTGTCGGCACCCAGTATTTGTATCAGCCGGTATTCGGCCCGTGTTTCAAACGTAGGCCCCGTGACGCCAAAGTAAACGCCCTGGTGTAGTTTTATATTTTGCTCCTGCCCTATTTGCAGTGCTTTTTGAATCAGCGATTTGCGGTATGGCTCACTCATGTCCGGAAAGCGGGGACCTATGCGGCTGTCGTTGGGCCCCATCAGCGGGTTGGCCGTGGCAAAAGAAATATGGTCGGTGATCACCATCAGGTCGCCTACGGCAAATGCAGGGTTTACGCCTCCGGCCGCGTTGGACAGCAGCAGCGTTTGCACGCCCAGCAGCCGCATTACCCTGATGGGCAACACTACATCTTCGGGGCTATAGCCTTCGTAAAAATGAAAGCGGCCCTGCATGGCAATGATTGGTTTGCCCCCAACGGTACCGAATATCAATTTTCCCGAGTGCCCTTCAACGGTAGACACCGGGAAATGCGGGATCTGGTTGTAAGGAATGGCCGTTTCTATTTCTATTTCTGCTACAAAGTTGCCCAGGCCGCTGCCTAGTACTACGCCCACTTTAGGGCTGCTTCCTGCATAAGGTTGCAGATATGCTGCTGCTTCCTGAAGCTTTTGATAGGTATTCATAAATTGGCGGCAAAGATAACCAGGATAGGAAGAATAACGAACAGATGAACAGACGAACAAGGAATGTCGAATGGCGAAGGGAATGATGCATTAGGAATTAGGAGTTATGAATTGGGCAGGCATCTCAATAATTAATAATCCATAATTAATAATTTATAATTCTCACACACTTAGCCATTCGACATTCCTTGTTGGTCTGTTCGTTATTCTTGCTTTCCTGTTATTCTTTTCGGCTTACATTTGCTCCACTTAAATTTTTACGATGAGCGTTCTTGTAAATAAAGACTCCAAAATCCTGGTTCAGGGATTTACCGGCACCGAAGGTACATTCCACGCGTCGCAGATGATTGAGTACGGAACCAATGTTGTAGGTGGCGTTACGCCCAATAAAGGCGGCACTACGCACCTCGACCGGCCTGTATTTAATACCGTAGCTGCCTGCGTGCAGGAAACCGGCGCCAATGTTTCCATCATTTTTGTGCCGCCGGCTTTTGCTGCCGACGCTATTATGGAAGCCGCCGACGCCGGCATTGCGCTGGTGGTGTGCATCACCGAAGGCATTCCGGTGCAGGACATGGTGAACGTCAAAAATTATTTGCAAGGCAAAAATACCCGCCTTATTGGCCCCAACTGCCCCGGGGTTATTACTGCCGATGAATGCAAAGTGGGCATCATGCCGGGCTTTGTATTTAAAAAAGGCCGCGTAGGTATTGTTTCCAAATCGGGCACGCTTACTTACGAAGCTGCCGACCAGGTGGCTAAAGCTGGCCTCGGCATTTCTACAGCCATTGGCATTGGCGGCGACCCCATCATTGGCACCACCACCAAAGAAGCCGTTGAATTGTTTATGAACGACGACGAAACCGACGCCATTGTTATGATCGGCGAAATTGGTGGCGGCATGGAAGCAGAAGCCGCCCGCTGGATCAGCGAGTCGGGCAACAAAAAGCCGGTGGTTGGTTTTATTGCCGGCCAAACCGCGCCTCCCGGGCGCCGCATGGGCCACGCAGGTGCTATTGTTGGCGGTGCAGAAGATACGGCTGCCGCCAAAATGCAAATCATGGAAGAGTGCGGCATTCATGTGGTAAGCTCTCCGGCCGATATCGGCAAAACCATGGCGCAGGTATTGAAAGGCGCTGTGGCGTAAACCATAAGTCAACATGGGTTACAATAAAAGATGCATTTTTTGTTGTAACAACAGCATATAAAAAAACGCCCCGGCTTCGGGGCGTTTTTGTTTTTTCAGTAAAAAAATTATGGCAAAGCCAACCCTAATGCAACAACCATAAATTAATTCACCACCATTATTAGTATCCTATCTTCTTTACCATTTCTGCAACAATTTGTCATCATAAAAATCGCTTGATTTGAAAAACAATCATCCTCCAAGATTAATTTGCTCATGAGAAAAAATCTACTCTTTTCCCTATTTTCCTTTGCTGCAATATCAGCCTTTGCACAAGACAGCACCCTGCTTAAAAACTATAAATACCGCACGCCTGGCTTCAGGGCACTAACGGTAAATTTTGGCATGAACGGTGTTTTCAATGATGGAAAATTCAATGCAGCCGACGCAACAAACCACCTGGTTAGTTTGCAACCCAGCAGCGCCAGGTTCAGCCGGTTCAAAAGCACAGACCGCACCTGGCAACAAATTGGCATCGGTGCCGCCAGCACCTTTTCGGCTAGCGGCAGTAAAGTTGAAAATAGTTTTGCTACAACAGACCGCCGTTCCCGCAGCGGGTCGGGAATGGCAGATGCATTCATCACCCAGCGCAATTACAGGCAAAACAACTGGTATTGGGAAATGGGTGCCAGCGCATTTGCAGGCGCAGCAGGCAACCGCACAAAGGATTCTGCCCTGATAAACAAAAACCGTAATCCACAATTGGGAGGAACAGTTACCCTTGGTTTTGGCCGCGGCCGCCTCGAACTGGTGCAGGATGCACAAATGGCATTGTTTATATTGAACGACCTGCGCCAGCAAGGATTGTTGCAACAAGAAGCCGACCAGCAAACAGCGCTGGAACTGGCACAGGTCATCACCGGCATCAACAACCGCCGGGTGTTCGACAGTCGTAGGCGGCGCATTTACGAACTGACCACCATTCATGAATTTTTGCAACAAAAAGGGCTTACCGGCACCGGTGATATCCGGGTGTTTACCACCATCAACGACAACTGGGCACTTGCTTTTAACCCTTTACGTTACTCGGGTACCAACTGGTATTTCAACGTTACACCCAGTGCCAGCTGGGTAAGCAACACCAATACCAATTCATTAGGCAATGTAAAAACAGAAAGCAAGGGCTCCGCTTTTGGATACGGCCTGCAACCTACCATAGGTTTTAACCGGTATGTGCCCAAATCGCTGCATTGGCAGCGCAACATGGGTGTTATGGCAAGCTATAGCCGCAATAACCTTAAAGAAAAAGCAAAGATCAGCAATAGCTTGCCCGAACTGGAAGAAATCACCGAAACTTCGATGTACCACACCTATCTTTTTTACGAAATGGGATACTATCCGAACAACAGGACCTTGGTAAATGCCGGCGTAAATATGACCGGAACCTGGAACCAGTACGACGGCACCGGCACAACGGAGTCGATGACAACTATAAAGCCCGGAGCTTACCTGACAGCGGACTATTTTATCAGTTATAATACACGGCTTTCGCTGCAGGCAGGTGCCAGCTACGAGCACAATAAAATTAAAAGAACCGGTACGGGTGTAGACAACACCAACCGCAACCTGCTGGGTACTTTCAGCATTGGCATTGCGCATGTTATCTTTTAAACTTTTTTGCGTAGAATTTGGGGGGCATTTAACAACAAACCTATCAGGAATGCACCTTTTACATATGATACATCGGGCCAAATGGAGCAGGAATTAAATTACAGCGAGCCAGCCTGCAACCATTTTAACCATTGTGCAGCGCAACAAAATCTTACTTTGGCGTTTTGAAATAAACATGCGTTTTCCGATCCTTTGTTTTGCGGCTTTCCTGTTGTTTTCAGCCTGCCCCCATTTAGCGTTTGCCCAGGCGATTTTGCTGCGGCCAACGGTGCCTTCTTTTTTACGGCCCGGCGACCGCATGGAATTATTGCTCCACATTAAAAACAATACCAGCAGCGAACGCACCGGCCAGTCGGAATTACAATTGCAGGACGCCACAACAGGTAATGCCGTGGACGGCTGGTTTCAAAACTTTTTTCCCAACCAGTATTTTACAGCTTCGGCCAACGACAGTACCACGGTCCGGTTTCCTGTGGAGGTTCCGTACACTTTTTATAAAACAGCGAAACTGCGTTTTATTGCCAGTGCCGCTACCGATACGGTTTCGGCCACCAGCCTGGTACCTGTGTTTCCCTATAAGCAATTAAACACCCAAACAGCAGCACACAAGGGCAATGGCTCCTTTACTTTGCCTGCTTTAATAAATAGCGGGGAAGGAGAAGGCCTGCAGCATGCGGGGCTACAGGTGCATATTGCCGCAACGCCGGCACCACTTTCATATACAGCACTATCCCACCTGTTGCAACAGGAACATGCAGGCATCTTTGCAGCTGCCAACCGGCTTTTTGCCGCGGGTTTGCTGTTGCAGGCCGCCCGCCAGCAACCCGATGCTGCAAAGGCATTGGCAATGGAAATAAATCAGCCCTTATTCGATACTGCATTTTTACAACAGCAACTATCGGCAGCCATGCAATTGCTACAACAGCAGCAACAAAAAACCGGCAGCTTTCCCTGGTGGGCCGGAGGCAACGAGGATGCAGCCTCCACCCAATATGTAGCGCTCATTATTGGCAGGTTGTTGCAACTTTCTGCTGTACCCGCTGCGCAGCAAGAAGTAATGCTGCGGATGGCAAAAAAAGCGGTTGCCTATTTAAAAGGCGCCCGGCTGGAGCTTTCCTCCCTGGAAATGGCTTACCTGGAAGGTTTGCTGGGCGAAAACAAAAAAGCTTCAGCGGGCAATATACAGGTGCCGGCAACAATGGGCAATGAAAAGCCAGGCATGCAGGCCATGATGGCTACAGTTTTGTGGCGCATTGGCGACACGGCAAGGGCAAGAAGGGTATTGGGCCTGGCGCTGCAACAAAACGAAATGGGCAATAAAGCTGCTGCCCCACCCACCCATGTTTCGGCCATTGAAACAATCCTGCTACTGGAGGCCGCAACATTAACGGGTAGTAAAGAGGTGGCAGACAGCCTAAGCATGTCGCTGTTGCAACAAAAAAATCCGCAAGCATGGCCAACAAGTGAGGCAACTACCGGTGCTGTGTATGCGCTTTTACTCCATAATGCATCATGGGCGCCAGTGGCTGCAGCCACCCTGCAAATGGGCAACCTGCCCCAAAGAACAATTTCCTCGGGTTCATATTTGTATACTACCACCGTAGAAGCTGGCCTGGTGCACCCGGCCGCAGGAAATATTACCTTAAGGCAAACCGATACCGGCCCATATCCGGTAACATTGGCACACTATCAATATTTCGACGAATTTGCCGAGACAGGCAGCAGCATAACCATGCAACGCCAGATATTCTGGTGGCAGAAGGGTAAAAAAACAGAGTGGACCGAAGGCATACCGGTGGCCATTGGCGACACCCTGGAGGTAAGGCTTCTCTTAAATAATAAAGGGGCTCAATCACATGTGCAATTAACGGCCGGCTGGCCAGCAGGATTTTTACCCCTTGGCTCACCCACCAAGAAGGCCGGAATCTTGGAGCAGGATGCAACGGGCCAAAGGGAATGGTGGGTGGCGCAATTGCCATCCGGAAGAACCACGTTTACTTACCACATCAGGGCGGTGCACCCCGGCACCTTCAATAGCGGCATTGCCGAACTAAAAGAAGCCCTGACAGGTACCCCATTGGCAAGAGCAGGCACGGTTCGGGTGCATGTAGAGTAAATACTCCAAACGCCAGCAGATCACTTGCCATTCAGGTGGTGCTGTTGTAGCTTTAATGGGCAATTCAAACCATTAAACTATGGCCGCAAAATCTGCAACAGAACTGGTAAAGGAAGCCAAACAGCAAGTAGAAAACCTGACCCCCCAACAGGTACAGGAAGCCCTGAGCGGTGGCAATACCACGCTGATCGATATTAGGGAAAGCGAAGAACTGGCACAGACGGGTAAAATTCCGGGTTCGGTGCATGCACCCCGGGGCATGCTTGAGTTTTATGCCGATGAATCGCTTCCCTACCACAAGCCGGAGTTTGATAAAAACAAGCGGATCATTTTGCATTGCGCCTCCGGTGGCCGTTCAGCCCTGGCAGCGGCTACGCTCAAGCAGATGGGTTACGAAAATGTAGCGCATATGGATGGCGGCATCAAAGCCTGGAAAGACGCCGGCAAAGCGGTGGAACAATAGCATTTCGCAATCATTAAAAACAAAATTTGTTTCGGTAATGTTGCCGGAACAGGAGTTGTTTTGCCCGGAACAAAACCATGTTTTTGCTGCATCTTATTTTTCACCTGATAAAATTGAAGTGGTGCAGCAAAATGCAGGACTTCTGGTAAACACCATGCAAAAACGAATTGTCCCGCACCAGTACCTTTGCCGTTATGCAAACCGACTTCCTCATCATTGGCCAGGGCATTGCAGGCACCATGCTTTCGTGGGCCCTGCACAAAGCCGGAAAAACCTTTTTGGTGCTGGATGAAGCCGAGCCCATTACCTCTTCCAAAGTGGCGGCCGGCATCATTAACCCGGTAACCGGAAGGCGTTTTGTGCGCAGCTGGATGATTGAGGAACTGCTGCCTTTTGCCCGAAACACCTACGCCGAGCTGGAAACTTTTTTAGGCGTAAAGGCAGTGCGCCACCTCGACATGATCCGTTTTTTTCCCAACAGGGAAAGCCGCGACCTTTTTGTTACCCGCATCACCGAAGATGATACCTACCTGCACCCCTACCCCGACCAGAATCACTTCAACCCGTTCTTTAATTACCATTACGGTTGCGGGCAGGTACGCCCCGCTTTTTGTGTGGGCCTGCAGGTGCTGATGGAAGCCTGGAAAAAGGAAATGCAACAGCATTTTCGTACCCAACGCTTTGAACCGGACACATTGAAGGTGCACCCCGATGGGGTAACCTATGAAGACATCAGTGCACAAAAGATCATTTTTTGCGAAGGGCACCGCGGCGAGGAAAACAAATGGTTCCGGGCATTGCCTTTTTCAGCCAACAAAGGAGAAGCCCTATTTATAGAATGCCCCGGGCTGGAGGACCGGCATATATTTAAGCAAACCCACCTGCTGGCCCCACTGGCGCAAAAAGGCATGTTCTGGGTGGGCTCCACCTACCAAAACCGGTTTTCCGATGCTGGCCCAACCGCGGAGTTTCGGCAAAGAACCGAACAGCATCTCCGCGACTGGCTCAAACTTCCGTTTACCGTGCTGGACCACAAAGCCGCCATCCGCCCCGCTACAGTTGAGCGCCGGCCTTTTGTAGGCCTCCATCCGCTACACCCGGCTATTGGCATATTCAATGGCCTGGGCACCAAGGGCACTTCACTGGCGCCCTATTTTGCCCACCAGTTGGCGCAGCACCTGGTACATGGCACCGCCATAACTCCTGAAGCCGATGTCAAAAGATTTGAAAGAGTGCTGACAAAATATTGACCAACCGGTATAGGTTGATGGCAACTGCACATCGCCAAAAAAGGGCAGGAAATTACCTCGATGTAATCGGTGTACCCTTTTACCTACAGTATGATCCCTGCGGTTTACCCCTGGTGGCATAAATTTTTACTGTACTATATCGTAACCCCAAAATATAACGATATGGCAGACCTCGATGTAGTAAAAAAAAGAAAATCGCCTTTACCCTGGATCATCCTGGCATTGATCATAATTGCTTTGCTGGCATTTTTCCTGCTGAATAACAACGACGAATCTGCAGCCATTACCACGCCGGATGCTGCATACGACTCAACTGCGGCTCCGGCCACGAGGTAGCTTCCCTGATGATTGCACAAAAATATTTGTAAACAGGCAGGCTTACTCCTGCCATAAAATAGAGGCTTATGTTTGGAAAAAAAACACCCGAACCTACTACACGCCTCCGCGAACTTAGCGGCAGCGATTACACCATTCCCAAAGGACAGCCCGATATACGCGGCTGGGATGTGCGGGATGCCAGTAAATTAAAATTTGGCACCGTGCAGGACCTGATCTTCGACATCAGGGCAGGCAAAGTGCGCTATATGGTCCTGCAAATATTGGACACCCCCGAGCTGGACCTGGATAAACGCACCGTGCTGGTACCCATTGGGCTGGCCGAACTAGATGCATCTGACAACGATGTTTTTTTGCCTTCGGTAAATGCGTTTCAGTTGCGGGCACTGCCCAGCTACAAAAAGTCGCTGCTGGGTGCAAAAGCCGAGCACGACGTACGCTCCGTGTTTGGTGCCACTACCTTAGGCAGCACCACCCAACAAGGCATGCTGCCGCATAACGACGTGGATGAAGGATTTTACAACCACGAGCATTTCAACGAAAACAATATGCTGCGCCGCAGGCAGGGTTTTATTGCAGAAAGCCCATCTGCCGAAAGGCCGCAATACCAGGAAGAGCCGGTGCGCCGCCGCGACCTGGAAGTAACCGAAGCCAATGCCAAACGCGAAGCTGATGAAGCCTACCGCCGTGGCTTTGAGGACGGCCAGCGCCACCGGGCAGAAACAGACGACGAATACCTGCGCAGAACCGGTAAAAACCGGGAGTTGTAACCAACCGCAGCATCATAAAAAAAGAGCGGCATGTTCCCCTGGGAATCATGCCGCTCTTTTTTTATCAAACAAAATACTAATCGCTGTTGCGCTCCTGCTCTGTATTTCGGTTATTGGTAGCCGAAGAACGGTCCTGGTTGGGGATCTGCTGGTCGTTGCCAGTCTTTTGTTGTTCATGGCTGCCATGCGTACCTGGTCCAGGAATAACCATGTCGTTATTGCCCTGTGTACCAATTGTTATTCCCTGGCCTTGTTGCTGGCTGCCTTCTATTTCGTTTTTTGCCATAACTGATTTTTTTATGGGTGACAAAATGTAAAACTGCACATCTACCGTTTCAAAAAAGCTGCCACAACAGCAAGCGCCTAAATTTTTTCCCGGATATTATTGATCGCGTTAACACATGGGCCGGTCCATACTGGTATTTGGCCGTTGGTGTAAATCGGGTAACCTTCCTGCTTTTGGTTGCGTTACATAGGGAAACCAACAGCCGGCGCCTTGTTTATCGCTTTTACCATTAACGCTGCAAAATTCTTCCGCAACATGCTACTTGTGTTGCTGGCGGGGCTGTTTGCTGCTTTTAAAACACCCGGCAGGCAGGATGGCGTGTTACCCGCAATGGTTCGGCCTACGCTGCCTTTTACAAGTTTTGCCAACGGCCTCGACCCTTCCTTACTGGACCGGCAGGACGACTCCCTTAGCACGGCAGTTCCGTTCGTTAAAATTGGCAACCTCATTGTGCTCCAGGGCACGGTAGATGGTGTTTCAGGAAACTTTATTTTGGATACTGGCGCACCGCATTTAGTGCTGAACCAGGTTTATTTCCGCAACTACCCGGTAAATGTTGTTTCCAATGAAGAACACACCAGTGTTTCCGGCACATCGGCCATGATTCAAAAAACCACCGTGAAAAATTTTGGCATTGGCGAAATGGCATACCACCACCTCGAAGCAGACCTGGTGGACCTGGGGCAGATTGAAAACAGCAAAGGCATCAAAGTGCTGGGACTGATCGGGTACGACCTGTTGCGGAACTGTGAAATAGTCATAGACTATGAAGCAGGCATCTTATATTTTCACCGGATAGGCCGCCGCGAAGGTGCCCGGTATAATAGCCCGCACCTGCAACAGGGCGGCTTTTTAACGGAAGAAATTGCGGTGCAAAACAACCAGGTAATGCTGCATATGCAAATGAGGGGTAAAAAGATGAAGTTTGTGCTGGACAGCGGCGCCGAAACCGGGATCCTCGACAGCCGGCTGCCGGAAAGCATTCTAGCCCATGTGGCCATTATTGGCCGCATGACCATTAAAGGAACCGGCACCAAGGATGTGGAAGCGCTGCGGGGAAATATCAGCGGCCTGCAAATGGGAACCGAAGTGCTGGAGCCCCTTCCGGTTCTGATCGCCAATCTTGAGCACACCTGCTTTGCCCAAAACATGGGGGTACACGGTGTGGTCGGGCTTCAATTTATGGCAGTCAAAAAGATCGGGTTTAACTTTGTGACCAGAAAAATGTATTTATGGAAATAAGCCGTACCATACGAAAGTTGCCCCTGATGGTACGCATTATGAGTTGTGTACTGGCCTTGCTGCTGCCCTTATTGATGGTGGCGCAAAGCACCAATACTTCCTACACCATAAAGGGCGGGCGGATGAAAATCGAGATCGACCGGAATATTTCGCCGGTAGCCCTGGATTCCTTTATAGTTCAGTTTGAACTGGAGCACCTGCAACTTAAAGACCTGGTGTTTAAAAACATGGCCGCTGCCGCAGCCAAAGAAGGCTGGCGGGTAGAACAAATGAACAACAAAGTACTGGTCATTACCAAAGCCTTTCAGCACTTTGAAGGCCTGAACAAACCAGAAGGCCGTATTCGTTTTACTGAAGCCAAACCCACCTTCGCCCAGCGTTTTCCGGCTACCAATAACGGGCTCACGTTTGGGCATAACCGCTTTCGCAACAAACCCGCTTTTGCCACCTCAGCAGATTCGGTGGTGCGCTTTTTCCTGCGCGGCCACGAAAATGCCCGCAAGGTAATGCTGGCAGGGTCTTTCAACAACTGGGATCCCGAAGCACTGGCCATGAAGCGTACCGAAGGCGGTTGGGAAGCCGCTGTAAAGTTGGGTGCCGGCAAATACTGGTACAAGTTTATTGCCGATGGCAATTGGATGGTAGACAGCGATAACCTGCAACGGGAAAACGACGGCGAAGGCAACACCAACTCTATATTTTTCCGCACCAACACGGTATTTTTCCTGCCCGGTTTTGAAGGGGCTAAAAATGTTTACCTCGCCGGATCGTTCAACCAGTGGCGGCCCCGCGATCTGGCCATGCAACGCACCGATGGGGGCTGGGTGCTGCCCCTTTATCTTTCGGAAGGAACACACACCTACAAATTTGTGGCAGATGGCCGCTGGGTGGCCGACAGCCGCAATCCCAACCAACTACCCGATGGCGAAGGGGGAGTCAATTCTTACCTGGCACTGGGCAAGTCCTACCTGTTTCAATTGCCCGGTTTTACAGGCGCCAAAGAAGTACGGGTAGCCGGTTCGTTCAACAACTGGCGGCCGTTTGAATTGCTGATGCGCAAAACCGCAACGGGCTGGGAACTGCCTTATGTGCTGGGGCCGGGCAATTACGAATACCGGTATTGGGTAGATGGCCAGTGGATGGCGGACCCGGCACGCCCACCCCTGGCGGGCAAAAACTCGAGCATGGTGATTGGGGCAAACCACACTTTCCGCCTCAAAGGGTTTGAAGCGGCCAAACAGGTATTTCTGGCGGGCGATTTCAATAACTGGAACCCAACCTCCTTTCCCATGCAGCGCCAGGGAGCCGAGTGGATTTTACCCCTGCACCTATGGGCAGGCAAGCACCGGTATAAATTTGTGGTGGACGGTCAATGGATCCTGGATCCGGAAAACAAGTTGTGGGAACAAAACGAACACCACACCGGCAATTCTATTCTTTGGTTTGGCAAGTAGTAGGCACTTCCAGTTTTTCGGAGTGGTTTACCACAATTACCAATGTACCAGGCGAAACATTTATCCATACCTGATTAAAACGAAAGGAATCCAATTTAAGGTTACCGTACCTGCCTGCGCTTTTACAACACTGCAAAGTTTGGCGGTATATTTCTAACCAATAAACAATGGCATTAGTATATCATCGACGGTACTCTTTTATTGCTGAATAATGCTTTGCAGCCCTGCATCTCATGATTACAAAAGCTACATCACGGCATCCACCCGAAACAGCGCTGTCTTTGATTGCGGGCCGTAATCCATCAAACATTTATCCAATATCTCCTGCAGTGGCATTGCAGGATTTTATTTGACCCAACTTGCATTTTAAATATTCAACAGTAATGCTCTTAGAATCTGTAAGTACAAGCGCTGTGGCGGCATAGGTATTATTGTGTATTAGCGCATATTTTCTCAAAACATTGAGTTGCCTCAACCCAATACACTTGCATTTTTACAAATCTTTGTATCCATGAAAATCCATGCCCTATCTTACCCCGGTACAAACGGGGCTGGGCCAATATCCTACCAATTCGACCCTGCCCGCTTGATGGAAAACATCGTGGACGTTGTCTGCGTATTTGACCGTTTGGGCATCATCCGGTATGTCAGCGATGCATCTCCCCGATTTTGGGGCTATGCGCCACACGAAATGACTGGCCGCCCCTTTACCGATTTTATAGTGCCGGAAGATGTTGCCCCTACGCTAAAGGCGATTGCGGAAAACACTGCCATTGCATTTACGCACCACCACGAAAACCGGTACCGGCGCAAAAACGGCTCCATTGTGTATGTTAGCTGGTCGGCCCGCTGGAACGAGGCCGAACAACTGCTGTACTGCGTTGGCCGTGATGGGTCGGGGCAGCGGGCCCTGGAGCAACGGCTGCTGAAAGCGCAGGAAATTGCCGGTGTAGCCAACTTTGAATTTGACGTAATAAACCGGCGTTTTGATTATATATCGGAAAATATTTACGCTATTACAGGGCTATCTAAAACAGAGATTCCCCAATTTACCATCGACCATTTGTGGAGCCTGCTCCACCCTGACGACCGGGGGGTGCTGCCGGAATTTTGCCAGACCGGAAGTACCGTTACCCACCGGCAGCATCAATACCGCATTATCCGCCCCGATGGGCGCCTGGTGTACCTGCACCACAACCGCGAAATGGCTTATGATGCTGCGGGCAGGCATTATTATACCATTGGCACCCTGCAGGATGTAACGCAGCAAAAAGTTTCGGAACAGGCCGTGCAGCAAAGCGAAAAAAAGTTTCGCACCCTGGTGCAAAACTGTACCGACATGGTGGGCATCCTGAACACCGAAGGCAGGTACGTATATGTAGGGCAAAGCGTAGAACACCTGCTTGGCTACAATCCATCCGACGTGGTGGGCAAATCGCTGGCAGATTTTATTCATCCCGAAGATGCCCAAAACCTGGCGGAGCTTTTTCAAAAGGCGCTTGCCCAAAAGCATATGGAGGTAAAGCCGGTGCGGTTTCGCAACAGCAAGGGCGAGTGGCGCTGGGTAGCCTCCAGTGTAACCAACCTGCTCGACGACCCGGATATTGGCGGCCTGGTATACAACAGCCGCGACATAACCGACCAAAAAGTAATAGATGACCGCATTCGGGAGTTGTCCATGATTGCACAGGAATCCATGCAGGCTATTTTAATTACGGATAAAACCCACCGCATTACCTGGGTGAATAAAGCCTTTTGCAGCTTAAGTGAGTATAGTCCGGAAGACGTGCTGGGCAAAACGCCAAACGAAGTATTTCACCGCAGCTTTAGCGAAGAGGAAACCCATAAGATTCGCCAAACCGTAACTTCCGGCAAGATCATCCAGTTAGAAACACTGTGCCACAGCAAACACGGAAATCCATACTGGGTGCATTTAAACATACAACCCATACTAGACGAAAAAAACGAACTGGTGCGATTTGTAGGTTTTGCCAAAGACATTACCGAAAGCAAAAAGGCACAGCAGGAACTGGCCTTCAGCGAGCAAAAATTCAAAGCCCTGGTCCAGGAAGGCTCCGACCTGATCGCCATCCTCGACCTGCAGGGTTGCTTTACCTATATCAGCGACAGCATTGGCAAATGCCTCGGTTATGGCCCTTCGGAAATTTTAGGAAAAAACCTGGCCGACTACGTACACCCCGATGATATGGCCGCAACAAAAGCTGGCATAGACCGGGTAAAAACAAACGAAGCCCTGAATGGCGTACAACACCGGCTGCGGCATAAAAACGGCCATTATGTGTGGCTGGAATCCAAAGGCATAGACCACACTGCCAACCCGCTTATCGGGGGCATTATTGTAAACGCAAGGGACATTACCGACCGCGTGGAACTGCAAAAACGCCTGGATGCAGAACTGTACAACAAGCAAAGGGAAATTACTTCGGCGGTGATCAAAGCACAGGAATCCGAACGGTCGAAATTGGGCCTGGAACTGCACGACAATGTAAACCAGGTACTGACCACGGTAAAATTGTACAACGAAATGTATCTCAGCGGCTACCGCGAGGACCGTTCCCTGCTGGAGCGTTCTACCCAATACCTGCAGGAATGCATCAACGAAATCCGCAGTATTTCCAAGCGGTTATCGGCACCCACGCTGGGCAAGATTTCGCTGCACGATTCGGTATCGGACCTGGTGGAAAGTGTGAACCTGACCAATAAGCTGGTAGTATGTTTTAAGCAACAAGCCATCGAACAACTGCAGATATCGGAAGACCTGCACCTGAGCGTTTACCGCATCATCCAGGAAGGGCTCAACAACATCATTAAATATGCAGGGGCTTCAAGGGCGGAAATTGTATTGGCATGCCGCCTGAATACGCTGGAACTTACTATCAGCGACAATGGAAAAGGATTCAACAGCAAAGAAAAATGGCTGGGCATTGGCATCACCAATATGCGCACCAGGGCCGAAAACATGAACGGCCGTTTTATGCTGCAAACGCATCCGGGCAAGGGCTGCATCATAAAGGTTTCTTTTCCGCTGCCTGCAGCCAGTTCGCTTTTAGAGCTGCAATTTGCCGCCAACAACTAAACACCTGGCCCCACCGCCGCACTGCATTTTTACATTAATAAATGGCCATCACCCCAATTCTTTCCGCAGGGTGATGGCCTTTTGCATGCCGCCTTTTTAAGGCAAAAAGCTTTCTTTTCTACGTTGGCCCTATCCAATCAACAACACAAACACTGCCTAAATAAAACCTGAGCCATAGGATTTGCAGTTTTAAGCTGATACATTAGACCTACCCCTGATAACAACCCTCCCTGCTGCCTGCCGCTAAACTGCTCTCTTCACCTTTAAATACAACGTCATGCTACGCTTCAATTCTCTGCTCTGGGGTTGCTTGCTGTTAATTGTTGCTGCACAAAGTAATGCCCAGCCCGCAGCAACAACCAAAAAAGGTAAAACATTTGCCAGCAACAAAAGTGGGCTGGACATGCGGGGCGCATATATGTTAACGCGCCAGGTGGCCAACAATGGAATCAAAGACAGCCTGATGGAGGCCCGGCAACTTAAAATTTTTACCGATAACTACCTGTTGTATGTGCATCCCGGCGCAGATGATTCTCTGGCTGTTTATGGAGTTGGAAAATATACCGTAGCCGATGGGAAAGTAATAGAAGATATTTTTTACACCAGCGCGGAGGGCCCGGTAACTTCCCGGTTTGAGTTGGCCATCAACCACACGGGCAATGGTTACGCCCAGGTCATTCAATTTGCACCCGGGCAGGACAACATCAGCTGGAAGCTTACGGAAGATTACCAACGCGTGGACCAAAAAATGGTTTCGCCGTTGGATGGTGCCTGGAAACAAACCAAGGTAGTATCCGTTGCCGCCGATGGCACCACCGAAACCATTGAAGCACCTACGCAATTCAAGTTTTTCTACCGCGGAAATTTTGCCTGGGTAAGCACAGTAAAAGATGCTGGGTCCAACAAACCTGTATCATTTTATGGTTATGGTAATTTTAAAATGAACGGCAACGGGGAATTGATTGAAAACAATACCAGTTCTTCTTTTAAAGCTATGTTGGTAAATAAACCCGTGACCGTCAGGATAAGGATGCTGGATAAAGACCATTTTGAACAAACCATAGATTGGGAGGGCAGCAAACAAATGGAAGTGTACGAACGGATGCAATAAATAACAGGCATAGTTTTTTCGAATAAATGGGCAGTTGTTCATTTAAACATTAAACCATGGCAAAAGAAATAGGTAAAGGCTCCGAGCTCAGCAACATCAGCAAAACCTGGGAGGAAAATGAGCGGGCCCGGCAAAACGATAGCGGTGCTGCTTCTGGCGAGCCCCTGCCTGCCGCAACCGGCAATGAAGACCTGGACCGGGTAATAAGGGAAGAAGCTTCGGAATACGATAATACTGCAATGGAAGACCGCCTGCTGGATACCGAAAGGGCTCAGCCAAATGATGGTGCGGAATAAAATTGAAACTGCATCAGCACAATTGCAGCACCCCAATAGTACAAAGGCCGGTTTATAACCGGCCTTTAGTTTTGCACTAGATACCTGCCTATGGACCTGTGCTGGCAAAACCTTTTGCGCTTTTGATGCAGGAAACAAATTCTTTAGAAATAATGATCCAAATGCTTATTGCCTTCCCTTTACACATCCTTAAGGAAGCAGTTTTTCTGTAAGTGCAAATAATGTTACCCGCTTAATTTTACACCAAACCTTAATCAGCATGGAATACAGACTATTGGGCGGCTCGGGGCTTTACGTGCCCGTACTGAGCTTTGGCACAGCAACTTTTGGCGGTGGCAGCGATTTTTTTAAAGCCTGGGGCAACACACAGGTAGAGGAAGCTACCCGGCTTGTAAACCTGTGCATGGATGCCGGCCTCAACTTTTTTGATACCGCCGACACCTACTCGCAAGGATTGTCCGAAGAAATACTGGGAAAGGCTATTGCAGGAAAAAGGCATGATGTGATCCTTTCCACCAAAGGCACTTTCCCATTTGGCACCGGCCCCAACAACCAGGGATCATCCCGGCACCGGATCATCCAACAGGTAGAAGGCAGCCTCAAACGCTTGCAAACCGACTATATAGACGTGTACCACATGCATGGCTTTGACGGTAACACTCCTGTTGAAGAAGTAATGCACACGCTGGACGGGCTGGTACAAAGCGGCAAGGTGCGCTATATTGCCGCCTCCAACTTTTCGGGGTGGCACCTGATGAAAGCACAGGCCATTGCCGAAAAATACGGGTGGAGCCGGTACGTAGCGCACCAGGTGTATTACTCCCTGCTGCACCGCGAATACGAATGGGAGCTTATGCCCATGGGCATCGACCAGAAAGTAGGCGCCATTGTTTGGTCGCCGCTGGCGGCAGGCCGCTTGGGTGGTAAATACCGCCGCAACCAGCCCCTGCCGCAGGAAAGCCGCGTGGCCCAGGGCGGCAGCCCCATTCCGCAAATGGTAGTGAACGACGAGCACCTGTACACCATTATGGATGCACTGGACGAAGTGGCTGCAGAAGTGGAAAAAACAGTGGCACAGGTAGCCCTCAACTGGCTGTTGCAGCGGCCTACGGTGAGCAGCATCATTATCGGTGCCCGCAACGAAGAACAACTGCAACAAAACCTGGGTGCTGTAGGCTGGAACCTTACCCCGGACCAGGTGCGCAGGCTTGATAAAGCCAGTGAGCTTCCCACTATTTACCCCTATTGGCACCAACGGCAAAACACAAGGCTCAACCCGTTGCCGAAGTTTTATTGATGATTGATTTTAACCACGAAGACACGAAGGAACGAAGTGCATCGAAGGTGGAGCCACAAGTTGTTTCCATGAAAAACATTTTAATGTGCTTGGTTAAGGCGGGCAACTGTTCCCATTTGCAATGATCAATTAAGCTGCCTATTTGCACCCCATAACTTTTTTAAATCCTTCGTGTTGCTTCGTTCCTTTGTGTCTTCGTGGTTCAAAAAATCTCACTCCAATACCAACGCCAGCACACAAAAGGCATCAATAGCCAGCAGCGCTGGCGGCAGTTCGCCCCATTTGCCGCAGGCGGCTTTTATCACGGTCCAGCTTAGAAAACCCCAGATAATGCCCTGCGAAATAGAATAGGTAAACGGTATCAACACCATGGCCAGGAATGCAGGAATGGCATCATCGAGTTGCAGCCAGTTGATGCGGGTAACGGGTTGCAGCATGAATGCACCCACAAGAACCAATGCCGGTGCTGTGGCTATGGAAGGCACCATGCTGAGCAGCGGCGACAGGAACAAAAAGGGCAAAAACAACAATCCGGCAACAACCGCAGTGAGCCCTGTGCGGCCTCCTTCCTTTATGCCTACTGCCGATTCGATAAAGGCGGTGCCGGGGCTACTCCCCACAAGGCCGGCAAGGGTTGAGGCCAGTGCATCGGTAACCAGTGCACGTTTGATGTTTCTTGGCTCCCCGTTTTCCGTTACCAATCCCGCTGCTTCTGAAAGACCCACCAGGGTAGAAAGAGAGTCGAACAGGTCGGTAAATACAAATGCAAAGATCACCGGCAACACGGCAAATTGCAACGATCCCAAGAGATCAAGCTGACCAACCAAACTAAAATCGGGTGGTGCAAACAAGCCACTGAAATGCACCAGTGCAGTGCCTCCACCCCACCATCGTCCAATGGTGGCTGCCAGCAAAGTAGTGATGATGATCCCGAACAAAATGGCCCCTTTTGCATGCCGCACAATAAGGATGGCGGTAAGCAGCAGCCCCAGCACAAATACCAGCACCGACGGCTGCAGTGCGGCCCTGCCCACAATGGTTGCCTGGTTCTGCACCACAAAGCCGGCATTGGCCAAACCAATAAGCGTAATAAACAACCCGATGCCTGCGGCTATAGCATAGCGCAGGGGCCTGGGTATGGCCCGCACTATGTAGGTGCGGATGTTGAAAATGGAAAGCAGCAGGAAAAATATGCCCGACCAAAACACGGCGCCCAAAGCGGTTTGCCAGGATACACCCATGCCCAATACTGCGCTATAGGTAAAAAATGCATTCAGTCCCATGCCGGGTGCCACAACTATTGGGTTGCGGGCATACAAGCCCATTAGCAGAGAACTAAACAGGCACACCACCACGGTAGCAGTAGCCACCGCCGAAAAAGGCATGCCCGTTGCACTTAAAATAGCAGGGTTTACAACAATGATATATGAGGTAGCCAAAAAGGTAGAAACACCAGCAATCACTTCGGTCTGTACGTTGGTACCGTTTTCCGTTAATTTAAAAAATCCCATGCTTGCCCTCCTGTTTTATATGAATTCTGCCATAACAAATAAGCTTCCAGGCATAAAGCCTGGATAAAGTTATGTGCCGTCATTCATGTGTAATTCCTTAATTCAGGAGCCGCTTTTCTCCGCCTCCAAACAATATCTTTTTATGCAACCTGCTGTGTTACCCGGGCTATTAATTTAACGGCTTCTTTCCACACAGGGTGCCGAACTTTGCACCTTTTACAATCATGAGCAAACAACTTTCCGATATACCTGTTTCTGTGCTTGACCTGGCTACCATTGTGGCCGGCGATACTCCTTCCGATGCCTTTCGCAAAAGCAGCGAGATGGCACAACATGCCGAAGCCTTGGGCTATACCCGCTATTGGTTTGCCGAGCACCACAACATGGAAAGCGTGGCATCGGCGGCAACATCGGTGCTGGTGGGTTATGTGGCCGGCGCTACGCAAAAAATAAGGGTTGGCTCCGGAGGTGTAATGCTGCCCAACCATGCGCCGCTGATTATTGCCGAACAATTTGGCACGCTGGCCTCCATGTACCCAAACCGTATTGACCTGGGCATTGGCCGGGCACCCGGCACCGATGGCGTTACTTCTATGGCATTGCGCCGTAACCTCAATGCACCCATCGAACAATTTCCCAACGATGTGATCGAGGTTTTGAATTACCTGGGTCCCCACGATCCCAATGCAAAAGTGCGGGCCATACCCGGCGAAGGTACCGGCGTGCCGGTGTGGCTGCTGGGCTCCAGCACGTACAGCGCTCAACTCTCGGCTATGCTGGGCCTGCCGTTTGGCTTTGCCTCGCATTTTGCCCCTACTTACCTTAAGGATGCCTTGCAGTTGTATCGCCAGCGGTTCCAGTCCTCGCAGTTTTTACAACAGCCTTATGCACTAGCCTGTGTTAATGTAATTGCCGCAGATACGGATGCGGAAGCCGAACGGCTGGCTACCTCGTTTTATATGATGGCGCTGGGCATGATCCGCAACAAGCGCATGCCCCTGCAGCCGCCAATTGAAACCATGGAAGGCATATGGAACGAAGGCGAACAAGCAGCAGTGCGCCATATGATGCAATACAGCTTTGTTGGCAGCGTGGCAACGGTGCAGCAACAATTGCAGCACTTTCTCAACGAAACCGGGGTGGATGAAATAATGGTAGCTGCACACATGTACCGCCAAGATGCAAAAAAGCGGTCATTTGAATTGATCGCTCCACTGTTTAAACCTGCCGAATATGCCCACACCGCAACCAATACATTGGTGCAATAGGATGCATTTGATTTTTTAAGTGTCTTTAATAACTGTTGCAGCATTATACCTGGTGCTGCAAAATCTCCAAAAGTATAAAGGCTATGTAAGGGTTATCCCGACGCAGGAGGGATCTGAAAAATTGAATTCAAACCTTTTGTGGTATAAAAAAAAAGCTACTAAGAAACTTTAAATTGCGCAAAGCCCTTAATACGTATGTACTTTTTTGCTTGCCCAAAAAAGAAAAAAAAGACACCCGCAATCAATGACCGCCCCATTGCGGAATAGTGCCCTGATTGAGTTTTAGTGCTACCGTGATGAAAGACAACAGAACATTATTCAGCATTAGAATTTACGTTTTGCTGCTTCAATAGTAAAACCCGCTAAATACAAGAATTTTCCGTCATTGGAATGACAACCAAATAAACCGTAGTTGGTAAGCAAACAAATTATATTTAGTCGCAACTTCATTTTGCTTTTCCACAACTTAGAAGCAAAAGAAAACTATCACAGCTTTGATCTGATTGAAAAAAATTTTGATCAAAAAATGCCTACCACTCCATCAATTCCCAGGCACTTTGATAGGCATCATTTGCCTGCGCATAAGCAATAAAATCGGCATAAAATGCACCCTGCGCCAGGGTAGCGCTGTCGCCAATTACCACCAGTTTTTTCCGGGCACGGGTCATGGCAACATTCATGCGCCGTACATCCGACAAAAACCCCACGATGCCTTCGGTGTTGCTGCGCACCATGCTGATAAAAATAACATCCCGCTCCTGACCCTGAAACGAATCAATGGTATTGATGGAAAGTGCAGCATATCCTTGCAAAAGTTCGTTGGCTGCAGCCAGCTCTTTTAATAACTCCACCTGGTGCCGGTACGGCGAAATAACACCGATACTTAGTGACGTGTCTGCAACATTAGTTTGCTGCAGGCCCTGAATAAAATGCGCCAGTTGCTGTACTAAAAAACGGGCTTCTTCCTCATTGGAAAGAGCGGTGCCTTCCAGCTTTTCTTCAAAGCCGCAACCGGCGGTATCAATAAACCATAAAGGCCGGTCGCCGGGAGCCACCAGGTGCTGTGCCACCGACGGGTGTGCCACCAGTTGATTGCCATAAAACTCCTGCGAGGAAAACCCCATGATGGTCTGGTGCATGCGGTATTGTTCTCTTAACAGCACCACTGCCTCGGGGTGGAGGGCCACACATTTTTCCATGAGTGTAGTGGCCAGTCCGGCCCTTGCCGCATCATCCGATTTGATGGTGGGCGGCAGTTGCCAGTGGTCGCCGGCCATCACTACTTTTTTGGCTTTCAATATGGGTATCCAGCAGGCGGGCTCCAATGCCTGTGCCGCTTCATCAATCACCACCGTTTGAAATTTAAGGCTCCGTACCGTGTAATGGTTAGCCCCCACTAATGTGGCCGTTATGATCTGTGCTTTCGACAGCACATCATCCACAATATATTGTTCGGTGCGTTCCACTTCGCGGGCTATGTTGCGGGCTTCTGCAAAAAGTGCTTTGCGCTGTTCCCGTTCGTCGCGGCCAAAACTGCGCTTATATTTCTGCGCCATATCGCGGTATTCGGCCGCTTGTTTTTTCAATCTTTTAATTTCCTTAAAAGCATGGTGCGCCGCCATTTTGCTGTCCAGCGTTAAGGCAAGCTGGCGTTCAGCCACACGGGCGGGATTGCCAATACGCACTACATTGAGTCCGGCATCCGATAGTTTTTCACTAAGCAGGTCCACTGCGGCATTGGAGGGCGCCACCACCAGTATTTGTTCGCCCTCCTGCCGGTGCAACATTTTGATGGCCTGCACCAGCGTGGTGGTTTTACCGGTTCCAGGGGGCCCATGTACAATGGCCAGGTCCTGTGCACTTAAAATTTTTGTAACGGCCTCGTTCTGCGCCTCATTCAGCCCGGTGTGCTGGGGCAGAATGAAACCGTTTTGGAAGGATGGCTTCTGGCTGCCGGTAAGTACCCGTACCAGGCGGCTTTTTTCTTTATCATCGGCCAAGGATTGCGCCCCTTTCAGCGCCGCTTCCATCTCGTTGTAGCTGGCCTCATCAAACACAGCATCAATGCCCAGCTTTCCATTGCGGCACCAATCAGGGAGGTCCTCTATGCGCAGCGATATTTTTAGCCGGTTGGCACTGATGTGGGTAATAATTCCTTCTACACGGTCGGCCTTAGGATCGTGGTTGGAAAAAAGTGCTGCCGACATGCCAAAGCGCAACTGGTGCAGCACGTCGGTATGGGTAGTGCGCTCCACTTCCACGGTCAGGTAATCGCCACGACCAATTTCGGTTTCGCGTATGGCAACAGGGTACCAGGTAAGTCCCGACTCGCGGCGGCCGGCCACCGGCAGCGTTTCCATTAATTGGCGGTAGCTGCGCCGGTCCTCTTCCTTTTCCAACTGCAGCAGGTGCTGCAACTGCTTGAAATAATCCATGCCGGCAAAGGTAACCGCAGTAAGGCAATGGGGACCGTGAAGCTACATGCTCTGTTTATTGTACCCAATGCAAACAAAATTTACCGCTTTTTACTGGCAGTGATCTGGTGCATGTTTTCAATCTGCCATTGTTTTGATTGCACTACTTCGGTAAGCAGGGTGCGCATTTGCTCCGCAGCCATTCGGGGCAGGTCGCTTTTCAGGGCTGCCAGTTCCACTTGCTTTTTACCGTTGGCCTGAATGCGTGTAAGGTCATCACGGTTCAGCAGGTTAAACATGCCTTCATCAAAGTTGTAGTATTTATAATCGGGCTCTATGCTCAGTATTTCCGGTTCGGGAAAAGAAACCAGCTTGATCTTTCGGTTTGTTTCATCCGCTTCCCACACACATTTTTCAAAATCAAAACCCACCAGCACTTTGGCCTGGATGATGACCAGGGCCCGTTTGGTGGAAGGAATAAACCCAAATAATTTTTTGGTTTCCTCGTAATTATAAAGCTCATTGAAAAAGCCTTCCACCAGCACTATTTTAAACACCTTGCGGATACCTTCCACCACGGTATGCGACGTTTCACGCACCTGCACGGTCTGGCCTTTGTTGCGCAGCTTCCAGATCAAAAACATGATCAGCGCACCCAGCAAAAGGCCCAGCAGCAAAATAGAAAGGTTGTCCGCCATGGAACCGGAAATTTTCTTGCAAGGGGTGTTACAAAATTCATGCTCGGTAACAAGGTGCCCCTGTTTATGCAGTAATTGATGGAGTAATGCAAATGTTTCGTACATCTACCGGTTCAGGAAACGGTACGCCATTTGTGCTGCTCATAACCTGCATTATTTGTTAACCTTAAAAATGAATGATCATGGCACAAAACAAAGGCAACCGTGAACAGGGCAACCGCAGCGGACACGAGCATGGGCGCAATGACAGCACCGGCAACCGGCAGGGCACTACGCAAACCGGCGCGCAAAACAACGGCGGCGAAAACGTAGACCAGGAAGCAGACCAATACACCGACGACCTGCGCCAATCGGGGCAACGCAAAAGCAGGGATGAAAGCGGCAAAGAATAATGCGTATGCCGCAATGGAAATGTTTATTGATTAGCAAAACAGGGTCCGTGCAACCTCGCATCAATCCCTGCCAGGTGCAACAATAAATTGGCAACACATAAAACAAGGCCCGGGAACCAGCAAGGACCCGGGCCTTGTATTAATTAGAAATCAGGGGCTGGGTGGTTAGATAAAATTTCGGACTTTAAAAAGATCACTCCCTTTTGTAACCGGCGCCAGGACGCACACCTCTGGATGCATTCCTATTTTAATATAAGCCGCAGGCACCGCAATAAGACGTACAATAAAGCAGCCAGCAACAATTTGAAATGAAACGGGTTACCTGAATAGCCGCCCTTTGCAGGGATAAAGTATTAGCGCAACTTTGGGTTGCATTTTAACAGCAAAACACAACCGAAAATGAAACCGTACGTAATTTGCCACATGCTGGGATCGGTAGATGGCCGCATTAAGCAAGACATCTGGGGCTTTAAAGACCACCATAAATATTTTGAAGAACCCGCCTCAAAAATCAAAGCCGACGCATGGCTGGTTGGCCGGGTAACCATGCAGGAATTTTCGAGCAAAAGGGTGCCGGCAAAAAAAAGGGGCCGCGTTAATATTCCCAAAGAAGACTTTGTGGCCGAATACAGGGCCAAAACATTTGCCGTGGTGATTGACCCATCGGGCAAATGCAACTGGGACAGCAATATGGTCTCTACCGAACATGTGATTGAAGTGCTTACCGAAAAGGTTTCGGGAGCATACCTGGCACACCTGCAGGAGCAAAACGTTTCCTACATTTTTGGTGGTGCCACCGAACTGGACCTGAAACTGGTACTGAAAAAGCTGTATAAATTATTTGGCATTAAAAAGTTGCGCATCGATGGAGGCGGCCATGTAAACGGCTCTTTTTTAAAAGCAGGACTGATCGATGAATTCAGCCTGGTGCTGGCACCAGTGGCCGATGGCACCATTGGAGCCCCCACAGTGTTTGAAGCGGAAGAAGGCTACGGAAAACGCAAAGCCACCCAGTTCACCTTAAAATCAGTCAAGAAAATATACAACGACTTTTTGTGGATCCGGTACGAAGTGCTGAAAGGCAAATCAGGTCGTTGATGCGATAAGGTTTTTAATAAATTAAGCAGGCAGGGTGCCTGCTTAATTTATTGTTCGTATTTAATTGTTTTACACAACTGCATATTTCAATAATCATTCGTGATGTGGTGCCAACGCATGTCGGCATCTCTTGCCTTGTACTGAAATCCTGAAGTAGAAAGATCCGGCGCAATGAACTTCAATTGGCCCATTCGTTCCCTCTCCAAAACGCAACAGGAAAGATAAAACGGCTTTACCGGCCCTCACTTCCCTCCAGTTTTAACAGCGAAAAAAACTCGGACCTTTCCATTTCCCTGATGCAGCCCGGCTGCAAATCTTCCAGCTGCAGGTCTTCTATAGAAATGCGGATGAGCCGGATACACCGGTGGCGCACTGCAGTCATCATTTTACGTACCTGCCGGTATTTTCCTTCGGTAAGGGTAATGTGCAGCCAGGTGGTTTGCATAAAAGGCGAAACCGGAAAAGGCGATGGAAATAAACCTGCAGGCGGCTCCACCAGTTCCACAGCGCAGGGCGGGGTTATATACATACCACCGCCATCAACTGGGATCGGCACACCGGTACGCAGCCGGTGCAGGGCCTCAGGGCCCATGGTGTTGCGTACCTGCACCAGGTAGGTGCGCCGGTGTGGCTCCTTGCCTCCAAACAACAGGTTCGTGATCCTTTTATCGGTGGTAAGCAGCAGCAGTCCTTCCGAATCTTTATCCAAGCGGCCAATGGCATGTATACCTTCCGGAAAAGCAAACTGCAGATCACCCAGCAGCCCCACACGGTGGGGGCTTCTAAACTGAGACACCATGCCCGCAGGCTTGTTCAACACAAAATACCGGTGATCAGTTTTATCCATGGTGCCAATGTAGCGCAAATGCGTTATTCAAGTAAAGCCGGCAGGCAACACCCTTTTTTTAACCGGCATTGTACCTTTAAACGGAATGATTTTTTACCCTCATTTTAAAAACCAGGACATGGACAACTTGATACGGGACAAAGCCTTTGTAGGCGGGCAGTGGGTAGCAGCAGGCCAGGGTAAAACATTTACCGTTACCAACCCGGCAACCGGCGAAGTAATTGGCTCTGTACCCGACATGGACCCCACCGATGTGGCCAAAGCCATTGATGCGGCCGATGCGGCATGGCCGCAATATCGCAGCCTTACTGCCAAGGAGCGGGCCGTACTGCTGCGCAAATGGTTTGACCTCATCATGGTGCACAAAGAAGACCTGGCCCGCATCATGACCCTGGAATCGGGGAAAGTAATCAAGGAAAGCCTGGGTGAAGTGGACTATGGCGCTGCGTTTATTGAGTGGTTTGCAGAAGAAGCCAGGCGCACCTACGGCGATGTTATTCCGCAGCATACCGCCGACCGCAGGCTGGTGGTGATCAAGCAACCGGCTGGCGTGGTTGCGGCCATCACGCCGTGGAATTTCCCACTGGCCATGATCACCCGAAAGGTAGCCCCCGCGCTGGCTGCAGGCTGCCCGGTGGTGGTAAAACCGCCAGCCGAAACACCGCTGACAGCATTAGCCATAGCCCTGCTGGCCGAAAAAGCGGGCTTTCCGCCCGGTTTGTACAACACGGTTACCTCAAGCCAAAGCAGCGAAGTGGGCAAAGAACTGTGCACCAACCCTAAGGTGCGCAAGCTTTCTTTTACCGGCTCCACAGCGGTGGGCAAAACGCTGATGGCGCAATGCGCCGGCAACCTGAAAAGGCTGTCGCTGGAACTGGGCGGCAATGCGCCCTTTATTGTTTTTGAGGATGCAGATATAACTGCCGCAGTACAAGGTGCGCTGGTTTCAAAATACCGCCACAACGGGCAGACCTGTGTTTGCGTAAACCGCATCCTGGTACAGGATGGCGTGTATGATACGTTCCTGGAGCAGTTTACAAAAGCAGTTGAAGCCCTAAAGATCGGCGATGTGCTGGACCCGTCGGTGCAGGTAGGACCACTCATCAATGAACAGGGCTTGCAAAAAGTAAAGGCGCATATTGAAGATGCGCTGCAAAAAGGGGCCCGTATCACCACCGGCGGAAAAGGAAAGGGCGGATTGGCCTTTGAACCCACCGTGCTGGCACCGGCTACCCCCGACATGCTTATTGCCCAGGAGGAGGTGTTTGGCCCCGTAGCGCCCATCTTTCGTTTCAGTACTGAAGCCGAAGCCATCAGCATGGCCAACGATACGGAATATGGGCTGGCGGCTTATTTCTACAGCCAGGATGTTGCCCGCTGCTGGCGGGTGGCCGAGGCGCTGGAATACGGAATGGTAGGCATAAACGAAGGATTAATCTCTACCGAGGTAGCGCCGTTTGGAGGCGTTAAGCAATCGGGCTTTGGCCGGGAAGGATCAAAATACGGAATGGATTCCTTTACCGAAATCAAATACCTGTGTTTTGGAAATATATCCTGATGCAGCTGGCACCTGGTGAAAGCACAAAGCCCGGAGGGTTTCGACACATTAACATCTGCAGCCTTTTGCTGCACCAACATCCACACTCCTTTTAGCCAAAAAAAGGCGGCTTCCCACCGGGAAAGCCGCCCTGGCCAAAACACCGCACACTGTTCACACACACAAATTTTTAGGGTAATCTAAGGCTACAAACCATGCCGCCCAAAACCCAAAGGATTAATATTTTTATCGCTGAATGGCATGAAATAAATCATCCATCAACTCCCAGTTTTCTGTATCGCCGCTGCAATGCCGCCCGTCCTTAATAAAAGAAACATGAGCTGGGGGTTCGTCGTTGCTATTGCCGCAATATTTTAAAAGATTTGCTTCGTATCCTGCATCATCCTTTGTAACTACAGTGTAGTGTGCAAGGGAATTCCTGAACAGGACTGCCACTGTATGTTCCATTATTCATTGCTTTGTATACCGCTATTATGTCCAAAGAGAGTGCCGCGGATGGAATGAACACAATTCCGCTTTAAACTGCAGAACCCCTGCCTTTTACCGTTGCCTTTTGTGTACGAACGGGGTCTTTTCGGGAACCAGCGTTGCAGCATGTTGGGCAACATGGATGCATTTGTTGAACAAAAAAACAGAATTCTTGTTCAAACATATTATTTGGCACCATGTGTGTGTAACACATTCCCGGAATTTAAAATCGATCATCCTATGACCCACCAGCAGTTTAATACGATTCATCATTGCAAGGACCTGCGCCAACTCCTGATCAAAGGAGCTTGTATTGGCAGCCGCCAAACAGAAGACATGCAGGTGCTGTTGTTTCAATTACCCAAAATTTACGTAGAAGTATTTTTAAATACCGGCGGCGATGAGGTGCTGGGCAAACGAAATTTTAAAAGCCTGAGTGGCCTGCAGCCTTACCTGCAGCCGGTCAGTATTTCCGAATAATAAAAATGGAGCGCATGACGATGACATTAAGAGGCTTTTCTGCGATGAGCGAAGGGGCCAAAAGGGAGACCGTGGAATTGTGGGGCAATCCGCTCACCGAAAAAGTGGTGCCGGGCTACCGGGTAAAAGTGTATCAATTGCACGACTTTTACGTAGAAGTTTACCATAATGCAAAGAACGGCCAGGTGGAAAGACACAGGGCCTGCCTCCGGAAAGAGACCGTTGTAGGATAAGTTCAGATTATTGAAGTTGGAAAACCAGAAATACAAAACAACCCGGAAAGATGGTACCCCCGGGTTGTTTTGTTTAATACCATTTCTTTTGTAAGCTCTTTGCTACAAGTATTTGCTAGGTTTACCGAAAATTTTCTTGCAATAGCATTTACTGCTTTTTATACCGCATCGGACAAAGAACTAAAGTTGAAATCGCGGGTTTTTACAGGAGGCACCAGGTTGTTGCCAATGCGTACCGGCCTGCCCACCACTTCCAGGTTGCGAAAAATATTGAGCGGGCTTTCGTTGAACCGGAAGTTTTTTACCGCGTGTTTTATTTTCCCGTTTTCAATATAGAAAACGCCGTCCCTCGTTAACCCGGTAACCAGCAGGCTTTGTACGTTCACAGGCCGCATATACCAGGTGCGGGTTACCAGTATGGTTTTGTCGGAGCCGGCAATCATTTCTTCCAGCGATTGGGTGCCCCCCGAAACAACCACACCATTGGGTGCAGGTATGGCGTTTACCCCTTGTTTCTCGGCCCAAAACCTGGAGTACACCAGGTTTTTCAATACGCCTTTTTCTACCCAGGTTATTTTGTGTTGTGGCCTGCCATCCGGTGCAAATGGCAGCGTGGGCACTTCGGGGTGGGCCGGGTCGGAATAAATGGTGAGCAGATCGGAGAATAACTTTTCGCCCACTTTATTGCCGCCGCCCTTGTTGCCAAAAAAACTCCGGCCTTCATCGGCATTGCGTGCATCCAGCGCATTTATAAAATAGGAAAGAAAACTGCTGTCGCCGCTGCCTGCAAGTGCTGCGGGCTCCAATATCACCGTGTATTTTCCGGGTGGCAATTCAATAGCGTTGGCCGAAGCAGCAGCCTTTTGGGCGGCAAGGAAGGTTGCCGCTTTGGTGTCCACTTTGGAGGCATCGGTAAAAATTTGCAGGGCAAACCCCGAACCCCGCCCCTCGCTGGTGCGAACAGTGGCGGTAAATTCGATGGCGGTATTTTTATTATACCCAAACAAACCCCTGCTGTTGCCAATGGCTATAAACGCCGTAGTGTCTTCGAGGTAGCCGGCCCCATCCACTCCTTGTTCGCGGCAGGGCTTTATGCTGGCCCCGGCCATTGCTGCCCGTAGCGCCGGTGTAATGGCAGCGGTTTTCTCGGAAAAATTGCCGGTTTTGGTATACTGCTGCGGGCCCAGTGCAGGCACATGTTCTCCATTTTCGGGGGCTAGCCTTGCCACTTCCTCGGCCTGGCGAACCGCATTTTTAAGGGCAGCATCGGCCAGCTCATTGATGGTGACGCTTCCACTGCGCTTGCCAAAAAAAGTGGTGATCGTAAGCGTAACATTCTCCTTTTCGCCACTGGTCGTTACCATGTTTTGCGCAAAACGGATGTTGCCTGTTCGGCTGCCATTGATCGCAACATTGGTTTCGTCGGCAGTGGAATAAGCCAGTACCCTGTCTATTATTTTCTTTGCTTCCTGTTCGGTAAGAAGTTGCATGTAAAGTACTTGTTGAAATTAAATGGAGGCCTGCGTGTTGATGACATTGACGCCATTGAACCGGGTGGTGGCACTGCCATGCGACACGGCGCTGGCCTGCCCGGGCTGTCCCTTGCCATCGTTGAAGGTGCCAAAGCTTCGGTAATCGGATGCATCACAAATCTGCACACAGGAATTCCAGAATTCCTGCGTGTTCGACTGGTACGCTACATCTTCCAGCATGCCCGAAATCTGGCCGTTGGTGATCTCGAAAAACAGCTGACCGCCAAACTGAAAATTGTAGCGCTGTTGGTCGATGGAGTAAGATCCGCGGCCCAGCATGTAAATGCCTTTCTCCACGTTGCGGATCATATCTGCCGGCGTTAATTTTTGGGATCCCGGCCTAAGCGACACATTGGGCATGCGCTGAAATTGCACCGAGCCCCAGCTATCGGCATGGCTGCAGCCATGCGATTCTTTTTGTCCCAGCAGGTGCACCTGGTCGCGGGTAGCCTGGTAGTTTACCAAAATGCCTTTCTGGATCAGGTCCCATTCTTTCGCCGGCACGCCATCGTCATCAAACCCAATGGTGTTGAGCATATGGGGCTGTGTGCGGTCGGCCACAACATTAACCACGTCGCTGCCAAAGGCAAAATTTCCCGATTTCCATTTATCCAACGTGGCAAACGAAGTACCGGCATAATTGGCTTCATAGCCCAACACGCGGTCCAGCTCCAGCGGGTGCCCTATCGATTCGTGGATGGTAAGGCCCAGGTGGGTTGGATCCAGCACCAGGTCGTATTTACCCGGCGCTACGCTTTTGGCCCGGTGCTTTTCTTTGGCGTGCCGGGTAGCCTGCACGGCGTCTTCCACCATGTTGTATTTATTGCGGTACAGGGTCAATCCTGCAGGGGCCTCTATTTTTTCCGAAGCGCCACTATCCAGATATTCGTAACCCCGGCCCATGGGTGCACTGAGGGCATCCCGTGTTTTAAACTTGCCTGTTTGCCGGTCTACAACAGTAACCGTAAAAACCGGGTACAGCCGATGTATATCCTGTGCCACATACGACCCGTCGGTGGATGCATAATATTTTTGCTCGTTGACAAACGACAGGTTGGAGGTTATAAAACTGGCACCTTCCTTCAGTGCGGCGTTGTTTACTTCCATGAGCAATGCTACCTTATCGGCCACGGGCACATCAAATGGATTTTTTTCGATGGGTGTTTTCCACTCCCTATCGCCCAGCCCTTTTTGCGGCACCAGGTACATTGGCTCGGTGCGCAAACTGGCATTGGCCCGGGCAATGGCTACTGCCCTGGCGGCACATTGTGCAATGCCTTCTTTTGTTACATTATTGGTAGCGGCAAACCCCCACGAACCGGCAGCGATCACCCGGATGCCTACGCCATAAGAAGCGTTGTTGGCAATGCTTTGCACCTTGGTTTCGCGGGTAGCAATATTTTGCTGCAGGTAGCGGCTGATGCGTACATCGGCATAAGTAGCGCCTTTGGCCCGGGCCTGCGTCAGGGCTACATTGGCCAGCGCTTTTTTGGTTGCATTGTCCGGATTGCTGCTTAAAAACTGCTCCGGATCAACCGCGTTTCCCAACAGCAAATCGGGCATCACCAGGGCACCAACCCCCATCGTTGTCATCCGGAGAAAATCGGCTCTTTTCAAAATAAATGCTTTGGATTATTTGCGTTCAACTTACGCCATTTGCCCATTATTTCCCAATGGAAAGGCTGGGCCATTTTGGGTGTATTTCCAGTGGTGGATGTGGCCCAAAATAATATTTACTGCGCCACTGTTACCACCACTTTACCTATTGTATTGCCCTGTTGAAACAGGCGGATGGCATCGTGCATTTGTTCAAACGGAAAAACGTGGCCTACATGCTGTGGCTGTAACTGCAAGGCCTGCAACCGGTGGAGCATCGTGTGCATGAGGTCTGTTTGTTCGTATAAAAAAATAAGGTTAAAACCCATCAGCGATTTGTTTTGCGAAGGCAGCCGCAGGGGATCGATCTTGGGGCGGCGCAAAAATTTCCAAAACAAGCGCAGGTAATCGGGCCGGGCCCCATGCGAGGTAAAGGAGGCGCTGCCATAGGCAATCATCCGGCCCATAGGCGCCATGGCCTTCCAGCTTTGCCACAACACGGTGCCGCCAATACATTCCATTACCAGGTGCAGGGGCCTGCCGTCTAAAGCTGCATCCAGTTTTGTTGCAAAATCCTTTTCCCGCACGATTACGGCATCATATCCTTCCTGCTGCAACAAAAAATCTACTTTACCCGCACTGCCCACCGTGCCAATGGTAAAGGCATTGAATTGTTTACAAATGCGGTTGGCCATTATGCCCACGCCACCGGCAGCACTGTGAATAAGAACGTTCATGCCCGGCTGCAGGTTGCCCAGTTCGGTGAGTGCATAAAAAGCGGTTAACCCTTGAACCAAAAAGCCAGCTCCTTCCTCAAAGCTCCACTCATTAGGCAGCGGAATAATGTAGCGGTGATGGATGTTGATGTGCGACACATAACCGCCGAATTTGGTGGCACCCATTACCCGGTCGCCCTGCTTCCTTTCTGTTACATCTGCGCCCACGGCAATGACCACTCCCGAAAATTCCAGTCCCGGTATAAACGACCCCGGAGGAGTGGCACTGTACAATCCCTGCATGGCAAAGATGTCGGCAAAATTCAATCCTATTGCCTGCACCGCCACGCATACCTCGTTGCTGGCGGCCGGGGCCAGCGGCTCTTGTTGCAGGGCTAAATTTTTAATAGAACCCGCCCCGGGCATCCGGTATACCTGTCGCTGTATTCCTTTCATTTCTTAACGCCTTTTTGATGGTGTAAATACCTGGGCATAAAATAGGCCTAACCAATGCATTAAAATGCTGCGGCAACAACTTGCCGCGAGTAAATGGTTAAATTTAGGCTGCATTCAGGGGCCATCAGCTGAAATTTCCTGATTTTTCCAGTACTTTCAACGCCTCAACCGGTCAATCCTTTTTTATGATGAATAAACTTTTTGGCATCGCTATACTGGCATTGGTGGCTGCATCCTGCGAAAGCTCGGGCAACAACCGGGTAACAGAACCGGCACCGGCGCCTGCCACCTTTACCCCTGCTGCTACGCCGGCGGCTACGCCCAATAACCAGGGCGCTGATGCTAGCACGGCACCTGCCACCAACAGCAATGCTACGGTAGCGCTGAACCCTGCCCATGGCGCTCCGGGCCACCGCTGCGACATTCCGGTTGGTGCCCCCTTAAACGGTACTGCTGGCAATACTACCGCAGCACCAAGTGGTGTTCAGGCACAGCCCATGATGCAAATTCCTGCACCCTTGCCCTCCTCGGGTCAAACCGCACGGCTGAATCCTGCACACGGCGCTCCGGGTCATGATTGTTCCATTCCGGTGGGGCAGCCTTTAAGAAATTAACGCCGTTGCACCTGTTGCTTTTTCACATAATTGTAGCCTGGCTTTTTTGCCGGGCTATTTTTATAAGTATGGAGGGGTCCTATAAAAAAAACACCTATTCTTACCCGCACCTTATTTGAGTCAGGAGGTTGCTTAAAGGCTTCTGGTGAAGTACCAAAGCCCTGAGTTTTTTACTTGCCCATTTATTACTACAGAAAATAAGAAGGGGTTATTTTCGGCAGCTAAAAAACCTGCGATCGTTGGGTGCAGGTTTAATTAAATATCCAATTTAACTATTGAAGAACCATCCTGCATTTTACCTGTTTTATTGCCCTTAAACAAAGCCCGGAATGAAAGAGATCAACGCAATCATTGATGCCTACCGGAAAAACCAGGCTACCCAAACCCGGGCAGCACTGGCAACTGTGTCGCGGGTGGAGGGTTCTTCGTACCGCAGAACCGGTGCCCGCATGCTGGTGCTAGAAAACGGGCAATATATTGGCGGCATTAGTGGCGGCTGCCTTGAAGGCGATGCGTTGCGCAGGGCGCAAAAAGCCATTGCATTAAAGACCCCTTCAGTAGTAACCTACGACACAACGCAGGACGATGATCACCAGGTAGGCGTTGGCCTGGGATGCAATGGTGTGATTGATGTTTTGTTTACGCCCATCGTGGCGGAGCAGCCCAATCCTATTGAAATATTGGAACAGGTAGCAGACACCAGAACGCCACGTGTACTGCTCACCATTACCGAAGGAGGCCACAACAAAGAATTGCTAGGAACGGTGTTGTTGTATAAAGATGATCCATCCTTCCTGCAAGCTTTTCCCCTACCGGGCATTGCACCTGAGGTGTTGGCGCACATCAAACAGGGCCTGAAACAAATGGCATCACAAACCACCTCGTACCAGGTTGCAGGCCAACCGGTGCAGGTATTTATAGAAGTGCTGCGGCCGGCTACCCAACTGGTTATTTATGGCGGCAACTACGATATTTACCCGCTGGTGCGGATTGCGGCAGAACTGGGATGGCATACAACGGTGGTGATGAATACGGCCAAGGCCGACAAATCGTTGTTTACCACCGCCAGCAAGGTGCTGCACAACAAGGGAACAGAAATGCCCCACATTGATGATCATACTGCCGTAGTATTGATGGCGCATGACCTGGTGACCGACCAGCAAAACCTTCGAACAGTGCTGGAAACAAAAGCTGCCTACATTGGGTTATTGGGCCCCAAAAAAAGAACCCTGAAGATGTTGGATGCACTGGCTGCCGAAGGCATACCATTGCTACCCGAAGAGGAGCAAAGAATTTTTTCGCCAGCCGGGCTGGATATCGGGGCAGTAACCCCCGAAGAAATTGCGCTTGCTATAGTGGGTGAAATAAACAGTCATTTTTCGGGCAGGCCTGGTTCCCCGCTCCGCAACAAACAAGGAACGATACATGGCAATACTGCGCAATAAAAAGCAACATTTATTTACGAATGCCGCATCCCCTGCCGCACTTTGAATACATGAAACAGGTGCGGGAACAAAGCCTCCATAGCATCTTTTACGGCCCCTTCTGATCCGGGCAGGGTAAGCACCAGCGTATTTTGAATAAAACCCGCAACCCCACGCGACAACATAGCAAAAGGCATGCGTTGCTGCCCGTACTGCCGCACCGCTTCCATGATGCCGGGCACCGGTATTTCAAGCAATGGCGCTATGGCATCGGGGGTAACATCGTGGGGTGAAAGCCCCGTGCCACCAGTAAATATCACGAGGTTGGTGCCGGCGCCGGCAAGGGCCAATACCTGTGCCTGTATTGGGGCCACCTCGTCGGGGATAACAGTGAGGGTCACCTGCTCTACGCCCAATTGCTGCAGGCGCTCTGCTATGGCTTTGCCGGCAGTGTCTTTATTTTCGCCCCGGGAAATGGTGTCGGAACAAACCACTACAGCTGCAGAAAGTCCTGCACCGGCTATATTTTTATGATCCGATTTGCCTCCCCGTTTTTGCAGCAGCCTGATATTACCTATTTCAACACCCTTGTCGATTGGTTTGAGCATGTCGTACATGGTAAGTGCAGTAACAGCGGCACCATGCATGGCTTCCACTTCTACGCCGGTACGATAAATGGCATGCACTTCCACTTCTATCACCACGCTCAGGCCTTCAATACGATGGGTAATTGCCGTATACTCTACCGGCAGCGGGTGACAATCAGGAATTACGTCGCTGGTTTTTTTTACCGCCAGCAAACCAGCGGCCCTGGAGAATTCAAATACGTCGCCTTTGGGCACCCTGCGGGCCTCGATGGCGTCGATAGTTTCCTGGCTGCTTACCTGAAGTGTTGCACAGGCTACAGCTTTGCGCAGCGTTGTGGTCTTGTGTGTAATATCTACCATCTTAATGATTCACTTTCCATTGATAAGAAGCATCGCCAAATTGTTCCTTTCCCCAAACCGGCAGTTCGGCCTTGATGCGTTCCACCGTCTCGGTGCAGGCATCAATGGCTGCTTTCCGGTGGCGCGATGAGGTAAAAACAAACAAGCATATTTCGCCTGCCTGCACGGCGCCCAGGCTATGGTACACATGCATACAGGTTAGATCATATTTTTCGAAAATAGCTTCACGAATGGCATGCATCTGTTCCAGCGCCATGGCTTCATAAGCCGTGTATTCAATGGCAGTCACGGTTTTTTGGTCCAACACATCGGCACGCACCTGCCCCAGAAAAATACTGTGTCCACCGATAGTGGTTTGGGTGCTGTGTTTCTGGATGCTTTCGGCAATAAATGCAGCCGGAATGGCCCCTTGTACAAATATGTTCTTAGGTTGTCGTTCTTTCATGCTGTTGGGTTTTTGCCTGTTCTTTCCAGTGTATGATGCCGCCGCGCAGGCTGTAAATTTTGGCCTGCGGAAAAGCGTTGGCCAGCAGCGATGCCGCCTGGATGCTTCTTTTGCCGCTTTGGCAAAATACAACGATGCTTTGATCTGCCGCTATATTGGTTGCTTCCTGCAAAGTGGAAAGCGGTGCCTGCCGGTGCGGAAATTCGGTAACCAGAGGTTGCTCTCCCACCTCCCGAACGTCGAGCACCAGTACATCGGGCCGATTCAGTAATTGATTGAAGGAAGGCACCTCTATTTGCTCAAAGCCCCTGATGCCGCATTGCACGGCGTAATTCATCCCTTCAAAGGCCTCCCGGCTTGGGGGTTGCAAGGGGTTTGGCGCGGTTGCCGGCTGCACCTCAAAATCGGCCCAGTCCTCACTCAACAGGTTATACGTTTGTATGCGGTTGGCCAATGGCTTGCCGATACCGGTTATTATTTTGATGGCCTGTGCTGCCTGCAGCGAACCGATGATGGCAGGCAAAACGCCCAGTACCCCGGCTTCGGCGCAGTTGGCTACCTCACCTTCCTGCGGCGGATTGGGAAAAAGATCCCGGTAGTTTACTGACCTGGCCGTACCTCCGGTTGGCAGGTTAAATACCGCCACCTGACCTTCGAACCGGGAAACGGCACCATACACTAAAGGTTTTTGCAACAACACACAGGCATCATTTACCAGGTAACGGGTAGGAAAATTGTCGGTAGTGTCCACTACAATATCGTATGGAGCAAACAGGTCCCATGCATTGGCAGTAGTGAGCCGCTCAACATGCACCTGTAAGGATACTTCTTCATTCATGGCCTGCAGCCGTTGCGCTGCCTGTATTGCCTTTCTTTTGCCAATATCTTCCAGGGTGTACAATACCTGCCGGTGCAGGTTGGAAAGCGCTACTACATCATCATCCACAATGCCCAGCGTACCTACACCGGCAGCGGCCAGGTACTGCAATACCGGGCATCCCAAACCTCCGGCACCAACTACCAGCACTTTAGCCGCGAGTAGCTTTTGCTGCCCTTCTGTGCCGAGTTCTTTTAAAATCATTTGCCGGTGATACCTATCTGTTGTACTTGGGGTCATAAACTATCCTCCAGAAAAAGGCGGCAAAAGCGCCACGGTAACATCGCCCGTAAGGTGGGTATTTTGGGTTACAACGGTTTTGTTTACAGCAATGCGGTAGGTTGCCCCAGCCAGCGCCGGTATGCGGCGGTGCAGCTGCTGTTGCAACGCAGCAGTGTCTGCAACATCATCCACCTCCAGGCTTCCTGTGCCCGCCAGGTCTGCAAGCTGCCCGAATAGCATTACATGGATCATTGTATTCAAAAATTTTCGGCAAAAGTTTTTTGCAAAACCCTCTACGCCTGTGTAAACAATAATTTATACGAAGCCAGCAACAGCACCAAAGCCAGTATGCCTTTTAGGCTGCGCTGGGGCAACCGCATGGACCCGAAATAAGCACCGCCCAGCCCACCGGCAAAAGCCACAAGCACATACAGGTACATATCGGCGCTGAACTGCACGCCCTTTACCAGTTGCCCGCCCAGGCCCGCCAGCGAGTTTACAAATATGAACAGCGCACTGACGGCCGCGGTTTGCTTTTGCCCTGCCCATCCCAGCAACAATATTACCGGCGACAGTAAAATGCCGCCACCAATGCCAATCAGCCCCGACAAAAATCCGATAATGCTGCCAATAAGCAAGGAGCCTCCCACATTTGCCTCACCTGCCTTATTTACCTCGCCATTTTTAAACGCCAAAAACCGTACAATTGGCACCAGCAACAGGAGTCCTAAAATCTGTTTGTACACCTGTCCATCCACTACAATCAATCCGCCGATAAAGGAAAAAGGAATGGAAGTAATGGCAAAGGGCAGGAACAGTTTTAAATGGAAATGGCCACCCCGGTAAAACTGGATGAATGCCACCATAGAAACAAAAAGATTAAGCAGCAAAGCGGTAGGCTTCATTACATCCGGTGCAATGCTGAAAATGGCCATCAGTGCCAGGTAGCCGCTGGCACCGCCATGCCCTACGGAGGCATACAAAAACGCCACACACAACAGCAGGATCAAAAACAGGATCATTAATTCCATAGCACGTACCTAAACGGGCAATAAATGTATATCAACCAATGTTCCTGCGGCACACTCCTGCAGGGGTTCATTAATTTGGATCAGGCAATTGGCTTGCGCAAAAGACCGCATCTTGTACGACTCCTGCGCATCTAAAGGCACGGCTCCTTGCCCATCCCATTTACCTTTTAAAAAATGAGTGAGGCCTGCCGCTTTTTTGTACGGCTGTGAAAGGGGCGCCTGCAGCCGGTGCAATGCAAGAGGGCGCTGGCTTAGTTGCCCCAGTGCCGGAACAACATACAGGTAAAAGCAGGTCAGCACGGAAGACGGGTTGCCGGGAAGCCCAAACACCAGCCTGCGCCCCTTTTTACCAAAAAAAAGCGGCTTACCTGGGCGCTGTTTTATTTTATGAAAAAGGGGCTCCACACTGCATTGGGCCGCGGCCCGGATAACAAAATCATAATCGCCTACGCTAACGCCGCCGGTGAGCAATACCACATCGCTATCTTCTAAAGCAGTGTGCAACACGCTTGCAAGTGCTTCGGGGTTGTCGTGCACTTGCCGCACAGTTACGCCAGTAATGTGCAGGCAGTTCAATGCTGATTTTAATGCCGCTGAATTGGACTCATACACCTGACCGTACAGCAGCGGCTTACCGGGTTGTTGCAATTCGTTTCCGGTAACAATAATGGTGATGGCCGGATTGGGAAATAAGGAAACTCCGGTGATGCCCAGTCCAGCCAGGAACCCAATGGCCGCAGGGGACAGCATGCTTCCATTAGGCAAAGCCAATGCTCCTGCGCTCATCTCCGACCCCCTTGGCCGCACATTGGCGCCGGGCTGCAATTGTCCATCCAGTATGTGCAGTATCTTATCTTCCACGCTAACTTTTTCCTGCATTACTACGGTGTCGGCACCATCCGGGACGGGTGCACCTGTAAAAATGCGGACGGCTGTTTGCGGCGGCAATGCAATGTGCTGGTGGCTACCTGCGGCCACTACACCATCAATGGCCAATGGCTTGCCCGCTGACCACTCCGCAAACGAAAAAGCATATCCATCCATCGACGACTGCGGATAGGCAGGTATATCTAAAGGGGCAAAAACATCGGCTGCCAGTACCAAACGGCCCGCTTCGGCAAGTGGCCGCACCACGGCATCGAGGGGCTGCACATTTTCCGTAATAATACCTAAAGCTTCTTCCGTGCCGATCATGTTGCGCATCTGCCGTCAATTTTTTTTACCCAACCAAGTGACCTGCACATGGAAAATGATTTTTGGATTAAGATAGTTTAGTAGCGGCTACCAGTAACCGAAATGCTAAAATGCATTTGCCACCCAGCGATGCATAGTTTTTACCCGCCTATAGTAATCATGCTCCGGTTCTGCACGGTTTCGGCCTGCAGGTTTTGGAAATCGGCAGGCAGTTGCCCGCCAAGCTGGCGTGCCTTTGCACCAATGCTCTGGTGAATTAAAGGCAACACATCTTCACCATTGCGCAGCGGTGTCAGCAGGTCCGTTTCGGATTGGGAGAAAAGGCAGTTTTTTAATTTGCCATCGGCCGTAAGCCGCATGCGGTTGCAGTCGCCGCAAAAATGGGAACTCATGGTGCTGATTACCGAAAAGGTTCCGGCATGGCCCGGCACCATAAAGCCTTTGGCCGTATCGTGCACCTCGCCTTTCAGCGGAATAAAATCATACCTGGTGGAGATAACTTCCAGTATTTGTTGCAGGGTAACCACTTTGTTGCTCGTCCAGCGGTTGCCGCTGAACGGCATAAATTCGATAAACCGCACATGTACCGGTGTATGGCGGGTCCATTCCACGAAATCATACAGCTCGCTATCGTTGAGCCCCTTCATCACCACCACGTTTATTTTTACATGAAACCCTTTTTGCAACAGCAATTCAATATTGTCCATCACCTGTTGAAACCCGTTGCGCCGGGTAATGAGTTCAAAGCGGCTGGCCTGCAAGGTATCCAGGCTAATATTGAGTGATCGTACTCGGGCTCTTTCCAGCACATCAACAAACTGGTGCAGCCGGGTACCGTTGGTGGTAAGCGTTAACTGCACCGGCAGTTTGGACAGCGAAAGAATTACATCGGCAGCGTCTTTGCGTACCAGGGGCTCGCCGCCTGTGAGCCGAATTTTTTTAACGCCCTGCGCCACAAATATTTTGGCTAGTGCATCGATCTCCTCTTTTTGCATCAGCCGCGAGGCCGGTGTAAAGTCATAGTCTTCTTCGGGCATGCAGTAAAAGCACCGCAGGTTACAGTTATCGGTCAGCGAAATGCGCAGGTAATTGTGTATGCGGTTATAGGTATCCCGGATCATGTTGTACGCTGGTGTTTGAGCAGGTTTTGGTAATCGGCATCCGTGTCCACGTCCACTACGCCTTCGGGGAATGGAATGGCTTCCACACTATCGGCATGCCTTTTTATCATACTTCGGGCACCCACATCGCCGGTAAGCTGCAGCAGTTCTCCAAACATGGATTGGTGAAAAAGCGTGGGCGGACCAAAAGTATCGGCATAGCTGCAGGTAATAATGGGTTTTCCGGTTCGCAGGTGCGCTTCATACAATTGCTGTAACAGTTTTTTTGACACAAGCGGCTGATCGCACATCATTAAAATTACCGCTTCCGCATTGGGGTGTGCAGCCTGCACCTGGCTTATTCCAGCCCGGATGGATGCGGCCATGCCTTCCTGCCAATCGGCATTGGGTATTATTTCCACCTCCATTGCATCCAGGCTTTTTTGCACTTCATCGGCATGAGCGGCCACCACCACCAATACCGGGCCCAGGGCAGCTTCCCTGGCTACCCGCACACTGTGCTGCACCAGCAATTCGCCCTCCAGGGAAAGCAATTGCTTGGGCCTGCCCAGCCGCGCCGATGTGCCTGCGGCCACAATCAGCATTGCTGTACTTTCAGTATCCCGTTCACGCTGTGCCATGGTGCCATTTTTGGTGCATGCAAATGCGGTTTTTTTACTTTGCCTCATCCGGTGCCGGTGCTTTTTTACTTCCCACTATTACGCCATTCATTTGCGCCAGCTACCGCTTTGCCATGCAATATACTTATGTAAAAGTAGCGCTATATCAGTTTATCAGGCGTAATGGGCAACGACCGGATGCGTTTGCCCGTGGCATTGAACACCGCGTTGGCAACGGCCGGTGCTACGCCAATAAGGGAAATTTCACCCAGGCCCTTCGAACCCATAGGATTGATAAAAGGATCTTTCTTGCCAACAAACAAAACATCCACTTCCGGAATGTCGGCATTAACCGGCACATGGTAATCCGCCAAATTATTGTTGATTGGGCGCCCAAAGCGGTGATCGATCACCATGTCTTCCATAAGCGCCATACCAATACCGCCCACGGCACCGCCAATCATTTGGCTGGCGGCTGTTTTAGCACTTACTATGGTACCGGCATCTGCGCAGGATACTACATGGTCTATCTTGATGCGGCCGGTAGCTGTGTGCACCCGCAGTTTTACAAAATGCACCGAGAAGGAATACATGGAGTATTGCTGTTGCTGCCCTTTTGATTCTTTGGTTTGCTCCAATACCGTCAAACCGTTTTGTTGTAACAAATCGCTATAACTTATTTTAATGGCAGGATTTTTTTTCAGCGAAATCACACCATCCTCAAAATTGAGGTCCTCCACTTTTACGCTGTGCACATTAGCCGTATGAAAAGGAGATCCTTCTTTACTGGCAAGTGCGGCCATTTCCTGTTTCAATGCCATGCAAACATCGTGTACTGCCGATCCTACGGTAGCCGTCACGTTCGATCCACCCTGTGTGGGCCCCGGCGGCAGCCCTGTGCTTCCTGTTTGTACCCGAACCTTGCTGGTGGGCAATCCCATTACATCCACTGCTACGGCCGTCATCATGGTAGCCGTACCCGGGCCCATATCATTTACCGAGCATTGCAGTAAAAGTGTTCCATCCTGCTGCAGCCTTCCTTTTACAGTTGCTGCCCAGCGAAACGCACCAAAAGCTCCCGAGCCCATGCCGTATCCTACCAGCCAGTCCCCATCCTGCAGCGACCGGGGCTGTAGCTTGCGGGCTTTCCAGCCAATTTTTTCGGCGCCCATCTGGTAACATTCTTTTAAATACTTGCTCGACCAAGGAAGATTCCGTTCGGGATCGGTATCGGCATGGTTGCGGTGGCGCAATTCAATGGGATCGATATTAAGTGCAAAAGCCAGTTCATCAAGGGCAGATTCTAACGCAAAACTACCTGTTGCCTCACCGGGTCCTCGCATCCAGATAGGTGTGCAAACGTTTAGCGGCACAATACGGTACCGCGTATTTACATTGGGGCAGGCATACAAAAACTGGCTTATGTTGACCGTAGCTTCGGTAAACTCTTCATAAGCCGATGTGTTGGCGGTGGCTTCATGGGTAATGCCGGTAAGCTTCCCATCGGCAGTGGCACCCAGCCCGATCTTTTGCATGGTTGCCGGCCTATGCCCCACGTTGGTAAACATTTGCTCCCGGTGTAAAACCAGTTTTAACGGCCTGCCCACTTTTTGCGCCCCTAATATTGCAGCAATCTCGTAAGGCCAGGTACGCAGGGCCATGCCAAAGGCACCGCCAATTTGCTCGGCATGCACGGTAATATTTTCCGCAGGCAAACGGAATGCATCCTGAATGGACCGCCGCGTTGCTTCCACACCTTGTGTTTTGGTATATACCACCAGTTTATTTTTACTTTCCCAATGCGCAACGGTGTTGCCCAGTTCCATCGGGTTGTGCACTTCAATGGGATGATAATATTCCTGTTCTATTTTAACGGCAGCTTTTTTATAAGCATCTGCTTCACCGCGGCTGTAATCTTCAAAGCGGGGGCCGGTTGGAATTTTACCCTTATCGGTATTGGTCTCCAGATTGGTTTGGTGCGCTGCTTTTTCGTACTGCGCTTTTACCAGTTTGGCTGCATGCAGCACCCTTTCGTAAGTATCGGCAACAACCAACGCAATAGGCTGATCGTAATAAAATATTTCGCTGTTGTAAAATATGCGTAGTGGCTGGCCCGCAGTTGGCGGCTTGGAAGGGTCTTTGCCTGTTTGATAACCGGGAATCTTGGGTGCATTCATATGTGTGATAACGGCCAGCACACCAGGTGCCCGCTCTGCCTCCTTTGTATCGATGGTTTTGATGCGCCCCTTGGCCACAGTGCTGCCTACCAGAAAGCCGTATGCCATGCCTTGCAGCTTTTCATCTGCTGCGTACCGGGCAGTACCGGTTACTTTTGCTTTGCCGCCAACGCGGTCAATTGGGTCCGCTGCCTGGGTATCAAAAAAGGATTGTTTGTCCATAAAAACTGTTTATGCTTTTGCAGTGGCTTTTTTCAATGCATCAACCAGCGTATTGGGTGCCAGCTTTAGTTTAAAGTTGTTGTACCCATACCCTTTTGCGCCCAACATGGCCCGTTCGGCAGCCTGCCGGATATTTTCTTCTGAAGCTTTTTTGCCTTTTAAAAATTCTTCTGCGGCGGTAAGCCGCCAGGGCTTGTGCGCCACACCGCCCATTGCCAACCGAATATCATGGATGGTATCACCCTGCAGGTCTACTGCTGCAGCTACCGACACCAGGGCAAAGGCATAAGACGTACGGTCGCGGACCTTAAGGTAGTGCACATGGTTGCTGAACTTATTTTCCGGCAATTCTACTGCTACTATCAACTCTCCTCTTTCAAGCGTATTGTCTTTTTGCGGCACATCGCCGGGCAAGCGGTGAAAGGCCTGAAAGGGAATCCTGCGATCGCCTTTAGGCCCTGTAACCAATACGGTTGCGTCCAGTGCTGCCAGCGCAATGCACATATCGCTGGGATGCACGGCAATGCATTTTTCGGAAGCCCCAAAAATTGCATGCATGCGGTTGTAGCCTTTAAGTGCACCGCAGCCCTGGCCGGGCACCCGTTTGTTGCAGGGCATATCCACATTGTAAAAATAAGGGCAGCGGGTTCGCTGCATCATGTTGCCGCCCACTGTGGCCATGTTGCGGATCTGTTGCGATGCACCGGCCTGTAGGGCCAGTGCCAGCAGCGGCTGTTCCTTTTGCACCAGGCTATTATCGGCCACTTCGCTATTGAGTGCCAGTGCACCAATGCGCAACTTATTGCCTTCCTTTTTTATTTCTTTCAGTGCCAGGTGGTTGATATCGACCAGTTTTTGCGGCGCGGTTACGCCTTTTTTCATCAGGTCCAACAGGTTGGTGCCGCCGGCAATCCATTGTGCAGTGCTGTCCCTTACCAATGCATCCACAGCAGCTTTTGGCGAAGCCACACGTATGTATTCAAAATTGATCATATGCGCTGCCCTCCTTTTTTTACGTCGGCAATGGCCTTAACAATATTGGGATAAGCACCGCAGCGGCAAATATTGCCACTCATGTACTCCCGTATTTCGTTGTCGGAGTTGGCATGCCCTTCGTTGATGCAGGCAATGCCCGACATGATCTGCCCAGGTGTGCAGTAGCCGCACTGAAAGCCATCGTGTTTGATAAAGGCTTCCTGCATGGGATGCAGTTCGTCCGCGTTTGCTAGCCCTTCGATGGTCGTTACTTTTTTGCCCTCCTGCATCACGGCCAGCGACAGGCAGGAAAGCACCCGCTTGCCATCTACATGCACCGTGCAGGCACCGCACTGGCCATGGTCGCAGCCTTTTTTGGTGCCGGTAAGGGCCAGTTGCTCCCGCAACAGATCGAGCAATATAGTACGTGGCTCAATGGAAAGCCGGTGGGTTACGCCATTTACCTGAAGGGACAGCGGGAGTTGTTCAAAATATGCAGCTGCCTGCTCATCCAACTGTGCATCGGCTGCTTTTGCCAACACGGGCGGCATGGCGGCAATAGCTGCCAGCAGCGAAGACTTTTTTATAAAATCTCTACGGCCCTGTGCCGGACCGGCCGCTTCGGGAGGGTTGGGTGCAGGTTTTTTATGGGGCATAAACAACTTGGTTTAATTAGATAAGGGTTGGCTTTTGCCGGAGCCGATGGAGCGCATTGCAATTGGCCGGCCACCTTATCTAAGTTAGGATATCGTTGCAAGAGATGGGCAAAGGAGGACGGTTATTTAAAAGTCGCCCATAGTGTAAAGAAATTCCTACAAGAAAAATACTGAGGCCAGTGTGCACTCGGCCTTGCTACATGTTGGCCTTCTTGTAATCCGAAGGGGAAAGGACATTTATTTCTGCAGCATAAGCTTGCAAAAGAAATACAGCACTTACCTTTTACTATTACTGGTCAACCGAGCAGCAATTGTGCACGACCGGAAGGAGGTTATTGCAACTCCTTTTTTAAAAAACTGATGACTTTAGCCCTGATCGCATCTGCATCAAACATCACTCCATAATGCGGTGCATCTTTTACTAGGATCAATTCATTTGGCACACCCGCAACCTGCAACCACGAACTCAATAATCGGGAATGCTTTGGATCAACCATACTGCTTTTCCTGCCATTATTACTGGTTTGAAATGTTGCTTTCCTTTTTGGCTGCCAAACCGGATAATTTTAAGGTAATAAAAGCCTGTGCGAAATGGATATCCTCCTCCGATTTGAGACCATCTCCGATTATAATGCTTTCAACAATAACGAAACGTTGCACCAGCTGGTAAGCGTGGTTGACCTGTCGAAAGCAAATCCCCGCCAGGGCTTCCGAATGTATTTTGGGTTTTACACATTTTTTTAAAAAAACGTAAAATGCGGCGACCTGGTTTATGGCTGTCATACCTACGACTTCCAGGAAGGCTCACTTGTATTTTTAGCGCCCTGCCAAATTGCTGGCGTAAACAGCAATGGTGAATATTACCAGCCGAAAGGGTATGCACTGTTTTTTCATCCCAATCTTTTACCGGGAACATCGCTGGGTCGAACCATGCAGAACTTTACTTTTTTTAATTATCAACCGTACGAAGCGCTGCACCTTTCCAAACAGGAACGGGACATTATCCTGGATTGTTTTTCGAAGATGCAATACAAGCTGGAACATGCCATCGACAAGCACAGCAAGCGCCTGATCGTTTCCAATATCGAGCCGTTTTTAAATTATTTTGTTCGTTTTTATGACCGGCAGTTTATTACCCGCGACCATGTGCATAAAGGTTTACTGCAAAAATTTGAGCATATGCTGAATGAATATTTCCGGTCGGAAAAACCACAAACATTAGGGCTTCCCTCTGTACCTTATTGTGCCGGCGAACTGGGCCTTTCACCCAACTATTTTGGCGACCTGGTAAAAAAAAATCGGGGCGGACGCCACAGGATTATATTCAACTGAAGCTGATTGAATTGGCAAAAGACAAAATTTTGGACCCGGGCAAATCGGTGGGAGCAGTGGCCTATGAACTGGGATTTAAATATGACCAGCACTTTACGCGGTTGTTCAAACAAAGAGTTGGCAAATCTCCCAATGAGTACCGGAGCACTTTGAATTAATTAGAAAACCGAATCCATCTATACAAAAAGGGTACTAATTTTTTGTTTGATCGCAGCCTACTAGGCTCATAGAATCAGATTAAGATCTGGTGCATCCTGGCTGCGAAAACTTGTTGCACCAACCTGTACCCATTGGCCTTTGCATGAAAACGCCAGTGCTGCAGTTGCCGCACAAAAAAGGCACCCGTGTGTACCCGGATGCCTTTTACCCCAGTATGTTGTATAACCATTTCATCGGCGGTTTTGGGTCCATGCTACCAATACCCCTACAAAATAAAAACCGGCATCAATGCCGCTGCTCTGCTTTTTGAAAATCTTTGACCGCTTCGCCTAAATCGAGCACCTGCACACTGCGGCCCAGGCTTGACTGAATAAGCGAACTGCCCGCAGCGCTGCGATACCCACCGGCACAATGTACTACAATGGGTTTGCCGGTGGAAATTTCATCGATCCTTTGCCGCAGTTCCGAAAGCGGTATGGAAATGCTGTTGCCAAATATTTTTCCCTCATTTACCTCCGATGCATTACGTACATCTACAATGGTATATGCATCGGTTGCCTCGCCAAATGCTGGCACATCTAACTGGGGCTCCTGCTCCACTCCACCTGTAACTACCAGGCCTTTTATAACTGCGGACTCATAACCAATAGAAGCAACACGCCGCAGGATACGTTGCACCTGCGCCTTGCTCTCACCGGCCAGGTAAAAATGTTCACCCGGTTTGATAATGCTGCCCAGCCAGGTTTCAAATTTTCCTTCCTCCATCAGGTTGATGCTATACGGCAGGTGGCCCTTTTTAAAAGTTGCGGCATCCCGCACATCCACCACCCACGCCGAAGGTTCCAGCGCATCGGATTTTTGCTCAATGGCAATGGCATCAATGCTTTGTTGCAATGGTGCTGCGCCCTGGCGGTTTACCTCCACATCGAAAGGGAAATATGCCGGAACAAAAGGTTGGTCGGCCAACAGGTTGGCTACAAATTCTTCTTCGGTTGCTTCCTGCAGGCTCCAGTTGGTTTGTTTTTCTGCACCAATTGTGCTGCTGCTTTCCTTGCTTAAATTTTTACCACACAAAGTGCCGGCGCCATGTGCAGGATATACCAGCACATCATCGTTCAGCACGGCCAGTTTTTCGCGCAGTGAATGGTACATCTGCTTTGCCAGCTCTTCGCGTTTTGCCTGCACCTTGCCGGCACCTTCGCGCAGGTCGGGGCGGCCGCAATCGCCAATAAATAAAGTGTCTCCGGTAAACACTGCGTGTTGTTTGCCCTCGTGCTCCAGCAAAATACTGATGCCATCGGGTGAATGCCCGGGGGTGTTGATGGCCGATAGCTTAATCTTCCCTATTTGTATGGATTGGCCTTCGTCAAAGGTTTGATGCGGGTATGCGGCATCCACCAATTTGCTGGTGTAAATGGTTGCGTTGAGGTTTTGGTGCAGTTCTAAATGACTACTGACAAAATCCGCATGTGGATGCGTTTCGATCACTGCAACGATGGTTGCGTTGTGCTGTTGTGCAAAATCGAGGTAAGGCTGCACATCACGGGAAGGGTCGATTAATACAATTTTTTGCTCGCAGTCGCTCAACACGGCATAGCTATATTGCGCCAGGTGCTTGTCTTCAAATTGCTGCATCTTCATATTCTTTCAGGATTTAATTATATTTCAGTAACTGCTTTTACTTTGCCAGGCCCAATTGTTTTATGAGGCTTGTTGTGCCATAGGTTCGCTACAGTCAAATACCTGCCGGTTGTACCGCACAAATAACGCCAGCCAGGCCGTTCGGGAAAGTCGCATCAGGCAGCGCTGCATTGCCAGGAGTAACACTGCATTAAAGCCAATTCACAAAAAGTAACGATCGTCGTGCAGCGACCTACCGATAATGACCCACCAGGCAAAAAAGCTGGCTACCGATATAGTAACGAACAGGGCATAACTGACATATCCCGTGCCATAGTAAAACGAGGGCTCTATTTCCATCGGTTGGTCGCATGCCGGACGTTGTTCATGCTTCTCCTTTAAATTCTTACTATAAGAATTTTTATTGACGAACATTTCATCCCTTCTGTAATGCAGACAACTCAACTGCAAAAGCGAAGGAATGTATGCCGGGTGCTTACAAGTTTTTCAGGATTCATATCTGAATTTAATGTATAGCAAATCTACACAGGTCTACTTGGGCCATCCGTGATGTTTGTCACGCCCAGGGCAACACGCAAACACCAAATTTGCAAGTGTATCATTCAACACACCATGCAGGGATTAACAGAAAACCGCAGCCAATTTTATTTACTGGTACTCGTCAATGCTTTTGTGGGCAGCATGGTAGGTTTGGAACGTTCGGTGCTGCCGGGTTTAAGCCAAACATTCGGCTTAAACAGTTATTCGGCACTGCTTTCCTTTCTGATTGCCTTTGGCGGCAGCAAGGCCATTTTTAATTTGCTAACCGGGCGGCTGTTAAGGTTTATTACCCGTAAAAACGTTTTGCTGGCAGGATGGGTGGCGGCGCTGCCTGTGCCCCTATTATTAATGTATGCAACCAACTGGAACTGGGTAATTGCCGCCAATATTCTTTTGGGGATCAACCAGGGATTGGCATGGTCAGCTACAGTGATTATGAAGATTGACCTGGTGGGCGAAAAAAAGCGCGGGCTGGCCATGGGCATCAACGAGTTTGCAGGCTACTTATCGGTGGGGTTGGCAGCCTACCTGGCCAGTGCCATTGCAGCAACAAAAGGCTTTGCCTACTTTCCTTTTCTTCCCGGAATTTTCTTTTCCAAATCAGGGTTGTTGCTGACCATTTTCTTTGTAAGGGATACCAAAAGCCATGTACAGCACGAAGCGGCAAAAAGCAACCTTCCTTTTCTAAAAAACATTTGGCAACAAACCTCCTTCCGGCATCGAAACCTGGGCAGTGTTACCGTCAACGGATTTGTAAACAACCTGAATGACGGGGTAATTTGGGGATTGCTCCCCATTTTGCTGATGGCAAAACAATTTTCGGTGGCGCAAACCGGGATGATGGCAGGCATTTATCCTGCTGTGTGGGGGCTGGCACAGCTCTTTACCGGAAAGCTCGGCGACCGATATTGTAAAAAGCAGTTGATCATTACCGGCATGCTGGTTCAATCGGCCGGATTGGTACTGCTTGCATTTGCGCAACCCTATTTGCTTGCTATTTCGGCCATGGTTTTATTGGGGCTGGGCACCGCATTGGTGTATCCAAATTTTATAACGGTGGTAGCGGAAAACACGCATCCGCAACAACGGGCCGAAAGCCTGGGCATTTTCCGTTTCTGGCGCGACAGCGGGTATGTTGCAGGTGCCATCCTGTCCGGCATCCTGGCCGATTCCATTGGTATTGTGCCAACCCTGCTTGTTGTTGCGCTGCTTACGGCTTTGGCTGGCGTGCTTGCCCAATGGCGCATGTGTTGCACCAAACAACTGCTTTGGCGCAGTACTCTTTGTACTCTTTATTCCTAAGTTCAAGGCTCTGACGAATTGCATGGTTGTAATTAAAATTATTCGCCCATGCAGGATTTTTAATAAAAAGGATGCAGCGAAAACCAGGCGCTGCCGGGCCTAAGACTATTGCATTTTTAAAAAACCATATTGACAATTACAAACTACGCTTTTGCCATTACCGTAGTTCTTGCGCTGCCAAAAAGGAACGCCCTTAAAAATCCGACGATCAGTTATAAATCATTTGCCTAGGTATCCATTCTTATTTCAATCAACCAATTGCAGATTCTCCTGGTCTACGGTTCTTTCCTGTTCGCTTGTACTTGCCTTCCACAGCCGGTAACCACCGGAAAGATTATACACATTGGCAAAGCCATTTTGCAACAAAATGCGGGACGCCATGTAGCCACGCAAACCAATTTGGCAATACACATAAACAGGTGCCTCTTTCGGTATATCCTGCAAACGTTGGCGCAGGTCATCAAGTGGAATATTGACGGCTCCTTTGATGCATCCGGCATTATACTCCGCTGGTGTACGTACATCCAAAATGAGGCTATCCCCGCTTTCCAAAGCAGCATTATCCCAATCAAAAGTTTTGATGCGGTTCAGCAGGATATTTTCCGCTGCAAATCCTGCAATGTTCACCGGGTCTTTAGCCGATGAAAAGGGCGGTGCATATGCATGCTCAATTTCTGTAAGGTCATAAATGGTTCCACCCTTTTTAATGATGGATGATAAAAGATCAAGCCGCTTGTCGGCACCCTCCTGCCCTACCACCTGTGCGCCTAACAACCGGCCGGTACCCGGGGCAAAAGCCAGTTGAATGGTCATCATGGATGCACCGGGATAATAGCCTGCATGCGAACCGCTGTAGGTGGTGGAAACATGATGTTCGATACCGGCTGCCTTGAGGTGTTTGGAAGCCATGCCTGCTGTGCCAACAGTAAAGTCAAATATCTTGACGATGGCGGTATTGATAGAACCTTCATATGATTGCACATTACCCAACACTATGTTGTTGGCACAAATGCGGCCTTGTTTGTTTGCCGGCCCCGCAAGAAACGTAGGCATGGAATTGCCGCTGATTGGGTTGGCAAATTCAATGGCATCGCCCACTGCATAAATGTTGGGGTGGGACGTTTGCAGGTGTTGGTTTACAAAAATGCCACCGGCTTTGCCCAGTGTAAGGCCTGCCCCTTTTGCCAGCCATGTATCCGGACGAACACCAATGGACAGGATCACCACATCTGCCGGAAGGTCCTGCCCCCCTTTCAAAATTACATTCAACCGGTCGCCTCCTTTAGGTTCAAAACCGGTAACGGTGCTATTCAAAAATAACTGCACGCCTTTGCTGCGCAGGTGCTGCTGCACCAGGGCGGCCATGGGAAAATCCAGTGGCGCCATTACCTGGCTGCTCATTTCCACTACCGATACTTCCATGCCCAGGTGGGCCAGGTTTTCGGCCATTTCGAGGCCAATAAACCCGGCCCCAATAATTACCGCTTTTCCGCCAGGAAAATGCTGCACATACGATTTGATAACATCGGTATCTGCCACATTGCGCAGCGTAAAAATTCCCTTATGCCCAATGCCAGGCAGGGGCGGCCGAATGGGTTCGGCGCCGGGGGAAAGCACCAGCTTGTCATACCGCTCCGTGTATGCTTCACCGGTAAATAAGTTGGTGGCAGTTACCGTTTGCGCTACCGGGTCAATAGCGGTTACTTCTGTGCGTACACGAACGTCGATAGCAAACCGGCTTTTGAATGCTGCTGCTGTTTGCACAAATAGTTTGTTGCGGTCGGTAATGACGTCACCAATGTAATAGGGCAGGCCACAATTAGCATACGACACGTAGTCCCCCTTTTCAAAAAGGATGATCGATGCATGTTCGTCCATTCTTCTAAGCCGTGCGGCTGTGCTGGCCCCTCCGGCTACTGCCCCGATAATGATGTATTGCATGTGGATCTGAATTAGTGATGGAATGATTCAGATAGCAAAATGAAAGCAGTTTGGGTTGCTGCTGCGTGACTTCCGTCACACCTGATTATTCTCATGTAGGCTGTAGGAATGGAAATGAATCACGCCTCAAAATATTGTAAGAAGGTAAACTACTATTAACCCAGGTTAATGGCCGTCAGAACATGGCCAGGCATCCATTCCTTGCAAACTTGTTCCGGCCGACCAACAGGGTATTATTTAATAAAACCCCATAGCTCCTAATGGGGCAGCTTTTCGCGGAAATATCCATACACCCAGGTGCCGGCAATGGCGCTCAATAATACCACACCAATAACGAGGAAACCGGCACCGATCTGCGCAAACAGGGGGCCGGGGCAGGCCCCGGTCATAGCCCACCCCAAACCAAAAATCAACCCGCCGTAAACCTGTCCTTTATTAAACTTTTTCGGGTGAAATTCTATCGGCTCTCCATAAATGGTTTTCACGTTAAACTTTTTGATCAGCCACACCGAGATCATACCCACTACGATTGCGGTGCCAATGACACCATACATATGAAAGCTTTGCAGCCGGAACATTTCCTGTATACGAAACCAGGAAATAATTTCAGCTTTGGTAAATGCAATACCAAAGAGGATACCTACCACCGCATATTTCAGGTTGTGGTACCATTGGTGCTGCAAATGCGACTCGTTGACGCACATGGTATCCTGTACTCTTGATTCATAATCCGTATCAACAGGTACCTTCTCCGGCATGTTGTTGTGTGGAATTTTATTTAAAACGCCTGGCATATTCCAATTTGTTTTACAGTTTTAAAATAAAGGGCAGTATCACATTTGCCATCAAAAAGCCGCCAGCCATAAAAGATGCGGTAGCGATCATAGAAGGCACCTGCAGGTTGCTGATGCCCATTATGGAATGGCCACTGGTGCAACCTCCGGCATAACGGGCACCGAAACCCACCAGGAAACCACCACCTACCAGCATGATGAAACCACGAAGCGAGAAAAGTGCTTCCATGCTAAACAGCTCTTTGGGCAAAACCTTTGAATGGTCTTCGATGCCGTAGCCTTTTAGCTCGGCAAGCAGTGCCGGCGCCACCTGTACCGGCTCGGGGTTGGTTAAAAACTGTGTGGCCAGAAAAGCACCCACAAGTATACCTCCGGCAAAGAATAAGTTCCACACTTCCTTTTTCCAGTCGTATTTAAAAAATTTCACGTTTGCAGGGAAGCAAGCTGCACAGGCATGCCGCAGGTTGGCGGAAATGCCAAAGTGTTTGTTGCCTAAAACAAGCAAGGCTGGCACGGTTAACCCAATAATGGCCCCGGCCACATACCAAGGCCAGGGTTGTTGTATCAGTTCTATCATAGTTTAAATATTCAGGTGCAAAAATGTTGTAGGGAAACTGTTATCATCGTGACTTGTATCACGGGGCTAATCCAATTTGTTTTTACAACTGCCCTTTTCTGCTGATGCCCTTCTTTGGCTTTTGTAAAGACCCCAACAGCAAAGCTCCCAACAAGGCAAAATACACCACGCTGTTGAACGGTTTGGAGGTAATGGCGCATGTGCCGGTAAGACAGCCAACATATTTCCAATAAAAATACCCGCTTAACCCGCCCAGTACCATTCCTGCGAAATACGCTTTATTGTAAAGTATCCACCTCTTTGCCTGCTGCATGATTGTTTTGTTGTTTTTGCGTGAATAAAAAGGAGCATGCGGCACTTCCGCAACAGCCGCAATTAAATAATGCGCCCATTATTAAAACAAACCCTGCTATCCCCCAAAGTGCATGTTGCTGCAACATGCCTTGTGCGGCTACCCCCGCACCTATAAGCAACCGAAAAAACGAATCGGGTTCCATTATTTTGTTATGCTGCTCATACTTCTTTATACATTTCCTGCAGGTTGGTCCACGCCCCACCGTCGTGCACTTTAATTCCTGCAGAACGAAGCAAGCTACTGGCTAACCTGCTGCGATTGCCGCTGCGGCATACCGCAATAACAGGCTTATTCCAATTACGAATGGATTCCATGTTCCGGGTTACTTCGTTGAGCGGGATATTTTTTGAACCGGGAAAGTGACCACTTTGGAACTCCGGTTGGGTACGTACATCCAATACAACCGCACCGGCAACAAGCTTTTGACCGATTGGTACCTTTTCCTGTTTCAACATGCGTTTAATAAATGCCAGCATCAGTTGTGGTTTTGTATAAAAGTTCGCTAAGGCCACCACCGTTGTATGCTTCGGCAATGCCGACATGTTGTAAAATGGAGACAGCCGTGCCACTGCGATGGCCACTGCGGCAATAAGCTACAATCGGTTGCTTCATTGCCTTTACCTCTTCAAGCCTATGTTGTATTTCTGCTAACGGAATGTTGACAGCACCTGGGTAATGACCTCCGGAAAACTCTTCCGGTGTTCGTACATCCAGTAATGTGGCGTCTTTCAATATGTTGTTCATTTTGTTCCTTTTAAATGGGCATTAAAGGCTCCACCCTTAAATTTTAGGCTTTTGTCATTGCTTAGCTTTTAGCTAGCGTCGAAGGACACACGTAATCTGTAACAGGTACAGAACCTGCATCCTTAATGGCTTTAAAGCCGCCCTGTATATCCACCAGGTTGTCAAATCCCCTCGCTTTTAAAATAGAATTAAAGATCATGGAGCGGTAACCGCCGGCACAATGCACATAATAAGCTTCGTTTTTGTTCAGCGATGACAAATGATCATTGATATTATCCAGCGGAACATTAACTGCGCCTTCAACATGCTCACTTACAAATTCACCAGGCTTGCGCACATCCAAAACATGCACTTCTTTGTTTTTTATTTGCCGGCCAAATTCTTCAGCCGTTACTGTAGCAATGTGGTCTGTTTCCTTACCCGCTTCTTGCCAGGCCCTAAACCCGCCTGCTAAATAGCCAATGGTAAAATCATAGCCTACACGGGCCAGCCGGGTGATCACTTCTTCTTCGCGGCCTTCATCTGTCACCAACAGTATTTGCTGCTTGATGTCGGGGATCAACGCACCCACCCAAGGAGCAAAGCTGCCGTCGATGCCTATATTGATAGAATTGGGGATAAAGCCTTCAGCAAAAACCTGCGGAGCGCGGGTATCCAAAATAAGGGCACCGGTTTCGTTGGCAGCAGTTTCAAAAGCATCAGGCTGGAGTGCCTGTTTGCCCCGCTTCATTACTTCTGTAATGCTATCGTACCCTTCTTTGTTCAACATCACGTTGAGCGGGAAGTAAGCAGGTGGTGCGGTTAAGCCATCTGTAACTTCACGAATAAACTCCTCCCTGGTCATATTGGCCCGAAGGGCGTAATTGGTCTTTTTTTGATTGCCCAGCGTGTCGGAAGTTTCCTTGCTCATATTTTTGCCACAGGCACTGCCTGCCCCATGCGCCGGATAAACGATGATATCGTCGGTGAGCGGCATGATCTTGTGGCGCAACGAATCGTACAGGGTTCCTGCAAGTTCCTCCTGCGTCATATGAGCAGCTTTCTGTGCCAGGTCGGGCCGGCCTACATCGCCAATAAACAACGTGTCGCCACTGAACAACGCTACATCTTTTCCAGTTTCATCCTGCAGCAGGTAACAGGTGCTTTCCATGGTGTGTCCCGGCGTGTGCAGCACTTTAAAGGTGAGCTTGCCTACTTTAAATGCTTCCCCATCTTTAGCAATGATGGCCTCAAAAGAAGGATTGGCGTTTGGTCCATATACAATGGGGGCACCAGCCTGTTTCGACAAGTCGAGATGACCGGAAACGAAATCTGCATGAAAATGCGTCTCAAAAACGTATTTTATTCTGGCGCCAACCTTTTGTGCTTTTTGTAAATAAGGTTCTACTTCCCGCAAAGGATCAATTACAACCGCTTCGCCATCGCTTTCGATATAATATGCACCTTGTGCAAGGCAACCGGTGTAAATCTGTTCTATTTTCATATAAGTTGTTTTTAATTGATGGTACAAATTTCCTTACTTATTCGATGCCGAAGCGTGACACGGGTCACGCTGATAGAACTGGCTATTATATCATCGTTTCTTTAACAATAATGTACATACCCATCAGCAGCACAAACCAGCCAAATCCCTTTTTGAGCTTGTCGCCGGCAATCCTTTTATTTATAGCGCTTCCCAGGAAAATGCCTGCAATGGCAATGGCAGTGATCTTCAACAGAAAAAACCAATCAATGGAAAAGTGGCCAAGGTCGCCTGCAAAACCAATCAGGGAATTTAAGGCAATGATCAGCAGCGATGTGCCGATTGCTTTTTTCATGGGCAGCTGCAGCAAAAAAACAAGTGCGGGAATAAGCAAAAAGCCTCCCCCTGCTCCCAACAAGCCCGTGATGATGCCGATACCAACCCCATAGACCAGCAGTTTAGGCAGCCGCATACAATCTTTACATTCCTTTTCTGCTGCCGGCATTTTCTTGTTTCGGATCATGCCAATGGAAGCCACCAACATAAGCAGTGCAAACAAGACCATGGTCAACAGGGAAGCACTAAGGGTAATGTCTCCGATGGTCAGGATATTTTGCGGGATGGCGGGAACGATAAATTTGCGGGTGATAAACACGGTAGCCACAGACGACGCACCAAAAAACAGGGCTGCTTTGGCGTTCACCAGCCCTTTGCGAAAATTGGTATAGGCCCCCACCAGGCTGGTAGTGCCAACAATAAAAAGTGAATAGGAGGTTGCCAGTAAAGGATGCAATCCAAAAAGGTACACCATTACAGGAACGGTTAAAATAGAGCCCCCACCACCTATAAGGCCCAGGGAAACACCGATCAACAACGAGGCAACATATCCAATCATTTTCTTGAGCTTATGCTGCAAAGCTGGCTTATCCCCTACACCTAATCCGTGATAATTATCACGACAGGGCTACTTCGAGGTTGATAAGTTCCACTTTTGAGCCGTGCAGCTTTACCATTCCTTTTTCGGATAGCTTTTTCATGAGCCGCGAAATAACCTCCCGGGAAGAATTGAGGTCTTGCGCCATTTCGGTAAACGGTATGGTAATGAAGTTGGTTTGGAGCTTTTCCTGGTGGCGCTTCAAGTAAAAAACCAGTCGTTCGTCCATATTACGAAAAGCAATGTGGTCAATGGTCTGCAGTAGTTCATCAAACCGTTCCCGGTAGGAGGCCACCGCGAACTGAGCCCAGGTTTTGTATTTGCCCATCCAATCATTGGTGTATTGAACCGGTATCTTTAATACGGTAGATGCTTTGTCGGCTTTGGCCATCAGCCCACTGGTTTCCTGGCCCAGTGCACAAACCAGGGAAATGGCACAGGCCTTTCCGCCATCGAGGTAATACATAAAAAACTCGTTGCCCTGGTCGTCTTCGCGGTAAATTTTAATCAGGCCATCAAGCACCAAAATAGTAGCCCGGATGTTTTGGCCGGTTCGCATTACCATTTCGCCTGCAGCCAAGTGTTTTACTTCCGCCACTTGTGTTATTTCACCAATCAGGGCCGGTTCCAGCGATGGGAAATAGAAGGAAAGTTCCTTTTCTGTCATGAAACAAAGGTAACAGGTGCAATGCTGCAATGACAGCAGGCTTTTTAGTTTTTAAGGGGATTAGGAGGCGGAGCCATTGTAGCAGAACATTATTGCAGGGTCGGCTTATTCAGTAATTAGTTGCAAGGCAACTTTGCTGGACGTGCAAAAAATGTAATGAAGCGGCGCTGTAGTTTTAAATTTTCCATAGGTATTGTTACAAACATGACAAGGCCATAAAACAACAAAACCCGCTACCAGGGAGGGTTTCAAGAGTCGGGAAGACAGCCCGAATAAAAAATCAATATATCCACTTAAGCATCAACAGCTTACACCTAATTACAGCCACCCAACTCACTCAGAACACACCAGGGAAAGAACTTAATTAAAAGTAAATGAATTTAAAGAATTCACACTATTGAAAGTTTGGGAAAAAACTTTTTCAATCTTACTTTCTGTAAGAACAGCGTTTAATAAAGGCGGCACGTCGAAAATGTCAGACAATTTTGCAGAACTTACAAACCGAAAGATTACAGTCGCCGAAAACGGCGCAAGGAAAATTGTGAATTTCCATACCTTCAAACGGGCTGCACTTTAAGCTTTCTAAGCATGCCTTCCTTTTCTTTTGTGCTAATGGAAGCCGGCTGGTTAATAAGGTCAAACCTGTCAATCAAAGTCTGGATTACCATACATAAACAGTGGAAAATTTTATCGGAACCTGATTAATTTATTCTATAAAAGTGAAGTTCTGTCAATACATTACCTGGCGGAAAATTATCACTTATCACAAGAAATCCGTCCCTGAACTTTACCATACCTTCCATATTTGTACATTTTTGAAACAGCTCATATTCTTTTCCCGTACGAATTAACCGGTTTCCCTTTATCTGGAACTGAACAATTCTACAATAACATGTTTTCTTTTGATTTATCCGTTTTACTAAATGTTTATCAAGATCTCTTTCCTTTACAGGATTACCATGTATGTAGGCAGCATAATCCTTGGATCCTTTATAGAAAAAATTTAATCCGTAAATAAAAGAATCAATAACAGTAATATCAGTCAGACGGAAGTTTAACGAATCCATGTCAAGTGGAACTACTGACGTCTTATCCAACATTGTTGTAAAAGTGTAAGCTGTCGGTTTATCTGCATATTGTCTATTATATTCGAAAATTGTTAGCAATCTTCCATCTGGTAGAAATGCTAAACTTTCAAAACCAGCATTATATATGTTGCTCCCAAGATTATTAGTATTCTTCGGTTTCATCAACCGCATTACTATTTCTGGAGATATTTTGACCTGTTCTTCAGAAATGACTCCTCTTATAAAATAAGAATAATCACTATCCTCACATGTTTCGATTGCGAGAAAAACTGTATCATTCATAATGGAGGCAGCCTCAATACCCTGATAACATGAACTACCAGCAATACCAAGACTTTCCTTCAATTTATCAAGCCCGTTGATGGGTAACGGTTTACCTGTTATACGGTAGTTAGTATTATTCAACGCTCTTCCGATTTCGGCAGTATCTACAACCCTTATTACATTTTCTTCTAAATACTGTGGAATCAAGAGCAATTTATCTTTTCCATACCAGGTAATTGAAGAATACTCGATTTTTAATTTATCAAGGCTGTCGGCAAGCCTCAATTTGATTGGCTCTACTACTTTCTGCGAACTCGATTTAAAGCAGAGTGTCAAAAATAGAATTACAAAAAAAATTTTATCGAAGCTTATCATTGACTTTTAAAATTGTTGGGTGGCTTTCTGCGGTGCTTGTTCTAACTCTTTTAAGAAGCCGTCAAACTCTACTTCTCCAAGTAATTTTGCAATTTCATGCATTTTATCAAAGGTCTTCTGAAAAACTGCTTTCTTTACTTTTTTATCCCGGGCAAAATGATGATGTTCGTGGTGATGATGCTTGGGTCCCACCCAGGTGCCCTTCCACTTTATCGTGGAAATTTGATGAACTCTTTTCCAATCTTCAATACGGTCATCAACCCAGCCATGGATTTTCCAGAATGTGGAATGAACATGACTTGAATAAGTATCGCCTAAATAATCATATTCAACATCATCCCACCTTATATCAATTGCCTCTCTTATTGGGCCTTGTGGCCGAACACCAACCGGTGAAGGAGTGCACCAACGCATGTGCATGGCATCATGAATTGAAAATTCCAAATCAGTTCCCAACTCACCCAGCGTTACAGAGCGTAGGTACTCCTCACTTTTGTACTCCACTTCCCATTTTTTCATCACTCCATGAAAATAATCATCTGATTTTTGCCTCTCGAACACGGCATCCGGGAGGGAAACGATTGGGTATTCATTGTCGCTAGGTTCAGGCAAAGTATTCCATCCTTCCACTTTTGGATAAGAAGGATTACTCACTTTTAGGAGGATTTTATTTGCCATCTTTATCATTTCCCGATGCATGAACAAAAAGTCCTCACCCGAATTGTTGCTACGGATAGCTCTTCTCATTTTGTCTCTTGCTGGCCTTGGAGGTTCCCAATCTGGATCAATGGAACGTATATAATTCTTTTGGCCTTCGTCCAGCCTTTCCCAAGAAGTTCTTAACCCGTGCCATAAATAATGGCTTAAACGATGTTCTCGTTTTGCCATTTCAATCCTAACTTGAACAGGAAGAGCTTGCATACCAAAATTTTTTACATTAGGTTCGATTATTGTTTGGGCTTAGCTCCCTCTTTCGGCTTTCCTTCCCCGGACTGACCTCCTGCTTCAGGCGTCTTTACCTCACCCCCCTTTTTATCAGTAGAAGTTTCTTCCTTTTTATCTGACGAGCCTGCAAATGGATTTTTATTAAATCTAAATCCTATTGTAAAATATATTTCGGGGCGCCAAACTTTTTCGTGTAAGGCTTCGAAATTAAGATTCTCCCGTATCACATCTTTATCTGCAAACTGACCTCTTAGATTATACTTTTGCATTAATACAACACCAGTCCCTAAAATGACATTCGTTCCAATAATAGCTGAAAGTCCGGTATGTCCTGAAAGTTGTAATCCTGGATTGAGGCCAAAACCTGCTGTAAAACCTAAATCTAAACCTTTTACTTTTGAGCTAAAAGGGTAGGTAAAATTTATTGTTGCGGAGATATTATCCCATGGCCTTGGGCTCCTATTATGCTGTGGTGTAACTATAAATCTGTTTGCAGTGCTTGTATCTGTTTTAGAAAAAAACAAAGAATCTTTGCTAATTATTGCAGGAGCATATGTAAGGCCGTAGTGTGTAAGCCAACGAGAAGTTCTAGGAGTTTTAAGTGTTTTTGTCCAAGTCAGAAACTTGCCATCATTATCGTCTCTAATTACTACAACTGTGATTGTTTGGTTATTCTCAAGTGTAACATCGATATCTTCTTCGGCAATAGTAGCTTCGAGGATTTTTTCCAATTTTGCTAAACATAGTTTTTTACAACCATCATCACCTTTTAGTTCATCCCTTAAGTCTGAAATGCGCTTACCAAGTTCCTTTTCAGTAGCAGCTGTAAACAAATCATCTATTTTTTTGTTGATTCCAGCATTACACCCGCAATCACTTGACTCACCAGCAAATGCAGCTACATCGAAAGGAGGTATAAGTTCTGAGCTATTATCTGTTTTTTCTACTATGTAAACCAATTTATATTTCTTGGTTGGTAACTTATTTATAATCTTAATTTTTTTTTGCTCAAGAGAAATATTTTCTGCCTTTTGTTTGTCTTGCGACAAATCAATAATTGGCTGTGCTATTCCAAGCTTGAACATCAAAACAAATAAAAGAGTAGAAAAAAACTTCTTCATAAATCAACTTTGAATTTTAGAAATAAGCTTATGCAATGAATCAATATTTACATATTTACAATTGATAACTCCGCCAACGACTTTTACTTCAGTCTTGGGCAGATCATCAAAAAAATTATTAATGACGGCCTTATAGGTTGTAACTCCATTCTTCTTACAAGCAGAAATAATCAATGACAAAACTCCGCTTAAGAAAGCGCATGCAACAGAAGTTCCTTCTTCAAATTCCTTATATTCTCCTTTATTAGAAATGAAACATTTACTCGCTGGCGCGAGGATATGTTTATCTTCCCATATATTTGAGCTTGAATAAAATTGAACTACTGAACTTGATAAGTAATTTGTTCCTGCAACTGAAATAAAGCTCTTTAATGACGCTGGATAAAATTTGAAACCAATTTCCTTCATACGTTGATTTCCGGTAGCGCCCACAAGAATTTTGTTATTCATTTGAAATTCATCAAGAATACTCGATAAGTTACTTCCAATTTCTACATTGTTTTCGAAACTTGGATTTCTGTTATTCAAGCTGAAATTGAATATATCCGCATCTCTATTCTCATTGAGAATCTTGTATAAAGAGTCTGACGTAAAGTTTGATGGATCCACTTTAATTGATTTAATTTCAGTATTTGGCGCAATACCATAATACGAATTCTCAAAATCGAAAGCTGCTATAATCTCTGCCATATAGGTTCCGTGCATTGATCCTCCAACTACACTATCATCAAACTTCTTTACACTCCCCGTTAAACTACTTGTTTGTTTGATGCCGGAATCTACAAGGCAGACTTTCACGTTCTCACCTGTTGTATAATTCCAAATTTTGTTTATTTGGAATAGTTTGTAAAGGTTTGATTGATTGGTTATTATTTTCCCATAATCAAGGTTTAGCGCACCCGACCAATTCGACTTCCCCTTTTCATCAAACGCCCAAATTCTGTTACCTCTTAACATTTCTCCCGGGGCCAATTTCTTAACCTCGAAACTTTCACCAACTTCGCGAGGAATTAGCTTTTTCGAGGCAGTTGTCGCATCAAGTCTGGTATTGACTCTTTTATTTACTATTGCTATCATATTAACCTACCGGCTCTTCAAAGCTTGTTGTTAATCGATTGACTTTTTTCGGCGCTGTTTCTTGAGGCTTATCTCCCGCTTGTCTAATTGCCATAATTTTCTTAAACAAGTCAAACCAAAACGAAGCACCTAACGATAATGCAAAAGCAGTAATTATCCAGCCAGGAACATTTAGCAAACTTCTGTTACCATCAACACTGAGTATGTTGTTTACATTTCTAATTTCAGCAACAGCGTCTTTTAACGTCGAATCAACTTCTGCTTTGAAAGCTGAATTTGGATTGTTGCGAGAATAATTTGCAGCTATTTCTATCACTTTGTTTCTTAAGGTCTCATCTCTTGAAAGCCTATTAGCTATTTCTATAGTATCAACATTGAAAATCCAAGCTATTACGAAACCTAGAATAACCAAAATAAACCGTGTTTGCTTAGTATACCACCCCTCCGATCTCTCTACCATTTCATTGTACCACTTCTTAACCCTTACTTTGAACCAATCTATATCTTGATGGGCATCAAAGAGCATTTGCTTAAGTTGATACAAAGTTTGAGGATGAATTGAAAGAAGTTCTGCTGGCGGATCTTGCCCAGCCCTACTGCCTGTTTCTTTAACTTTATCGCTTTCCTTTATTAATCTATATTTACCACCATACAGGTAAAAATTCGGCAGCTTCAATTTTCCTTCTCGAGTCTCTCCTATATTGAGATTTGATCTTATAAGACTTATCTGGTTTTGCTCTCCTTTGAAATCGTCGCCTCTTAAAATTTGTATTAAAGTTTCTGCAAATAATTCGTCTGAAATATAAGTAGGCTTACTATTGAATGTGTTTCTGCCTAAATTTTTTATGTCGGGATGGGAATAAAAAAGCGCTGTAAAGGGCCTTCCTTTATGCATATTGAAGTACTTTGTCTCAAGTAACTGTAGATATGCTCTGTCAAAATATTCCTTTTTTTTGAATTCACTATCATCAAGTAATTTACTAATCGCTTTTAGCAATATTCTTGGCCTTAAGCCAAGAAATTTTGCCACTTCTTCCATTATTATGCTTGCTAAAAGACTATACAGTAAAAAAATGAATACGAGCCCAATAAAAACATCCAATGCAACATTTCCAATCATAGTCTTACAACTTTGTTACTTTAATACTTTGCCACATTTTCTAATTTTTGATAAATGATTTATTGATTTAGCACAACCTCACTGAATATCAAAATACATTTTTCAAAAATGGCAGATAAGCGCCTAAGCATAGATGCATTTTAAAGACATAAACATTCACCTATTCAAAGTCAGACTGCAGCTTTATTATTATTGATAACATTTACACCACTTTTTCATCTTAAAACAGCAAAACAATATTAGCAAAGTGCCTATCCGAGTATTTAAAGAAGCACGTTAAAAAATGGAAAAATAAAATATTAATGTAGGGAAGGATTAAAACAGTTAGTTATTCTAAGGGGATAGCTTTGTTGGACATAAATATATAATATATTTTCATTTAGACAAATAATGTCAACAAATATATTGATCTAAAAACTTCTATTATCCCAGGCCACAATATTGTCTGGGAAATACTATTAACCCCTTATGCAACTTCTTCAACTTAACAGGCTTTAAATATAAAAAGAGGTTACAGGTCATTACATAAATGGTGTTGTCTGCTTCCCCACTTTTCGCTCATGTAAAAGTTAGAAGGCGCAGAACTACAAATGATTCATAGGAAGAAGACACGATTTACCGAAATAAATATTGTAAAGGTCATTTAGTATTATGAAAATGGCCGCAGGGCATAAAATTCTGCTGGGAAATGGGAATAATTACAGTTGCGTTTTATTAGTGTCGGCAGCGTTATGTTGGTATGGAGGTGCAGGAGATAAAGAAGCTCAAAGACTTGGAAGAGGAAAATGCCAAGTTAAAGTGCATGTATGCCAACCTCTCATTATTAAATGAAGCGCTCAAAGATGCGGTCGCAGAAAAGCTGAGGCCTGACGAAAAAGGTAGTCTGGCAGCATATATGATTGCCTTGCACAAAGTAAGCCAGCGTCAGGCGTTGAAAGCCATAGGTCTACCGCAAATTATTATTCGTGAACAGATGAAGCCAAAACAGGACGATGAACTCATAAGGGAGCTACAGGTCTTGGTTGAAAAGCATCCTGTCATGGGGTTTTCGCAGTACTATTATTGTCAGAGACGAAAAGGCTTCTCCTGGAATCACAATCGCGTTTATCGGGGTTTATCCAGCACTCGAGCTAAATATCCATAGACGAAGTAAAAACCTCAGCCAGCTAGAGAAAGCAAACATTATTCCAACCAAGAGACATTAATCACATTTGAAGTATCGACTTAATGATTGATTATTTATGGGATGGCAGAACTTTTGGCCTACTTAACCTAGTTGATTTTTACAACCGCGAGTTGCTGCATATTGAAGCCGATACTTAACTGCCTAAGACAAGGATGATCAGGGGCTTATAGTACCTACAGGAATTCAGAGGTTTGCCCAATATGAGCCGCGTGGACCAAGATAAAGACTTAGGGCACATAATATCTTCTGCATCACACCTTTTCTCACCCATAGCTGAAAATAACGGTGGCTGGTCTGGTAAGGCGGGTACTCTTTTAGCAGGTATCATGGGGAAATAGAAAACAAGGTCCAAATGATGGCATTCGAAACCTCCCAATGATTACACCTTGACCGACCCTTACAGTCTCTTCTGAGTTTTGCCTATGGAATTAACGGCTCCAACAAATTTTATCTCCGTGACTTAGCTACACACATCCTTTCATGACACAAGCATTTCTTTCAACCTGTTCAAAGTACATACCTGTAAAAAACCATTTTTTAGATAAGTTCAAGTAATATTTATGTGTTTCTATTAAAATTGTTCTCTTCTGAATCCATATAACATAAAGAAACTTCTCAGACACTCTTTCCAAGTATTTATCAATCCCTATCTTACATATGGTTTCAAATCCTTTTTCAGGTTTTTCAAGCCATATTATATAGTCTTTGGCATGACTTGTTACGGTCATTACTGTCTCCAACATCGTTGCCTAGCCTTTGAATTACTGGTAGTAATAAATGGCACCTAACAAACTTGTGATTATTATTCCAAAAGAGAGAAGATCGGCAAATTGTATTCAAGGACTTCCTTTCTTTCACCCACCACTCTACCTTGTAATGCTGCTAAGATTTAAGATTATTCAACTGTTTCCATCTGACAGAAATTTACAATTACTAATGCTGCCGGCTTTTGACATACGACATTTTTTAATTTAGAACCTATATGCTTTATAGGTTCACTCTATTTTAAACTTAACTTTAACCTATTCTAGCGCCAATTCGAGTTTCTCTCTCAGTTCATCAATATGTCGCTTTAAATGCTGCGCGGGACTTTTTTCACTTAAATTCAGTACATCGGACAAGATCTCTAAGCTTTCTATTTCCGCCATCTTCTTGCCCCTAGAACCTGAACTTTTCCATAACCGTTGAAATTGCTTGGCTATTTTATTCCAATGTGCCCCTTCCTGTGCTCTTTTGGCATCTAGCAGGAGCAGACTTAATTCAAAGGAGGTATCATTTATCAGGCCCCAATAATCCATGTTGGTATATTGGGGCTCCAGCTGTGCTTTCAGGAAATCTACTAATTCAATCATTTCTTCCCTTTTCTTCGTCCCATAGCGCACTCTTGCCATGGGTATTGAGTTGACCATAAAAAGAGCAGATTCCAAAGTCAGCCATTTATTCAGTGAATAGGGCTTTTGACCGATTTCAAAAGCTTCTTTGTATTTTTCGGAAGCACTTGTATAAGCAGCCAGTTTTTCATCAGCTGTTGTTGTAACCATTCCTTTTCTTTTATAAGCGCTTCCCAGCAAGTTTAGTCTTTCTGCCGTTTTATTGATTTTGATCAGTTCATTCAATTCTCTAATCACTGTATTCATGTTGCTGATTTGGGCCATATCTAGGCCAAATTTGAAATCCTGGACAACTTTTTTGGCGCGGGCAGTGCAATACCTTTCCAAAGCCGACACTGAGAAATTTGCATTTTCCTCTTCACGCAGGGCTTCATATAATTCAATAGCCTCTTTATAATCACCCAATTCGTAGTAGATGGCCGCCTGTAGCTCCATGATCTCTCCACTTCTAATTTCAGCTTTCTCTATAGCATCAGTAATATGTTTTAACCGGTGGATCACCGCCGCTGGTGTGTAATTCTTAGTATCCAGATCGTTTCTCAGATTGGTTAGGTCAATGACTACTTCTTCTTCCAGTACATATTCCAAGGGCTCTTCTTTTACATCGGAACCGCGGTTGATCAATTTATAAAACGGATCGCCATAGCACTGGTAAGCACCCCAAGTGTTATTGGTCTTTCCATATTTATCGTAAATAAAGCCCCTTGCATCCCGAACCGCATCACCGAAGTTATAACCTGCAAACAGCCTGGTATAAAAGACCGATGCAAAATCGGCCGCCGCTCTATCTTCCACTGCCCACCCGGCAGCAATAACCGCTTTTACGCCCATCCGAATCAGTTGGGTGCCAATGCTAGCAGCCAACTTGTAGCGTTCGTCATAATATTTTTCATCCATGGCATCTGTTTTACCCAAATAACAGCAATTTACAAAGACCAGTTCAGGCACTGCACTCAGTTGTTCGATGTCTGCTGTTGTCAGAAATACATCCTTGCCAATCAGCATCCCGGATTTCTGTCGGATTTTCGGGTTGTAAACGCCATGTCCTGCCAGGTGGATGATTTTATAATCATTGCTGAACAAGTTCAAAACAATTTCAGCCGCAGTCGGGTTGATCAGCGTTTTGTTGGGGAAGCCATAGGTGGTCAGCAGTTCCCCTGTTACTTGGCCTTCTTTTGCAGCTCCAGGTAACTGGCTTGCATAATCAATTAGCAAAGGATCTGCTACTACAAGGGCCTGTTCTGTGGCCACCCGTTTAATATTGACTCTGTAATTCGTTGTAGTTAGCTGCCGAATCATACCTGCATCAATACATAATGGTTTGGCCTGTCCTGTATTTTCCTGCAGGAGCTCCCAAGGATAAGCAGCCGTATCCTCATCCAAGATCCAACTGATATTGCTTTTCTTTTTCAGCCGATCCTTGAAGGCATGGGGAATCATCAGTTCAAACAGGGTTCTGGCAGCAGGGGCTGTCCAGTGGTTTTGGGTTGATGCTTGTTCAATGAAAAGGTCAATCAAGGAGGTACTGCTAAAAAGTTCATTTTCTTCTTCCCTGGCATCCCCTGTAGAGGCATTAAAGATGAGGCTGGAAGTGGTGATGCCATTTTCCACCATTTTTTTGCACTTCACCCTGATGCGGTTCCACCAAGCTTCTGAGGAATCAATGAATAGCCGTTTCTGGAAACCAAATAATCTTTTGATTTTGGTATTTGCCAGGGTAATACTATAAATCCTGTTTTCCCTACTTTCTATTTTTTTCAATGTATAAAGACAGTTTAAAGCGCGGTCTTCAAAGAGTTCGATAAATTCAATGTGCTGAATGGTTCTGGTTTCGTTTTTATGAACTGACACCACTTTTGCATTAGCATTATTTACGCCTTCAATTATTGCCTTGATAGCACTTTCTACTGTTAGGCCGCCATACCCGCAGCCAATCAGTAGCGAAGAAATGCCAATTTGTTTTTTAATGGCTGGTTTGCTATTGATGTCGAGCAGGTATTTAGCGACACCCTGTTCCACAGAATTAGTCAACAGGTAAGAGCTCAGGGTGCCCGGTTCGCCCAGGCCAACGATAATGGCGCCAGGAAAATCCGTATTCTCCGGTTCGGTTTCAATTACCGTATGTGTACCGACTTCGCCTGGGTATAGGCCTAAATGATGCCTCGCGGAAAGACTCTCATTCAGCATCAAATCAATGGATTTTTCTGCATACAAGATGCCGTCAAACCTGAAATGTCCTGCCAGAACGGGAAAGGAGGCATAGGCCAGGTCGCCATTGCTAATAGAAATAGAAAGCGGCACCTGATTAACAGGGGGGTCGCTTTTATCCGTAAGCCCAAACAATGCGTTTTCAATACCTCTTTCCGAAAGATCAAAATTGAAAACTTCCGGCATACGAAAGCGTTGTTGCTCACTTCGGACTACAGGCCTGGACCTGCTGAACAGATCCGTAAATCCCTTTTCCAAAATCTGTTCGATCCCATGAAAAAGCCTTGGCTCATTGGCAAGCGCGCCATGGGTGACGTCAACATAATAGACCGATTTAGTACTAAGCTGTTTGGGAATGCCCGAATCCCATGTGACACTCTGATCCCCTTCTCCTGTATATAAAAAGACAAGTTCCGTTCGGGGCGGGATGGTATCATTAAAATAATCGCAGGGTGTGTATTTATCTTTGCCCGCTACATAGACCATGTTGGAATAATCAATGGTGTCCGTTTTTTCCAATATATGGTCCCTGTATTTGCCAAAGGCTTCCAGTTGCACCGGCCCCGGCAGTGGCCAGTTGCTATCCCCGTAAGCCGCCGCCATTTTTTCCCAAGTTGTCTTGTCGGCAAAGTCATAACCTTCACCGGTAGTCAGGGGCAGGAGGTTCAAGATGCCGGGAAAGGCAGAAAACATGGTCAGCAGTTCTTTTTTGGTATGTTTCCTGTCCAGCATGTTCAGGGAATTGATGATGGCATCATTACCAAACAAAACCGTAGTGATCCGAAAAGAGCCACCCAGTGGTGCCCCTAAAAATAACAGCTTGAATCCTTTGGAGTTATTCAGCTTTTTCCAAGTGTCGTCATGGTTTACAATAAAGTCCCGTACCAGTACACCGCCCATGGAATGGCCGATAATTTTTAGGGGCTGGTTGAACTTTAGCAGTTCTATAATCTTGTCGTTGAAAGCGTCGGCACTTTCTTTTAAAGGCTTACGCCAGTCAAAGGGGTAAATAATAACATCATAGGTTGCCGACAGGCGGTCCGCCAGTTGTTTATATGAAGTTCTGATAAGGGAGGTAGCTGTAATGGCTTTGTCATTAATATACTGCAATTCTTTCAGGCCTCCAAAAACAGAGCGCAGATAGGCCAGCCAGATTTTATCCCCGTTTCTGGAAAGATTAGAACCCATAATGCCTGGTAGCAGGACAACAACAGGCCGCTTCCCGGAAGGCAGGTTCGGGTAAGGAAAGAGTTCTCCATGCTCAAAGCCACGAACGTCCCTATCTGATGCAGGTATGCTGTACTGGGCTACAGTGGTAAACCCAGGAATAGGCTCCCCGGAATTGGTTTTCAAGGCAAAAGCGATGGCCTGACGGGTTGTATTATTTAAGAAATAACTGGTATGATCAACCACGGCACCTTGGTCAAAGAAATATTGGATGGTACCATTGCGGTGGGCGCCCAGGTACATTGAATCCGTATTTACAACTAAGTCGTTCCGCTGCCAAAAAAACATCTTTCCCAGAATCACCTTTAAGCCATTAATACTGGCGGTCCACTTGCCATTACCAGCAATCACGGCCAAGGCATCACCGTCAACGGCGGCTTCCGGTGCGCGGTCATTAAGAATCTTGATAAAAGGGGAGGAAGGGCTTTGGGCTTCCAGGCCGGGCAAAACCCGGATATCATCTTTTGTTTTCAGGGTTTCTGCAATCAGCTCTTTTAGCAGATCCGCAAGTGGATTGAGGCTGCCGCCAAAGAGATTATAAAAGACGTTCAGGATGATGTCAAGGCGCCTAGAGGCCAGTATGGTACCTCCAGCAGGACAGGCCACTCGGATGAACTTGCGCACCCTTATTTTTTTATTGACAAAAATGTTGTTCAATTGCCGGATGTGCTCAATGTCTTCTCCACGTTCCCCGTGCTTTCTTAAAAGGTCAGTATGGGTGTCAGTAAATCCGCTGCTACTGCCATCCTGATTCAATGCATAGCGACATAGAATATCACCCAGCAAACCGCCTCTTGAATGGCTGATCAGGTGCAGCTCCGCTGCATCAGGCAACTGCATGACCAGTTCCAGGACATTCTGTAAAGGGCTTTTGGTCAGCGTGCGGTGCTGGAAGGCCAATACATTCCGGCCATAAGTGGCATGCATGAATTGCCAGACATCTGATTGGCCCAGCTTCCCAAAGGCACCTTTTGCATTGGAATTGGTTCCGTGAAGAAACAATAAATAAGGTTGATCCGAAGGTTTTCTATTAAAAGGGGTAAAACAGAAATGTTTATCCCAGTGCAATAATCCTTCTCCTTCTTCCATCATTTTATCTTCCAACTGGCTGGCTAGCATCCGGACACCTTTTGCAAGGGGCTTTTTCAAAAATACATTCAATAGCTTTAAAGCGATGTCACCTACCAGTCCCCTATCAGCTCCGGGACTTCTGACAATGGCTGGCAGTACAAAGGCCGTATTCACACTGCGGTTGAGCCGGTCTACTTCAGGAAATATTTCATGCAAGGTAGCGGCGTCACACATCCAGGTTGTGTCGTCTTCAAATACAAACTCCAAAAGTTTATCATTATGCTGGACGTCAATGGTATGGGTTTTCTGAACATCCCTGTTGGCAGCACTTAATAAATAGGTTTCAACAGGTTGCAGGTTGCTGGATATAGCATGGGGTAAAGGCTGTTTTTCACCTGTCAGGGTAAGCAGTTGTATTGGCATGGCGATTTATTAGTAATTCAGAAAAATCAAAGGGCAACTGGACCAAGGTTCATTGGTAGCGGAAAGGTAATTTCCAGGGGGCGGCGAATTAGGCAATAAATAGAAGCAACTTAGGATACGATTCCTGAAAGGTTGTCTCTCGGGGTCAGATTCCAAGTTTAATAATAAAGTATTTTTCTTTTATTGTCAATCCAGGCAATATTTTTTTAGGGGTGATACTTGTGTTTGTGAACTCCCCCAGAGAATATAACCTTATGAGTTATTGTTTCCTATCTCTTTTGGGACGAGGCATTGTAAGCCCATTCTAACTTGATTATTCTTTAAATTGTATATGGGTGATACCCCTATATACAATCGAGCAAGTATTGCCGACTCTTTTCCATTACCTGCTTGGTGTGGGTGATAGTAGTTGTTTTGGTTCTACCATTAATCTCGAAGAATAAGCAACGACTAAAGACTGTCAAACTTATAGGCATACAGCACACCTACACAACGGGTTTTGTTCATCTGGTCCACATACCTGTTCTGCATCAGCTTACCTGGTTGATTGTAAGAAATCTTAATGCTGTGGCTGTCGCTTTATCAATCAAAAACCCTCGCAGAAAGTGAAAGCTCTTACCCACCTAGAACTGTTCTGGCCTTTCTCATTCTGATAAAACACTGTACACTCGACATACATGTGATGCTCACTTCCGCCCTAATACTGTTTAAAAACATGAAAAATCTGTATTCCAAGAAATATTCTCTTTTAATTTCTCTAATGCCTCAGATATAACACTCAAATTCATCTCTAAATCAGCTTAATTATAGTAAAGATTTTAAATATGGAGAGGATTCATCATCTATAAGAAGAGCTCATAGTTTTACTCACTAACAATTTAACTCTTAGTCACCTCTACAATTCTTGTTCAAAGTATAAAGTCAAATAATATTATTTAAACCTTTTTTTAACCACTAATTGTATAGTTAGAGCTTTTAATATTTTGAATTTGAACCTCCATTATGTTTTTTAAAGCTCTATAACTATGAACATTGTAATTCGCAAGTAAGCTACCTTGTTCAATGGCTTTGTCTAAAATGGATAATGCATTTAACAAACTGCTTCTCTTCAAATCCTGTTCAGGCTGGTAAAGGGCCATTGAAAACTTTACCACAGCTTCAGTATGTAAGAACTCCGGGTAAGTCTCATAATCACTACCCATTATACTTTTCAATTCTACTAATTTTTCTTGTGCTTTATACAACATATCCATCTTACCATTTTCATCAAGCAGATTTTTAGCGCACAATGCATATGTGTAAATTTCAGAATTTAACAATGTGGCTAAGATATTAACTTGTATAGTGTGACTTTTTTCCTTAATTATCGAAGTATAGTTTTCTTTAGCTTTATTCACATCTTCTAATATTTTTCTGTATTCCTCCAATGCAATTTCTTGTGTCATCTCTTCATACAAATGGCATGCACGAATCAAAAACCTAGAATGGTAAAATCTTGCGTCATCTGGAAACTTACTTATACCTTCGTTTGTAAAACACTCTGCGTCAGTGTATTTCTTATTTCTTCGTGATACCCAAGCAAGCGAGTAAAGTAAATCTGAATAAATTATATCTTGGGGGATAGCTGAGTATATTTTATATAAGTCTCTAAGAAATTTCTCGGCGTGTTCGGTGTTTGTTTTATTATCAACAGTTACAAGGGGAAGAATTAAAAGGTATAAACAAAAGCTCAGTTTATCACCCATAGAATGAGAAGAAAAATCCTTTTCATATAAACTTGTTGTTAACCTAGTAGCTAGCTCAATTCTATTTTGACAACTTTCGTTTTCACCATCCTTTTTCAAAAAGGCAAATTGATCAAGATAAAGTTCAGCAATTTCATCAAAAGGACATTTTTGTTCGCCGTCCAAATACCGAAATACAATTGGTAAATGTTGACCGGTTCCTGTTATCTTGTCATTACCTCTTGAAACTCTTATAGAATGATTTTTTTCTTTTAAAACGAAAATAGCTTTTTTGAAAACTGCAATAAATGTTTGCTCGATGCTAAAAGCTGTTTCCACTACCTGTAAATCAGAGATGTTAACGTCGCCGTTCTTATACTTACGAGCAAACTCTTTTATATTGTTGAAGAGTATTTTTAGCCGGTTGAAATTCATATTAACTTTCACCTTTTCTAACTCTCTGTTTAGACTTTCTATAGCTTCAAACTGATCTCTTCTGGCTAAGTTCGTATTTACATATCTACCTCGAAGTTCTTTAAGACTAACAACAACACTTTTTTCTAGTTCAAATTGGTCATCAGCTTGCTCTCTATTTGTATTTTCCTTAAACTCTATCAACTCTTGTATCTTTTGTAGACGCTCTAACCTTTGTTCATGAGGCAAATCTTGTAGTAATCTTTTTATAAACAACTGCTCTACTGTCCTATGAAAATTGAATTGATAACCATTTACATTCGGAAGAATACTAGAAAGTATATTAAAAACTCTTTTCGTTACATCAGTTGTTGATAAATAAAGTAGAAGACCTTTATCATTACTATATTCATCAATCAGCTTATTATTAATACTGAGCACTCTGGCAATAGCCTCACTATCAGTCCTTTTACTAAACCTGTTCCCGTGGGGAGACACAATCATAAACTTAGAAAATACTTCATCCACTAAATCAGAATCATGTACATTGGAATCGTCATAAATAAGTGAAAATGACCTATTTGATGGCAAGGCAAGTAATTGATCTTTGCTTCTTACAAAATTTGGGTTTAACAATAAATCATTTAGCCTTTGTGTGCCATTTTTTACAAATCCTGTTGCAATTGAAATAAACAATGTAATATCTTCAATGAGATTTATTTGACTGGACTCTATGGAATTGAAATAATCCAAAAACCTTTGGGAATAATTGTACAATGGTATCCTTGAGAGTATTCTCTGTTCAATAGAGGCCTTAAAATCACTAAGTTCTGTGATATACTCACTCAAAAAGAAAACTGGACCTTCATCACTTATATTGCAAAAAAACTCATCATAAGCCGTAGCCTTATCATTTTCTAAGTCGTAATTTATTCTATTAGTGACCTCATCTTTTTCAAAATCATTCCCATCTATATTTCCAGGAAAACAATATTTGTGAATATCATGGTTATCAACCGTATAAAAAAAATGATATCCTTCTTCGTTGAGTCGATTCTCAACTATCAAGTCACCGATTTGCCTTGAAGTCAACTTTTGAAGCAAAGACGTTACGGGGTCTGAAGGAACTGGCTGAGACATTTTCATCTTCAAATAAATTGTATTTACTAAATATCGCTTGCTATTAGCAAGTCAGTTGTGAATGGTAAAAGGTTTTGTGCCTCTCTTTTTTTTCTTACAACTGAAACACCATCAAACAAGGATATTACTTGATCAATCTGTGAATTCATAAAAAGCATTGACTTGCCATCGGGGAATTTTACAGTCAGTTCTACTTTTCTATCTTCAAACCTTAGCATTGGGTTCCTCATACCTAAAAAGTAAAGTAGTTGTGACTTATTATCCATTCCAACCTCTAGTACAACGCGATTCAGCACTTCGTATGTTAGTTGATTTAAATTTTTATTTGAGGAAACAAAAGCAAATAATGGAAAGTAGCCACCACGCTGTTGCAATCGTCGTTCCTTGTTAACCAACCAATCCAAAATGGAATCAGATAGTTTTTGGAAAACATTCAAGTTTTTAGCTTCCAACTGCTTTCTATGATTAAATAACCAATTAAATATCAAAAAAAGACTTGGTTTATAAAAGGAGTACTCATCAATGGCTAGAAGAACATAACGCATTACTTCATCGTCAGCTAAAGAAGTAAACATTTGTGTCATAAATTTGTTGAACCATTCCCCTTTATTATGGATATATAAATATCTTATCACAATTTGATAAAATTCAGGCTGATGTGGAGATTCACATTGTGCCATTAAAAAATTGTACAGATCACCTTTTAAATCAAATTTCATTATCGCATTAACTAAATAAAAGTATAATGAGAAACCTTCACCTGTAGTTACAGAAAGCATATGTCTATTCGCTGGACTCGTTACGAGTAGTAGCATTTCTTCATAGAACACAGAGGGTTGGACATAATCTACAGCTTGTATGATAGCCAAAGACTTTTGATGAATTGCAGGTTTATCATAGTACTCGATAAGTGTCTGAACTAATGCTATCTGAAAAGGTCCAGGGTCCAAATCATAAGTACAAACCAAATCATAAACTTCAAATAGTCTTGTTTTATATAAGGAATTAGAGAAATCGATATTTGGCTCAATTGCTCTGTTGTTTAAGATGCAATCGAACAATCTCTTCCATTCCCTTTCGGTGTATGTCCGTAAGTCTATTAAAGTTTTGCTATCTACAAAAAATGAGTAATGGTAATCTGCCATGATTATTTCTTTTTACTAAATCTAAAAACACCTTCTACTACAATTTCATCACAATGGATTTGCAATGGTGGATCCACCGCTGGTTTAAGTGGTTCAATTTTACTTTTCTCTCGCTCAGCATCTTCCAATTCAAGCTTGCTGAAAACACGCTCTTTCAAACCTTCCGAATAATTATGATAACCGGATACACTAAAGGTCCTTCCAGCCTCTTTATCGTAAATCGACAGAAAGCCTACTTTCGGATTCGTCCAATCTACAACAGTAGCATTAGGCTTAGAAGTCACAATTTTTTCTTTTGCCAACTTTATTTTGAAATAGTATTGAAGCTCTCTTTTCATTAAACTGGCAGGCATTTTTCCAAATGAATTATTTTGAATACTTTCTTGATAGTGGCTTAGACCTAATCTATCCACTAACATTGATGCGTAATTTTCTTCATTTTGAAATTCGACAACATGCTCTTCGGTTGTGAGCCAAAAGTTGTTTATTGGAGAGCCTTTGTCGAATGTTGTACAACATAACTTACAATCATCAATTTCTTCTATTAGTTTGTTGTATACAAACTCCGACTCTGCCTTTCCGACTATTCCAAATATTTTTTTATCTAAATAATATTCATAATCTTTAATTGGACAAATCATGATATTGTAATCGCAAGTCGCTATTTTTTCGGTTCGATTATATACGAACTCTGGGTTATTATTAATACAATCAGTAAATAGGTTTCTTGCTTCTTTTTTATAGTTATTAAAATCAATAGCTTTGAAAATATTGATGTAATGATCAATTGGCACAGCACTACTTGCTATATCAATACCTATGCAACAGAGCAACTGTCGTCCAGCTTTTATTTTGAATTTATCCTTTAAAATAACACCTTCCTGCTCTTGTATCATTCTATTTAGATATTTACCGAGCTCTTTAAGAAATGAGTTATGATTAAGATTGGGAGATGCATTTTTTAACTCTAGATAGATACATCGGACTATGAAATTTTTTATTTTTTCTAAATCTTGATTTTTATTCTTCACGTTAAAAATTTTAAATAATAAAGTATTTTTATTTCCTCAAGTGGTATTAAACGAGCTACTAATTCTCTGTGTAATTATTCAAGCAATGACTTTGGCAAGGCAACATAATATTAAATTAAATATTTTTTTTATTTAATATTAATATTTTTTAAGGATATAATCATTATTCATGTTTATAATAAACCCTCTATTAAGGCCAATTTACTTTGAAGCTGGGCTTAGCGATGATTTATTACCCAGAACTGGGCACCTATAAAGTGGGAAACTTGGCAATACTTTAGAAATAGAAAAATGAAATTGTTGTCATGAAGTAGACATAATTTGTCGAACAGCAGATTGCTTTTGCAATCAAGTTGGCAGAGACCGTAAATTAGGTCAATGAGATTTGTAGGAAGATGGGCACTTTAGAGTCAACGTTTTGCAACTAGAAGAAAAAGTTTGGCGGCTTGGGTGTAATTTAATTACGCCGACTGCGCCTGAGAGAAGACGAGAACAACTAGTTGAAGCAAATTTTAGCTGATCTCGCTCTGGGCAAACAGATGTCGCACGATGTGCTAAAAACAATACTGGATGTCCCTGCTAAGTGATTTGGAAGCCAAACTAATTAGCATCCACATTATATAGTGATCATAGCTGCAAAGCTGTATGCCTGCATTGATCTGCGCATTATGCCGCAGCTGCCTTTTGCCATCACTTCTCCATTTTGCCTTCGGAAAAAGTGGTTCCAATACCACCGTTTCCCGGTCACTTAAATACACACCATTATTTGTAATCTTTCGTTTCCTAGAATCTATACAAAGTATATACTTAATCAAAACCATTCTTGAAAAAAGTTCTTGTAAAACTATTGCAACAGGTTCCTCGAAATTTTGGTTTGCCTTTGTATATGCCATTACTGTTTTGTTGGTTGCAGACACTTAATAATAGTCGTCACCATCTTCAGTTTCTGCTCAGCAGAAAACTGCCTCCTTGCATTTGACATAATCCTAAATTTAAGTGACTTAATTAATTCAATAAATCACTCCAGCCATTTAGGGGGCTAAGACACTAACAACAGAATGGATGGAAGAATACAACCTTAGAAGACCACACTAAGCACTGAATAATCTGACTCCAGAAGAATGGAAAAAGAGTCTATCAAATAACGAAACTACTCCAACCTAAAACTGTCTCTGAAAAGGGGTACTTACACTCCCTTTCTATCCCTTGGTTCTTTTCCTTCCTAGTAGTCGTATACAGAGTCCCAAATGCTGAAGCGCCAATCAGTTGCCCTCCAATCTGGGATTTTATATTTCTTCAGGTGCTCCCTGCAATAAGCATCGTACTCTTCCAGCTTTTTTTGTCCGTTACCTTCATCGCATAAACAATGCTGCCGGAAGTCAGCTTTTTCACAACCATTAAAGTGAATGTTTTTGGCGCCGGTGCCAATTAATCAATCATCATGTTGTGATGCCCTCCAAATGGATGGTTTGCAAATCGTCAGCGTGCAAATACCCCAAAACAGGTTAGGGGCAGCCCTACTATCATTGCGAAGGACATATGAATAAAGTTTTGCCATGAATAAAAGGGGTTGTGGCTCTTTTGAAATCCTTCAACCAAGACGTTCTATTTTGTTTGGTTCAGCAGCCAAAGGGTTTTCATTTCCTCTAACTTTAATGAAATCGGGCCATAGGTATAACTTCCAATGCTCACCTTCTCGTTTATTAAAAACCATCGAGCGTTCATCAAGATAAGATTCAAATTCTGAGTAGTTTACATAATAGACTTTCTCCCCTTCAAGTCGGAAGGCCAGAATTGCGGAAGAAGCATCATCAAGGACTGTTTTTTGTTTGCGGGTAATATCAAACCAGCCGTGTCCCTTCTTGTGCAACTTGGATTGAGGGGTAATCAGGGCAATTCTTTCATTATCGCCATTCTGCGCAACAAAGAGGACCTGTTTTCCTGGAACTCTCGAAAAATATGCTCCAAGATGTTTTTGCAAAGCCAAAACAACAGTTTCTGTGGTTGGGATACTCATTGTATATAAAGTGATTGGGTAATTGCAGTTCTGGGTGGCCACAAATCCATGCTTTCTCGCCACTTCGATGTCGCCAAACCTTAATATATGCCTAAAGATGAAAGTTATAATGCATTCAGATAATTATCTAAAACCTTATTTGTGGACCATAAACAGTCCCATTAGCGTTTGTAGCATAAGCACGGAAATAATACCAATTTGAATAATTGTAGTTTGTATTAATATAACTAATAAAGCTACCTATCCCTGTACCATTAACAGTTTTAAAATTATTAATGGTAGGATTAGGACTTAGTGACCAACATACACCTCTAGCAGTAATCGGACTACCGCCATCCGATGAAATAAACCCGCCAGAGTACACTGAGGTTTGTGTAAAATTATAAGGGGATGTTGTAGTGGTCACGGTTGGCAATCCAGTTAATGTTGTAGTTGTAAACTGAATTTGTGAGCCATAAGTAGTTCCAAACGCGTTTGTAGCATACGCCCGCACATAGTAGGTTCGACCTGCAGTAAGCCCCGTCATTTGGGAGGTAAATGATCCTGTGC